>CAAGKR010344977.1_pt1 | contig 14508 bp, 11 predicted proteins | sample 2556971 | NCBI WGS metagenome assembly CAAGKR01 (sample SAMEA5207829, study PRJEB30636) | soil metagenome | biome: forest; feature: boreal; material: soil | place: USA | collected 2011-09 | depth 1 m | reverse complement strand
TATTGGTGCTCCGGGGTATCGAGACGCCCGAAGCGGCGGACCACTTTCTGAACCCGAGCCTGCACCACCTCCACAATCCATATTTGATGGCGGGCATGGACGCCGCGGTGCAGCGCCTGCGCCGGGCGATCGAACGCCGGGAGAAAATTCTGATTTACGGTGATTATGACGTGGACGGGACGATGGCCGTGGTGGTGCTCCTCACCGCACTGCGCTCGCTGGGGGCGAAGGTGGACGCGCATATTCCTCACCGGCTGACCGACGGTTACGGCATGCGTAGCGCGGTCATTGAGCAGGCCGCCGCGCAGTCCTACGCGGTGGTGCTGAGTGTGGACACGGGAATCCGCGAGCACGAGGTCATCCGGCGGGCGCACGAGTTGGGAATTGATTGCATTGTGACCGATCATCATCTCCCCGACGATCACTTGCCGCCGGCTTGCGCCATCCTGAACCCGCGTCGCTCAGACTGCGATTATCCGGAGAAAAATTTGTCGGGTGTAGGAGTGGCTTTCAAGCTGGCCCAGGCGTTGCTCAATCAAAACGGAGCGGGTGTATCAGAGCGGATGCTTCAGTCTTATCTGAAAATCGTGGCGATTGGCACCATTGCCGACGTCGTGCCACTGACCGGTGAGAATCGTGTCATCGCGCATTTTGGGCTTCAGGGCTTACTCGCGCCGGTTCACCCGGGGCTGGACGCTTTACTGACGGTTTCCGGCCTGGCCGGCCAGGCAATTTCGGCCGGTGACGTTGGCTTTCGAATCGCCCCGCGAATGAACGCAGCCGGCCGGATGGAAAACGCGCGCGACGTTATTGATCTGTTCACCACAACGGATGCGACGCTGGCCCGTGAAATTGCGGACCGTTTGGAAAATTTTAATCGCGAACGGCAGCGCGTGGAAACTGAAATTCTCCGCGAAATCACCGCCTTCATGGACAAACATCCGGAGAAAGCGGATTGTTATTCCCTGGTCCTGTCGGGCGAAGGCTGGCACCGGGGCGTCATCGGCATTGTCGCGGCGCGAGTGGTGGAACTGTATCATCGCCCGACCCTGGTGATTGGAGTGGAGCAAGGGATTGGGCAGGGTTCGGGAAGATCCATTGCGCGATTCCACCTGCTGAAAGCGCTGAACCGGTCGAGCGACCTCTTCAACCGGTTCGGAGGTCATGCGCAAGCTGCCGGTTTTACCCTTCCGGCCGACCGCATCGGGGAATTGGAAAGGCGCCTGGAGGCATACTGCCGGAATGTTCTCGAGCCACAAGACCTCGAGCCTGTCTTGCGCGTGGATGCTGAGGTCAATTTAGATGACGCCGATGGCGGCCTCTTCCAACAGTTGCGCAAGCTCGAACCGTATGGTTTCGGCAATCCGACGCCGACGTTTGTCGCACGGAATGTTCGGTTCCTTGAGCCCCCACGCGTTCTCAACGAAAAGCATCTAAAATTCAAGGTGGCCCAGGGAACCCGTTCGTTTGACGCCCTGGCGTGGGGATGGGCCGGGAGGTACTCCGCGCTCCCGAGCGGGCGGGGTGTGGACTTGGCATTCGCGTTGGATGAGAATGTCTATCAGGGCAGGACATCGTTGCAGTTGATCTTGAAAGACCTGCAGGCGGATGGCGTGAGTTACGTTCAAATGAATAAGGACGCATCATAAACAAGGCAGTCCGAATGGACGTGCCGGAGTGATGATTCTTGGGGACACCCAGTCTTAGCCAGCAATCTGATATGCGACGCAAACGCATCGCCGCGCTGATGGCGAGCGCGCTGGCTGTCACTGTCCTGGCGGTCGCGGGGGCTTATTGGCGGGGCCTCGCTCACCAGGAGAAACCGATGCCCGCACTGCAGTCGTTGCCCAAGAACGCTAACCAACAGCTTTCCGGGTACACGTTTACGCGCTCGGAGGAAGGCCGCCGAATTTTCACTGTCCACGCAGCACGGACGGTGTCGTTCACCCAGGGCGGCTCAACCGTTTTGCAGGACGTTTATGTGGAAATATTCGGCCCCGCGGGCAACCGCCATGATGTTCTGCGCACTAATCAGTGCGACTATAACCCTAAAACTCAAGAGCTCTTTGCTGCCGGCAAAGTAAAAATCGAACTGCAGGGCCCGAGTAGCGCACTTCCTGATGCGGGTGCTTCAGTGGGGCATGGCCAGGCCCCTGTGTATCTTGAGACGTCGAAAGTTCATTTCACACAGCAAGGGACACTGGCGGAGACAGACCAGCCGGTGAAATTCCAAACGGACCGCGCCTCGGGCACGGCGCGGGGGATGACGTATGGCACTCGCACCGGATCACTCGAGCTCCAAAATGAAGTCGTATTGAACCTGCCGCCCCGCGGCGGGCCGAAGCCCATGCCTGAGGCCAGGCTGACCGCGAGCCGTTTGCGCTTCGACAAAGAAAAAGAAATTGTAAACCTCTGGGGACCGATTGAAATCAGGCAGGCGAGCCGCCGCGTGTCGGCCGGGCGAGGCACGATTGTTTTGGAGGGTAACCATCGAGTCACCCAGGCGCTACTCGAAGACGGAGTGCGTGGCATCGACAAGACCCCCCCGCGTGCCATGGGCTTTGACGCTCAGACCGTCCGGGCGAATTTCGAACCGGGGAACGGGCAATTGCGAACGCTGCGTGCCGAAGGCAATGTTGAAGGGCAAGTGTGGCGCAACGACAAAGTCTCGCGTCTTTCGGCTCAACAATTGGAGATAGCTTTTCAGGGAGTCCATCCCCAGCCGCTGAATGGGACTGCTTCCGGAAATGTTAAGCTGTCCCTCCGGCCCGCACCGGGGACAATCGCATCCCCGGCTTCGCTCGCGAAAGACAGTAGTCTCGAGGCTGCAAACCAGGAACTCACCGCAGCCCTGGTGCGGTTTACGTTTCGACCTCAACAACAAACTCTCCAAGGAGCCCAGACCGTCGGTGTGGGTCATGTGGTTCTGGTTCCCACCAATCCCAAAATGGGAAATCGCGAAATATTCGGGGAACCCCTGGAAATGGACTTTGACACCCGTAGTCGATTGGAAACTCTGCGGGGCGTCTCTCGGGCCAAATTGATTTTCTATCCTTCGAAACAAAGACCGGCGGGAAGTCTTACCCAGGAGAGCAGCTCGGACCGCTTGAAGGCGACGTTCGATCCTGCAACCGGGGAGTTGTTGGCAGCGGACCAGGCCGGTCATTTTGAATTCCACCAAGGCGACCGAAAAGCGAGCGCCGAACAGGCTCTCTACGATGCTCGAACGCAGATCTTAAAATTGACCGGTAGCCCGCAGGTCTGGGACCCCGAGACGCAGATCCGCTCAGAGCGCATCCTGGTGGATATGGACAAGGATTCCGCGGAGGGCTTAGGAGGCGTTCAGTCCACGCACCTGAATATCGCGAGCCAGACGCCGGGGACAGGGAAGGCCATTCCCACGAATGTGGTTGCGGACCGAATGTTGGCCCGCCGCGCAAGCCAGTTTGTTCATTACGAAGGGCACGTGCGCTCGTGGCATGGGCAGGATGTGGTGGAGTCTCCCTCCTTGGATGTTTATAAAAAGGAGCGGAGAGTCAGTTCGGTATCCCGAGTGCTGACATCGTACATTCAGCCCCCGGTGGCGAATTCTCAAAGTGGTGCGGCCCCGGGGACCTCAAAGCAAGAACCCAGCCCCGTCACGATCGGCGCCGATCGCCTGGATTACTCCGATAACGGGCGCAAAGGCAGCTACCGGGGGAATGTCGTGCTACAGACTGAGAAGACAACGCTGCGTGCGGACCGTTTGGACGTGTACTTCACCAACGCGGCATCGGCTGAGTCCTCGGAAATCGATCGCGCCGTGGCCGACGGTAACGTGTCGGTGGTACAGCCGACGCGCCGCGCCACGGGGGAGCACTCCGAATATTTTGCCGGGCCGGGAAAAATTTTAATGACGGGCGGGCCGCCCGCGGTTTATGACGCGGTGAACGGCTTCACGACGGGCCGCAGTTTGACTTTGTTTCTTCACGATGATACGATTTTTGTGGACGGAGGTGACAAGTCGCCGACACTCTCCAAGCATCGCATCTCCCCTTGAGCGACCATGCAGATCCTCTCCACGCTTGACCTAACCAAGTCCTATAAGGGCCGAAAGGTCGTCGACGACATCAATCTTGAAATCGCCCAGGGTGAGGTCGTGGGCCTGCTCGGCCCGAACGGCGCGGGCAAAACGACTACGTTTTATATTCTTGTGGGCTTGACGTCACCCGACTCGGGTCAAGTTCTCCTCAACGGCGATAATATCACCGGCCTTCCGATGTATCTCCGGGCAAGAAGCGGCATCAGCTACCTTCCTCAAGAGCCGTCCATTTTCAGAAAACTCACGGTGGAGGAAAACATTCTGGCTGTCCTTGAGACTCTGCCTCTTACGGCCCACGAACGAAGAGAGCGGTTGGAAGAGCTGATTGAGGAATTGGGTCTGCAACCGGTGCGGCGGAATTACGGCTACGTTCTCTCAGGGGGAGAGCGGCGGCGCGTTGAAATCGCGCGGGCGCTGGTCATATCACCCTTCTTCATCCTGCTGGACGAACCGTTCTCCGGCATCGATCCCCTGACGGTTTTGGATATCCAGAGAATCATCGTGCAGCTCAAAGAATCCGGCATCGGTGTGCTGGTGACGGATCACAATGTGCGAGAAACCCTCCGGGTTACCGATCGAGCATATATAATCAACAACGGCCGGATCTTCCGAGCCGGGACGCCGGAAGAATTGGGAAATGATCTTGAGGTGAAAAAAGTCTATCTGGGCGATAATTTCCAGTGGGCAATCTAATGGGCGGACAACAATCCAGGCTTGGATTACACCTCAAAGTCGCACAGCGACAGATTCTGACGCCGGGGCTCGTCCAGATGGTGAGCGTTCTCGCGCTCAACCGGATTGAGTTGCGCGAGATGATCACCCAGGAAGTGACCGCCAACCCCGTCCTGGAAGAGCTGCCCGATGACGCTCCTACGCTTGAGGAACTCTCGCAGAAGACGGATGCAGAAAAGCCCGTAGGAACACCCGCCGACGAGGAGATCCACGCCGGGGAGAACCACGATTCCTTCCAGGAAATCGACTTTGGCAGTTTCTTTGATGACTACCTGGATCCCGGCTACAAGTCCCCTGCGGCGGAGGTTTCGGAAAAGCCCTCTTTTGAGAATTTCCTTTCCAAGCCCTCATCGCTTGCGGACCATCTGGAATGGCAGTTGAACCTTTCCCTCTGTTCCGACGAGGTTCGTGAAGCGGGCGTTTCCATCATCGGCAATCTGAATGAGGATGGATACCTGAACGCCAGCCTGGAGGAGATCGCCTCCACGGGAGGGCACAAACCGGAGGACGTGGAAAAAGCCCTCAAGCTGATCCAGGAGTTCGATCCCCTGGGCGTTGCTGCCCGGGACCTGAGTGAGTGCCTGCTGTTGCAGCTCCGGGTGCTCGCCCCCGATAACACCCTGGCTCCGCGCATCGTTACCGAGCATCTCAAACAGCTCGAAAATAAACAGTACAAGGAAATTGCCCGGGCGCTCGACCGCCCCATCCAATCTGTTGAGCGCTGTGTGGAACTCATCAAAAAAATGGACCCCCGTCCGGGCCAGCGATATAACAGCAACGAGCCGCACTTGATTGAGCCCGACGTGGCCATTGTGAAGACAAGCGATGGGTACAGGGTGGTTGTGAACGAGGACGGCCTGCCCCAATTGCGGCTGAGCCGCCATTACCGCCGAATGTTGGAAGGTGGCGACACGACCCGCGAGGTGCGGAATTATGTCAAGGAACGATTTACATCCGCCATCCAGCTCATCCGAAATATCGAGCAACGCAAGCAGACGATTATCAAGGTTTGTGAGGCCATCGTCCGCAGACAGGGCGAGTTCTTGGACCAGGGAATCGACGCCCTCAAGCCGATGATGATCAAGGATGTGGCGGAGGAAGTGGGCGTCCATCCCTCCACCGTTAGCCGGGCTGTGGCCCACAAATACGCGCACACGCCTCAGGGTGTTTTTGAACTCCGGTACTTTTTTTCAGAGGCGGTCCAGGGGCCCTCAGGAAGCGAAACTTCGCTGGTGAATTTGAAGCGACTGGTCAAGAAGATGATCGAGGAAGAGAATACGGCCCAGCCTCTCACCGACGAAAACATCACTCAGCGTTTGCGCGAGCAGGGCATTTGTGTGACGCGCCGGACGGTGGCCAAATACCGTGAAGATATGAGAATTCCCAGTACACATCAGCGCAGGGTGAAAGCATGAAAAACAAGTTTGCGGTTCACTGTCTTTTGCTGCGATCCAAGGAGGTTGAACCATGCGAATTGATTTCACCGGTCGGCAGATGGAGATTACTTCAGAACTTCGTAAGTACACGGAAGAACGCTTACGGCCTTTCACTCGCCTTCTTCAAAATGGCTGGCATACCCACGTAATTCTTACCGCGGAAAAACATCGACGGATTGCAGAAATTTCCATGAAAGTTCGTGATCATGTTCTGGTGGGGATTGCGGAGACGCCCGACGCCCGGACATCTATTTCCGGAGCTTTGGACAAAATCAAACGCCAGGCCGTCCGCCTGGTTGAAAGACGCCGGTCTCGCAAAAGGCGGCCCAAGCCAACGGCCGCCGTTTTGCTGAACGTTTTGGGAGCGGGGGAGACCGACCACGAAGAACGCCAAGTTCTGGAGACCGAGAGAATCCCGATCAAGCCGCTCACCGTTGAAGAGGCTGTTGGTTCTTTGGATTCGAGGCGTCGAGGGGTCGTCATATTCCGCAATTCGGAAACCGAACGCATCAATGTTCTCTACCGGCGGGAAGACGGAAACCTGGGGCTGATCGAACCCGAGCAGTAGGGAAGCCGGGGTCGAACGTTGGGGCTCCCGCACTGCGATTTACAATTTCTCTGGCGCGGCCCTTGACAGCCCCTCGCGGAAAATTGCCATCCTTGTTGATGGTAGCTCCCGGCCAAACGGCGAACGTCGAGGGGGGGTGAATTGCGCGGCTCAACTTTGCCGGGCTGTCAGATGAAACAAGACACCGATCGCCCCGGTGGGTGGGATCTGCGCGTCATCACTTGTTTGAGCGAGCTTCAATTTTCAAATGAAGACTGCAACCGCCAAAAACACGGCCCGACAGTTCGTCCTCATTACCGGATTGAGCGGTTCGGGCAAGGGATCTGTCCTAAAGGCCTTCGAAGATCTGGGTTACTACTGCGTGGACAACCTGCCGATCGGCCTGATTCCCAAGTTCGCAGAACTCTGTCAATTGCCGGATAGCCACATCGAACGCGCCGCCGTGGTCGCAGATATTCGCGAAGGGGAAGCCCTCAGCCAACTCCCCGCCATGTATCAGAGCCTGGACCGGAAAAGTACGAAAATCTCCCTCGTATTCCTCGAGTCGACCGATCACGCTCTCATCCGGCGTTTTGGGGAGACGCGGCGGCCGCACCCCCTGGGGCGTGATTTGCCCGTTCGGGAAGGGGTTCGCCTGGAACGAATGTTGCTGAAGCCGATGCGCAAGCTCGCCGACGTGGTGATTGACACAACGCGGATGAACGTTCACGAACTTCGCGACTTTGTTCAACTCCGCTTTGGTGGAGTCAAAGCCCGTGGAGCAGTCTTCATCTCCGTGATTTCTTTTGGCTTCCGATTCGGCGTTCCGGCTGATGCGGAATTGGTGTTTGACGTCCGGTTTCTCCCCAACCCCAATTATGTTCCTCAATTGAAAAACAAGACGGGCCGGGACGCCGCGGTCCAACGCTTCATGGACTCCTATCCCCAAACGAAAGAGTTTATGGATCGCCTGAAGGATTTCCTCCTCTACCTCCTGCCGCATTACGTGCGCGAGGGGAAGAGTTACTTGACGATCGCCATTGGTTGCACGGGCGGCCGGCACCGGTCGGTCGCGTTGGCGGAGCGGACGAGCAGCGCCCTGGGCGGCGAGGGATACAGGACCAAGACCGTGCATCGCGATATAGGGCGGGCTTCTTCCTAGCCGGGCGCTTCAAGTGATAGTTGGACTCAGCAACGCTTCGTGCCGGACAAAGAGAACAAGGTGACCAACGTAATCGGTGTGGATATTGGCGGAACGCATTTTCGCAGCGGCCTGTTTGATCAGGAGGGCCGGCCGCGGGTCATTCTCGAGGGCAATACGCTGCGCCCCGGTGGCCGGGAATGGATGCTGAAACAAATCCAGGACCAATGCCGGACCCTCCTGCAAAAATCCGACACTCCCGTCAAGGCTTGCGGAGTCAGCTTTGGAGGTCCGGTCGATTTTCCGCGCCAGCGTGTCCGCTCGATGCACTCCCCCGACTGGGAGGACTTTGCTCTTGCCCAGTGGGTGACGGAGACACTGGGTTTGCCGTGCCGCGTTGATAACGACGCAAACTGCGGCGCGCTGGGTGAATACCTTTTTGGTGCCGGCCGTGGAACCCAGTCGCTGGTGTTCATCACGATTAGTACGGGCATCGGTGGGGGAATCGTTTGGGACGGAAGGGTCTACCGCGGCAAGGACAGCATGGCAGGGGAATTGGGGCATCTACCCATGGCGGATTCTCACATTCATTGTTCCTGCGGGGCGAGAGGGTGCCTGGAGACTTTTTGCTCTGGTCCGGCGATCGCGAGTAGAGCCAGAGAGCTGGGAGAGCGCCGGCCGGAGGCGCAGGGCCGGATGGCCGAACACAACGGCAGTCCGGAGGACTTCACGGCCAAAGGCGTGTTTGAAGCTGCGGCTGATGGTGACTTGGCGGCCGCGCAAATCATTAATGAGGCCGCGCGCTGGTTTGCCCGAGCCTTGCTGATGCTCATCCGCATTGATAATCCCGACAAGATTATCCTGGGAGGAGGCATCACGCTGGCCGGGGACGGCTTCTTGCGTCCAGTACAGATGTTCCTCAAAGAGATGGGTTCCCCTTCAATCCGTTATACGACTCAGATTCAATTGGCTGAGTTGGGTCAGAATTCCCCCCTGCACGGAGCAGCGGCCCTCGCTCTTGGCTTGGACGTCGCTTGAAGGCCTTTCCCAGTAACTAAATGATAATGACCTCTGAAAATTAATTATTGACCGATAACCGATGTGTTTTTAGCTGGTTACGCCAATGGCTAAATGTCCGGTGCGTCTCCTTCATCCGTTATTGCTTGACGGGGGAGTTTACGGCGAATTACGATACTATGTGTCGGACCTCGCAGGAAAACCCCTGCGAGGCCGCATATTGAATGAGTCCAGTCAAACGCCTGCTCGGTTTTATCCGACCCTATATCCCGCGATTTTTCGCGGCCGTCTTTTTGATGGCGGTCGTGGGTGCCTGCGAAGCGCTGACGGCGCTCCTCATCAAACCGGTTTTTGACAACGTTTTAACCCCTAACGCGCAGGGCGACTCCATTCTACTGTTCACCTGGCCATTCAGCGGGCGCGGGGTCTATCTGCAGAATTTTCTGCCATTTCATATCCACAATGTGTGGGCCATGGTCGCGTTCGCCATGATCGCGGTAACGATCATCAAGGGATTGGCCGAGTTTTTTGCCACTTACTTCACCAATTTCGTTGGCCACTCGGCGGTTATGGATTTGCGCAATTTGCTCTATTCCCGGCTGATCAAGCAGTCACTGGCTTTTTTCACCTCCAATCCCACCGGGCGTTTAATGTCCGCCATTACGAGCGACATTGAAAGAATACAGAACGCCGTTTCGCAAGTTTCGGCGGATTTCCTGAAGCAATCTTTTACCCTGGTCGCTCTGCTGGTGATCATATTCAAAGTGGACTGGCGATTGGCACTGATCTCGCTCATCCTGGTACCGCTCGTGGTTCTGCCCTCGGCCAGAATCGGCCGCTACATCCGGACGTCGAGCGCCTCCAGCCAGGACCGGATGGGTGAAATCAATAACGTTCTCCAGGAGACTTTCAGCGGCATCCGCATCGTTAAGGCCTTCGGGATGGAGTTGTTCGAAGTGGCCAAATTCAAGGCGGCCACGAGGCGCCTCCTCCGAATCAACCTGCGCTGGGTTCGCGCTCAGGCGGCGACTTCTCCCATGATGGAAATATTGGGAGCATTCACCGTTGCCGGGTTATTGCTTTATGCCCACAACGAAATCGTTCATCACGCACAGACCACCGGTGGCTTCGCCGCCTTTCTCTATGCACTCATCAAAATGTACGAACCCATTAAACGGCTGACGGGCGTCAATAATTCCTATCAGCAGGCCGTAGGGTCCTCTGAACAGGTGTTCCGGTATCTCGAAATCAATTCGGAAGTTGCCGAAAAACCCGGGGCTCCTGTTCTGTCGCGGTTTGAAGAAGAAATTGTTTTTGAGGGCGTCGATTTTGAGTACGAGGACGGTATCCCCTTGCTTCACGGGGTCAATCTCACCATCCGGAAAGGCGAAGTGGTGGCCATCGTCGGCTCGAGCGGCGCGGGCAAAACCACTCTTGCCAACCTGATCCCAAGATTTTTTGACGTGACGCGCGGGCGCATTCTGATGGATGGTCATGACATCCGGGACGTGACCATTGCCTCGCTCCGCGCTCAGATTGGAATCGTCACCCAAGAGACCATCCTGTTTAATGACACGGTGTTGAACAATATTTGTTACGGGCGCCCGGTTCAAGATGAACGGGAAGTTATGAAGGCCGCCCAGGCGGCCCTGGCTCACGATTTCATCACGGAAATGTCCCAGGGCTACCAAACTGTTATCGGCGAACGCGGGCAGCGTCTTTCCGGAGGCCAGCGCCAGCGGATTGCCATCGCGCGGGCCCTGCTGAAAAATCCGCCGTTGCTGATTCTGGATGAGGCCACGTCGGAATTGGACACCGAATCCGAGATGCTGGTGCAGAAAGCTCTGGGCAATTTGATGGTCGGGCGGACCGTGCTGGTGATCGCCCACCGCCTCTCCACCGTCCGCCGCGCCGACCGCATTGTGGTTCTCGATCGCGGCGCAATTTCGGAGGTTGGGACGCATGAAGACCTGGTGAATCGTGGCGGAATCTACCAGCGGTTGCATGAGCTCCAATTTGTGGACGCGGAACCGTAGTGAGGGCCGGACAATCCGGTACTACGCGCTCCGGCCCTCAATCGCCAACGGCGGACCACGGACGATGGACATTTCATTATGATTAGAAGCATGACCGGTTACAGCAATGTGCGAACTGAGGAAGCGGGCTTTTCGCTTTCGGTGAGCGTCAAGAGCACCAACCATCGAAATCTGGATTTGCAGGTGCGCTTTCCCGCAATGCTTGAACCCTTTGACGTCCTGCTCCGCCGGCTCGTGAAGGACCATGTGGCTCGCGGTCACGTTGAGGTTACGGTCAGCCTGGATCGAGTGGGCGCGACAGGGATTCAAGTCGACCGTAAATTAGTGGACGCATACCTTGCGGCCTTCCGCGAACTTCGCAGCGAATTCGGCTCGAACTCCGAGCCGGACCTGCTGGCGTTGCTCCGAGTTCCGGGCGTGGTGATGGCGGGGAACGGGGAACTGTCTCCTGCGGAGCTCGAACGGATTCAGCAGCCACTGGAGCGGGTGATGGCCGAGGTCCTGCGCAACTTGAACGAGATGCGCGCGCGCGAAGGGGAGGCCCTGGAGCGCGATTTGCGAAGCCGGCTCGCGCGACTCAGAGACTTGGCGGGGAGTATTGAGAAGGTTTCGAAAGGAATTTCCAAGCTTTACTACCGGCGTCTTGAAAACCGGATGCGCGACCTTCTCGCGGATGGTCCGGGGAGCTCCGGAGTGGATTCTGCGCGTCTAGCCCAGGAAGTGGCTTACCTCGCTTCGCGCTCCGACATTGAGGAAGAATTGACGCGCTTTCGCAGTCACCTGGACCAAACCACCCATTTGCTCGACCAAAGCACGGAAGCGGGGAAGAAATTGGATTTCCTCCTTCAAGAAATGAATCGCGAGGCCAACACGCTGCTTTCGAAGACGACGGACGTTCCGGAAGTCGGACTCGAAATTGGCCGGCACGCTATCGAATTGAAGACCGAAATCGAAAAGATGCGCGAGCAGGCGCAAAACATCGAGTAAACGTGGCCCAGACCATAAAATCCGCGACCCGTAGGGGCAGCATCGTCATCATTTCGGCGCCCTCGGGCTCCGGCAAGTCAACCCTGGTAAAGCGGCTGCTGCTTTCCGTTCCTCACCTCGTGTTTTCGGTTTCGCATACCACCCGGCCGCGGCGCGAGGGCGAGAGAAATGGAAGAGAGTATTTTTTTGTCAGCCCGGCGCGCTTCAAGCGGATGATCGCTGCGAAGGCCTTCGCCGAATGGGCAAACGTCTTCGGCAATCTTTACGGGACGTCCTGGAAGCAGATTCGGGCGGCGCAGGCGGCGGGCAAGGATGTTCTGTTGGACATTGACGTTCAGGGCCACCAGCAGGTGCGGAGCCGCTTGCCGGAAGCGGTGAGTGTTTTTGTTTTGCCGCCGTCCTATCGAGAATTAGAGCGCCGCCTGCGCCGCCGGCACTCCGACGCTCCCGAAGTGATCGTCAGGAGGTTGAAGGCGGCGCGGGTCGAGATGCTCCGCTGGCGGGAGTATGACTATCTGGTAGTGAACGATCATTTGGATCGCGCCACGCAGGCGTTGACCATGGTGGTAAAGGCGGCGGGCTTTCGCAGGCAGAACCAGCAAGGCCGGGCGCAAGAAATTCAAAAAACCTTTGGAGGAAAAATCGGATGACATTACCTCAGAGTATCGACAGCAAGTTTCGTTTCATTTTGGTTGCGGCCAAGAGGGCGCGACAATTGCAGGCCGGAGGACGGGCTCTGGTGCAAACCAATTCGAAGAAATTAACCCGAGTCGCCCAGCAGGAAGTGGAGGCCGGCTTGGTGCCCTTTGAATTGGTGGAGCTGGTTGGGAGCAAGCACGAGACGGGGAAGCAGGCGAAGTCTTCCAAGTAGGATGTCTCGCAAGGTGTAAAATGTCAGCAGGGGCCCGGTCTAATCGGAGCGGGTGATGAGGTCACGATGCGAGTGGCTTTAGGGGTTTCGGGCGGGATTGCCGCATACAAGGCGGCGGAGCTGGTCAGATTGCTCCAGGACCGCGGCGTTGAAGTTCAGGTGGTGATGACGCGTGCCGCGCGCGAGTTCGTCACGCCATTGACCTTCGCTGCCCTCTCGGGACGGAGGGTGATCACGGATATGTTTGAGGGCGGGGCTGGGTCTGCCCCCAACGTCGAGAGCGCCATCGAGCACATGGTCGTCGCCCAGTCCATCGATGCCCTGGTGATTGCGCCCGCCACGGCGAACGTTCTCGCCAAAATGGCTCAGGGAATCGCCGACGACTTTCTGACCACGTTGTGCCTGGCGACGAAAGCGCCGCTCATCGTGGCCCCGGCGATGAACGTGAATATGTGGGAAAACGCTGCCACGCAAAAGAACCTGGAGATCTTGCGCGCGCGCGGCGTCAAGGTTCTCGATCCCGACGAAGGCTACCTGGCCTGCGGCATGACGGGCGCGGGGCGTCTGACTAGTATTGAGATCATCGCGCAGGCAGTCTTCAATACCCTCGGGCTGCGCGACGACTTGAAAGACGAAACGGTTCTTGTGACGGCTGGGCCGACGGAAGAGCCGCTCGACGCGGTCCGTTACGTCACTAACAGGTCTTCGGGAAAAATGGGCTACGCGCTTGCCGAGGCTTCGCACCGGCGCGGCGCTCGTGTTGTGTTGGTGAGCGGGCCGACTCACCTCGAGCCGCCCCCTGGGGTCATGATGGAACGAGTCCGCACGGCGGAAGAAATGGCTGAGGCAGTCCAGCGGCACGTGAGCCGGGCCAGTGTGGTCATGATGGCCGCCGCCGTCGCGGACTTTCGTCCCGCCGGGGTCCAGGCTCAAAAAATCAAAAAGCAAAACGGAATTCCGGACATCAGGCTGGAACCGACCCGCGATATCCTGGCGGAAATCGCGAGCCTCCGGCGCCCCGACCAGGTGGTGGTTGGCTTTGCCGCAGAGACGGATCGTGTGACCGAAAACGCCGCGGCCAAACTCCGCGGTAAGCGCCTTGATCTCGTCGTGGCCAATGATGTCACTCAGGAAGGCGCGGGCTTTGATGTGGACACGAACATCGTCACACTCGTTTTCCCCGATGGCCGGCAAATCCTGCTGCAAAAGATGAGCAAACTGGATGTTGCGCAGCGCATTCTCGATGAAGTCGTGGAACTCCGGAAGGCCAGGAGCCAGGCGCAGAGCGTCAGGTGATCCGGGTCAGGCGATCGGCAGATTGAACCGCCGCTATTCAGACCCGCCGGGACGCTGCGACGGCTCACCCCAAATCCATGGATGACAATTTTAGCCAGGAGTTGAGAGCGTGGCTCGAGTTCTACCAGGAGCTGGGTATCGAGAATTTTTATCGCCGCCCGGCCGCCCCGAAAACCGTAATGCGCCAGAGTCCCGAGCCTCGAAGCGAGCCGGCGCCTATTCCGCCGCCGAGCCTTGCGGACCAGAGGGCGACTCTTGAAACCGTGCGAGCACCACTCCAAATCCCAAAACCAATGATGCCAACCCCCAAGCTGAGTTTGTTTGAAGCTGTGGCTCCGGCCCAGCCTCGCCGCGAGCGGGAAAC
>CAAGKR010095810.1_pt1 | contig 14513 bp, 15 predicted proteins | sample 2556971 | NCBI WGS metagenome assembly CAAGKR01 (sample SAMEA5207829, study PRJEB30636) | soil metagenome | biome: forest; feature: boreal; material: soil | place: USA | collected 2011-09 | depth 1 m | reverse complement strand
CGATCCGACGCTCGAGACCTACGCCTCCGTCGACACCGGCGTGGCCATGGAGAAGGCCTGGGCGGAACGGGCGGGGTTGGGCTGGATCGGCAAGAACGGGTGTCTCATCAATCCCAAGCTTGGCTCGTGGCTGACGCTTTCGGTGATGTTCGTCGATCGGGTGGTCGACTTCTACGATGCACCCAGCGAACGCCGCTGCGGCGACTGCGCCCTCTGCCTCGATGCATGCCCGACGGGGGCGTTCGCGGCGCCCGGCGTGGTCGACGCCCGTCGCTGCATTGCCTACCAGAGCATCGAGAATCGCGACCGCGTACCGGAAGAGCTGCGGTCCGGGTTCGCGGGCAGGGTCTTCGGCTGTGACGTCTGCCAGGAAGTCTGCCCCTGGAACCAGCGGTTGCAAAAACCGGGCGCTGCGCGGCCGGACGGGGACGCGCGCTTCTCGCCGCGCCCGCTCGCCGACCTGCCAGCCGCCGAGATCGCGGCGCTGACCCCGGACGAGTTCCAGGGTCTCGCGGCGGGCATGGCCCTGGCTCGCGCCGGGTACGACGGCCTCCGTCGCAACGCGCTCTACGCCATCGGCAGCGCGCGCGATCGTCCCGCGCGCGGCGTCGTGGATCGGTTGCTTGAGGATCCGGCTCCCGTGATCCGCGACGCCGCCCAATGGGCCAAGGACCGCCTCGACGACTTGTGACCCGCGCCAAGTGCGCTACGATCGACGCTGGAAGCGGCATGGCCAAACCACGGGACGACAAGGACGGCATTGGGATACTCACGCGGCCGGTCGCGGAGCGCGACACGGTCACCCAAAAGAAGGTCGAGCGCCCACCGCTTTACGAGGTCATCCTTCACAATGACGACTACACGACGCAGGAGTTCGTGGTCTATGTCCTCATGAAATACTTTCAACACGACGGGGTGACCGCTCGAAAGATCATGCTGCACGTTCACACCAAAGGGATCGGCGTTGCGGGGGTCTTCCCCTTCGAGATCGCCGAGACGAAGGCGCACCAGGTGGTACAATTCGCGCGCGAGCACGAGATGCCGCTGCAGGCGTCTTTGCGCAAGAGCCAAGAGCCATGACGATGCTGACCCCGGAGCTCGAAGGTGCGATTCGGGAAGCGCTGGACGACGCGTCCCGGCGCGGCCACGAATTCTCGGGGCTCGAGCACCTCTTGCTGGCCCTTTTGAAGGACGAGAAGACGGCCGACGTCGTCAAGCATTGTGGCGGGTCGGTCACCCGGCTGCACGGCAAGCTGGAAGCGTTCTTGGAGACGGAGATCAAGCCGCTGGCCGAGGAAGATCGAGAGCGGGCCCAGCCGACCCTGGCCTTCGCGCGCGTCATCCAGCGCGCGGTCAACCATGTGCTCGGCGCGGGGAAAACCCAGGCCAGCGGTCCCAACGTGCTGGTGGCGCTCTACGCCGAGCCCGAGTCGCACGCGGTCGCCTTTCTCAAGGATGAAGGGATCGGCCGGCTCGACGTGGTGAGCTACATCTCGCACGGGATCTCCAAGCTGCTCCCCGCGAAGACCGGTGTGCCGGGAGACGGAGAATCGGGACCGACCGAGGAGGACGCCGATGAGGCACCCGCCGATCCGCTGGCCGCGTTCGCGGTCAACCTGAACGAGCGCGCCCGGGCCGGCGAGATCGATCCGCTGATCGGGCGCGGATCGCAGATCGAACGGGCGCTTCACGTGCTGGCCCGCCGTCGCAAGAACAACCCCCTCTTCGTGGGCGACGCGGGTGTCGGCAAGACCGCGATCGTCGAGGGGTTGGCGCGCCGGATCGAGCTCGGTGAGGCGCCGCCCGCGCTGGCGGGCGCGACCATCTACGCGCTCGACATGGGCGCGATGGTGGCCGGGACGCGCTACCGGGGCGACTTTGAGGAGCGGTTCAAGGCCGTGCTGCGCGCGCTGGCCGAGAAGAAGGACGCCATCGTGTTCATCGACGAGCTGCACACGATCGTCGGCGCCGGCGCGGCATCGGGCGGCGCCATGGACGCGTCGAACCTGATCAAACCGGCGCTCGCGAACGGAAAGCTGCGCTGCATCGGCACGACGACCCACAAGGAATACCGCAGCTACATCGAGAAGGACCGCGCGCTGGCCCGCCGGTTTCAGGCGATCGAGGTGGAAGAGCCGTCGATACAGGAGACCATCAAGGTGCTCACGGGCCTGCGCGCCCGCTACGAGGAGTTCCACGGCGTCGCCTACACCGACAAATCGCTGCGTGCGGCGGCCGAGCTGTCGTCGCGTTACATCAACGACCGGCGCCTGCCCGACAAAGCGATCGACCTCATGGACGAAGCCGGCGCGGCGGCCAAGCTCAAGCGAGGACCCAAGGGGCAAAATGCAACGGAGGGGAAGGTCGCGGGGGCCCGGCGGCGGGTCCGCAGTCGCGACATCGAAAAGGTCGTCGCGACCATGGCGCGGATTCCGCCCCGCCGCGTGGAGGCCGACGACCGGGACCGCCTGTCCAGTCTCGAGACGGATCTGAAGGCGAAGATCTACGGCCAGGATCGGGCGGTCGAGCGGGTCGCGCAGGCGATCAAGATGAACCGCGCCGGGCTGGGCCTTCCGGAGCGGCCGATCGGGTGTTTTCTCTTCGCCGGACCGACCGGCGTCGGCAAGACGGAGCTGGCCAAGCAGCTGGCCGAGACGCTGGGCGTGAGCTTTCTGCGTTTCGACATGTCGGAATACATGGAGCGGCACACGGTGTCGCGGCTGATTGGCGCGCCCCCCGGCTACGTCGGGTTCGACCAAGGGGGGCTGCTCACCGACGCGATTCATCAGAGCCCGCACGCGGTGCTGCTGCTCGACGAGATCGAGAAGGCGCACCCGGATCTCTTCAACCTGCTCTTGCAGGTGATGGACCACGGCTCGTTAACCGACAACAACGGGCGCAAGTCCGACTTCCGGCACGTGGTCCTGATCATGACGAGCAATGTCGGCGCGCGCGATCTGTCGCGCCGCATGCCGGGTTTCGGCACCGGGGGCGACGAGCGATTCGGCGACACCGACGAGGCGTTCAAGCGGATGTTCTCGCCCGAGTTCCGCAACCGGCTGGACGCCAAGGTCGACTTCGCGCCGCTCGATCCGGCGGTGATGGAGCGCATCGTCGACAAGTTCATCGCCGAGCTGGCGACGCAGCTCGGGGAGCGCAAGGTTAAGATCGACCTTTCGGAGGCGGCACGCGCTTATCTCGCCAAGAAGGGCTACGACCCGATGAACGGCGCGCGCCCGCTCGCGCGGGTCATCCAGGACGAGATCAAGCGGCCGCTCACCGACGAGCTGCTGTTCGGCAAGCTGGTCGGCGGCGGCTCCGTCCGCGTCGACGTGATCGACGACAAGGTGACCTTCGACGCGCACGCGGGCCTGACCGCACCCACCGCGCCTCGATAGCTCGCTTTCTATTCCCGAAACCCGGATCGGGCTTCGGGCCTGTCGTGTTAGTCACCGGGCTCGGTCTCGGTGCTGGCGCGGAAGGGCGAGTGTTCGGCGTAGGCGGCCACCTCCTCGACCACCGCTTCGGCCTCCCGCTCGACGAATCCGCCGACAGCTTCGGCGAGCCCCGGGTGGCGGATCCAGTGCGCGCTGTGCGTGAAGGACGGCACGAGGCCGCGCTTGAGCTTGTGCTCCCCTTGCGCGCCCGCCTCGAACAACGTCTGGCGGTGCTCGATCGCGCGCTCGATGAGCCGGTAGTAGCACAGCTCGAAGTGCAGCATCTGGAAGTCGTCCAAGCAGCCCCAGTACCGGCCGTAGAGGTGAGCTCCCTTCTCGAAGTTGATCGTGCCCGCGACCGGCTCTGATCCGCGATACGCGAGGGTCGCGACCAGGCGGTGCGCCAGCGTCTCGCGCGCGAGGTCGAAGAACTCGTCGCTGAGGTAGGCGATGCCCCCGTGGCGGGCCACATTCTCGACGTAGAACGCGCGCAGCGCCCGCCAGTCGCGCGGATCGAGCTCGGCGCCGGTCGCGGTACGGAACGTGAGCCCGTGCGCCGCGGCGATCTCGCGTTCCTTGCGCACCTGCTTGCGGTTCCGCGACCGGAAGGTGGTGAGGTAGTCGTCGAAGCTCTCGAACGTGCGCCCCGGTCGGTTGTGCCAGTGGAACTGCATGCTCAGGCGGGGAAAATATTCGTTCGCGGCCAGAAGCTCTTTTTCGGCCTCGGTGCAGAAGAGGAAATGGATCGACGAGGCGCGCTCGTCCTCGGCCACCTGCCGCACGCCCCGCACGAGCGCTGCGCTCACCACCGCCGCGTCGACGTCAGGATCTGGGCGCAGCAGCAGGCGGTGGCCGGTGGCGGGCGTGAAGGGGATCGCCGCCACCAGCTTCGGGTAATAGCGGACACCGGCGCGGTGCGCGGCATTCGCCCAGGACCAATCGAAGATGAACTCTCCGTGGCTGTTGGTCTTGAGGTAGAGCGGAACCGCGCCGCACAGGCGCCCGGCATCGTCGCGCGCCAGCACGAAACGCGGCACGCAACCTGCGCGCGCGCCCACGCTCCCCGAGGCCTCCAAGGCCGCCAGGAACGCGTGCTCGGCAAAAGGATCGTCGTCGCCCGCCAGCCGATCCCAATCGGCGGCGGCGACCGCGGTGACGCTTTCGACGACGGCGAGGCCGATGATGTCCGAGCCTAGCAGACGGGCATAGGCTATCTGGGTCCTCGTCGAACGTCAGCACGACGGGTTCGCCGTCATCCTCCGAAGCCGCGGAGGTGCTTCCTTATCGGAACGCACCTGCCAGTCTGACAGAACGGTATACCAATTCAATGAACGCGGCATCCGCGCGGGTATCGCCAGCCGGCGGCACGACCTGTCGGTGGTCAAGAAAACAACCGGCCGGTCGCCGCTAGCCAGGGCGCTCGTGTCGTGGAAGAGTCGGCAGCAACGGCCCGATGGAGACAGCGGAGGACATTCTCATCCGGGTGGTCCGCCTGCTGAAGAGGGGCGGGCTTTGGTGGGGCATCGCGATCTCGCTCGGCGCCGCCGTGCTCAGCTTCGTCGTTGCGGTGGCGATCGTGGTGAGTTGGGCGCCGGATCGCTTCAACCGCGCAGGTCCTGCCCAGGTGGGGCAAAGGCGGTCGGTGCCGATCCGTGCGCTCGGTCTGGTGGGGAAGAACCTCGCCGGTGTCGTGCTGGTCCTGCTCGGGCTCATCATGGCGATCCCCGGCGTGCCGGGCCAAGGTTTGCTCACGGCGGTCATCGGCATCACGCTGCTGAATTTCCCCGGCAAGCTTCGCCTCGAGCGCCGACTTCTTCGCGTGGAGGCGCTCCGGCGGGGCATCAACCGTCTGCGCGCGCGCTTCGATCGTTCCCCCCTCGAGATCGACTGACGGGTCAGACCCGAGCGGCCGCGCAGGCATCGCAGGGGCAATTGCCGCGGAGATCCCGGAAGTTGTAGATGCCGGTGGTGTGCCCGTCGCTCCATTCGACCGACATCGCATAGTTGCCGATGAGGTTGATGCTCTTGGCGCGGACGTTTTCGGCGATGGTCGACGGTTCGAGCAACGGGCGTCCGGAGGTCTCTTCGACGCACATCGCGCAACGACAGGCGAGGCGCAGATCGCGCGCCTTGTAGCGGGTTTCATGACCGTCGGACCACTTGAGGGTGATGGTCGTGCGCAGAAGGCCCACGATCTCGTCGGGGATCGGCACGTTCAGCGAGCCTCGCTCCGGCGGCGCAGGAGGAGCTTCAGCAACGGCGCGACGTGGAGTGCCTGCAGGAAGCCGCCGCTGTCGATCAGGGCCTCGACTTCGCCGAGCGGAATCAGGTGGACGCGGATGTCCTCACTCGCCTCGGGCGCGGCCGCGCCGAGCGCCGTCACGCCTTCGGCCAGGAAGGTGGTGGTCAGGTTGTTCTGCAGCGCCGGGTTGGCCGACAGCGTCGCCAGCAGCGACCAGCGCCCGCCGCCGTACCCGGTCTCTTCGCGCAGCTCGCGGCGTGCCGCTTCTTCCAGCGAGGTGTCGTCGGGATCGGTCGTGCCGGCGGGGATCTCGTAGTGGACGGCGGCGATCCCGTGCCGGTATTGGCGGATCAGGACCACCCGATCGTCGGACGTCACCGCGACGACGTTCACCCACGGGGCGTATTCGCTCACCCAGTACTCGGGGATCACGGTCCCGTTCGGCAGCTCCACGCGATCGACCCGCACCGTGTACCAGGGCTTCCTGGCCAGGTACTCGCGGGTCAGCACCTTCCAGACGCCGGGATCGCCCTTCGGATCGTGTCGATCAGGCAGGGGACACCTCGGTCGCTTCGCGGGCCTCTTTCTGCGCTTCGATGAGGGTCCGGGCACGAGCGAGCACCGAGCGCAGCATGGGCGCGGTCAGCTTCCGGGTGTTGGTGTTCTGCCGGCTCGGGTGGTAGCAGCCGAACAGCGCCGGCAGGCCCGCGCCGAAGCGCGCCTCGCTGCCGTGCCCGAACGCCGGTCGCGGGCGCGGCCGCACGCCGTGCTCCGCCGCCAGGTGTGCGAGATAGGCGTCGTGGCCGATCTTGCCCAGCGCCACGACGGCGCGCAAACGAGGCAGCGCGGCGATCTCCGCGGTCAGGTGGCGGCGGCAGCGGGCGATTTCGTCGGGGGTGGGCTTGTTGTCGGGCGGCGCGCAGCGAACGGCGGCGAGCACGTAGGCGTCGCAGAGCGCGAGGCCGTCATCGGCCCGGCGGGAGGTCGGGAGATTGGCGAAGCCGGCGTCGTGGAGCGCGCTCGCCAGGAAGTCGCCCGAGCCGTCGCCGGTGAAGACCCGTCCGGTGCGGTTCGCCCCGTGCGCCGCCGGCGCAAGCCCGACCAGCAAAAGGCGCGCGTCTGGATCCCCGAACCCCGGCACCGGCCGCCCCCAGTAGACGTCGTCGCGGTGCGCGGCCTTCTTCTCAGTCGCCACCCGCGTGCAATAGCCGCGCAGGCGCGGACAGTCCGCGCAGGCAACGATCGCCTCGCGCACCGCCGCCAGGGACGGCCCGCGGGCCTCAGCTCTTCGAGTGGCTGCCAGGCTCAATCGGATATCCTGCCTCGCGCCAGGCGCGCACGCCGCCGTCCATGGAGATGACGTTGGTGTAGCCCATTTTCTGCAGACTTTCCGCGGCCAGAGCCGAGCGAAAGCCGCCCCCGCAGGTGAGGACGATCGGGGCGTCCTTCTCGGGAATCAGCGTCTCGATGTCGCGCTCGAGGACGCCGCGCCCGATGTGGCGTGCGCCCCGGGGGTGATCGACTGCAAACTCGTCGTCCTCACGCACGTCAATGAAGTGAAAACGCTCGCCGCCATCGAGCCGGGCACGCACCTCGGCGATGCCGCATTCCTTGATCCGCTTCTTCGCGTCGCCGACCAGGGCGAGAAAACCCGGGCTGTGCACCATGCCCACAAGATACCACCGGCGCCCGGGTGTGATTTGACACCATCGGGATGCGTCTCTTACAAAGGATATTCGTGTCCGACAAACGGGACTACTACGAGGTGTTGGGCGTTTCGCGTGACGTCGATGCCGCCGATCTCAAGCGCGCCTATCGCCGTCTCGCGATGGAGCTGCACCCCGATCGGAACCCGGGTGACGCCGAGGCCGAGAGCAGGTTCAAGGAGGCCTCGGAGGCGTATCAGGTGCTCTCCGATCCCCAAAAGCGCGCCAGCTACGATCGCTTCGGCCACGCGGGCCCGAACGCCGGCTTCGGCGGTGCGGGTTTCCGCGACGTGGGTGACATCTTCTCGACGTTCTCCGACATTTTCGGAGACATCTTCGGGGGCGGGGGTCGGCGCGCCGCACACGGATCCGACATCGAGACGCGGGTCTTGATCACCCTGGCGGAGGCGGCCACCGGGGTCACGAAGGAGATCCAGGTTGTCCGCAACGCGCCCTGCGGCGCTTGCGCAGGCAGTGGGGCGGCGCCCGGGTCCGATCCCGAGAGTTGCGAGCACTGCGGTGGGCGCGGCCAGGTCGTTCACTCGCAAGGCTTCCTCATGATCTCCTCGACCTGTCCCATCTGTCGCGGCGCGGGGCGCGTGATCCGCCATGCCTGCCCGACCTGCGAGGGGAGCGGCCTGGCCGCGGAGGAGGACACCCTGCAGATCGCGATCCCGGCCGGCGTCGAGGACGGGTCGACGTTGCGCCTCATCGGTCGGGGCGAGGCGCCGCCGCGCGGGGGGCGGCCGGGAAACCTCTACGTCATCCTGCGCGTCGAGCCCGACGAACGGTTCGAGCGCGATGGCGCCGATCTACATACCGAGCTGGTGGTCAGCTTTCCGCAGCTCGCGCTCGGCGACAGGGTCGCTGTTCCCACCCTGGACGGAGAAGCGGAGATCGAAATCCCGGCGGGGACACAGCCGGGCGAAACGCTGGCGCTCACCGGACACGGCCTGCCCCGTCTCGACGGACGAGGCAAAGGCGACGTCGTCGCGCACCTCAAGCTGATCGTGCCGAGCGCGCTGTCCGCGGAAGAGGAGGGACACCTTCGCGCCTACGCGGCCGCCGGCGGCCAGCGGGTGAACCCGGAACGCAGCGGGTTCTTTCGCCGCAAGAAGAAGAAATAGGAGCGGCGCGCGACCTACCCTTTGGGCCGGGCGCCGGCGGTTGCCCGGGCAGGCTCGGTCCGCTCGGCGTGCTTCCCTTCACCGCGGGCGCGCAGCGGCAGGGCAGGGACCGGCTTGCCCCCGTAGAGCCAGGCGTAGGTGAAGTACGAGGCGAGGACGCGCTTGGTGTAGTTGCGGGTCTCGTCGTAGGGGATGGTTTCCATGAACTCGTCCATGTCGAGATCGCCGCGCTCTGCGAGCCAGTGGTCGACGGCGGCCTCGCCGGCGTTGTAGCCGGCGATGGCCAGCGGCGCGGCGGCGTCGAAATGCTTCCAGAGGAAGCCGAGAAACCGCGCGCCAAGCTCGATGTTCTTGGCCGGGTCCAGCAGCACCTCGCGCGTCACCGGGGCGCCGTCCGAAAAGCGTTTGGCCGTCTTGACCAGCATCTGCGTCAGGCCGATCGCGTTGGCGAACGACTCCGTCTTCGGCGAAAAGGCGCTCTCCTCGCGCATGATCGCCAGCTCCAGCGCCTCGGGGAGCTGATTGGCGCGCGTGTTCTTGGTGACCAGCGCCGGGAAAGCGCGCGGGTAGGCCAGCTTCCATTTCGCCTCGCCGATCCCTTTCGGGTACTCGAGCCGGTAGGTGGTTACGCCGTAGCCGGGCAGCGAATGAGACGCGCTCCAGACGCCAGCGCGATCGAGCAAGATTGCGGTGATCCAGATGAGGTCCTGATCTTCGGTGTGGGCCCCCTCGATGATTTTGGCATGCTTGTCGGCGGACGTCGCCAGGCCCAGCTTGGCCAGCTCCGACCGGGCGTCGGCTCCTTGGCCCATGCGGGCGAGCTCCACCGCCCGCAAAAATCCAGGGTCGGCGTAGAGCGCGCGCGGCGGGAACGACCAGGCGGGAACCTCGTGGACGCCCTTGCGCAGCGACGCGACGAGGGCCGTTTCGGCGCCGGGGGACGCCGCCCGCAATCGCGACAGCGCCAAGAGCGCGTAGACGGACAGTGGGTATTCGCGCACCGCTCGCTCGTACCAGGCGCGCGCATCGCCGGCGTGACCCTGCTTTTCGAAGACCCGGCCCTTCCAATATTGGACCCGCCCTTCGGCGTACCAGATCTCTTCGTGCGGGACGAGGCGCAGATTCTCGTCCAGCCACGCGAGCGCCTCGTCGAGACGGCCGCCCCGCCAGGCCGCGAACGCGAGCCGCCAGAGCGCCTCGTTCAACAGATCGCCGGCTGGGTAGCGGGCCGGAACCTCGGCCAGGATCTTGGTGGCGCCCGCCTCGTCGCCGGCGTCGGTCGCCAGCTCCGCCATCCGCACGCGCGCGTCGTCGGCGTACGTGTGGTCGGCGTGCTCCGCCTCGATGCGCGCGTAGCGCGCCAGCGCCGCGTCGCGGTTGCCCATCGACGCATAAGAACGGGCGCCCTGGTAGAGCGCCTTGGCGTGCAGGTCGCGGTTGCCGGCGCGGGCGCAGGCTCCGTCCGCCTCGTCGAAGAGCGGCGCCGCCCGCGGGCGCTGCCGTTCCTTCCAGACCGACTGCGCGCGGAAAAAGCGCGCCTTGCATTCGAGAGCCGCGTCGAGCCCCGGCGCGCCGAGCGCCGCGGTGAAGGCGGTTTCCGACTCCGGATTCCGATTGTGGTCGAACAAGACGTTGCCGCGCGAGACCAGCTCTCCTGCCGTGCGCGCGCGAATCACGGCGGCCTCGCCCGCGGGAAGTGCGGCGGCGATCTGGTCCAGGCGCTCGCCGGCCCGCTCGCCCCAGGGATCGAGCGGCGCCTCCGACCAGACCTGCCGGTAGATGGCGGTGACGTCGGGACCGGCCGGGCGCGCGTCGGGGGCGCCGCCGGGCTCTGCCTTCTCCATCGCTTCGGCCCTCTTGAATAGCGCCTCGGCGTGGCGCGGACCGTTCGGAAACCGCGCAAGGTAGCCGTCGATAGCGCCGAGAGCGTCGTCCCAGCGCGACAGCGCTCGGAGCGCGTCGATGCGCACCAGCTCCGCGTCCGCCTCCGGAACGCTCCCCTTGGCCACCTTCGCCGCCCACTCGAGGGCGCCGGCGCTATCGCCCTGCCGCAATCGGCAGTGGGCGGCATGGTAGGCGTGGTAGGGCGCGAGCTTGGGATAGCTCCGGTAGAGTCCCTCGAACAGCTGGCCGGCCTGCGGCCAGCTGGACTGGTTCGCGAGCGAAAGCGCGAGCAGATACGTCGCGGCCAAGCGCTCGTCGCTCTGCCGGGGGAACGACCGCAGCGCGCGGGAGAATCCCGCCTCCGCGGATCCCCAGTCATCCGCGCGAAACTTCTCTACCGCCTGCTTGGCCGGTCCCCTCTTGAAAAACGGCTCCAGCCAGGCATGAACGAACGGCACCTTCTTGCCCGCCGCGCCCGCGGGCGGCGGCACGTGCACAAAGGTCGCGGGAACGTTGCCGTCGTCATCGGCACCCGCGGGCGGTGTCGCCAAGGTGATCGCCAACGCGAGCGTTGCGGCGACGAATGGGGGGCGATGCGAGCGCGACACCCCATGAGACTACGAACCGTTGGCGTCGCCCGCAAAAAAAGCGGAATCAGCTCTTGCGGGCCGGCGGCCGGGCGCGCCTCTTATCGCCGGTTCTGGGCGCGGGCTCGCGTCCTTGCGGTGGCACGCGAAGGAACCGGATGATGGCCAGATCGGCGCTCACTTCCTGGCAGTGCATCCGAACCCCGCCGCCGATCTCGACCGCCGCGGCGCCGGGCCGCGACCTCTTCGAGCGTTGAAACACCTGTGGGGACGGCGGCATCGGGATCCTTCGCGTCTGGAGCGCCGCGAGACCCCCCAATCCCGCCGCGACGATCATCGTGGCAAGTCTCCCACCTTCCGTCAAGAACGCGCCGCCCCTGAACGCGCCGCCCCTACCGAGCGGCGGCCCACCGCGGCTAACCGACGGCTAACCGTTCGACTAAGCCGGGTCCCAGCGAATCGACCGCCCCGAACGAAGGGTCGTGCTGCGGACCGACGTGCTGCTCCTGAGGAGACGAGCGTCTTGATTTCACCGAGCGCGCGCGGCTTATGGCAAGAGATCGACGGGCATCTCAGGCCCTTCGTCGCGCGCCGGCTCGCGGACCCGAACGATCTGGGCGACGTCATGCAGGACATCTACGTCCGAATTCAATCGGGCCTGCCCAGTCTGCGGGACGCCGAGCGGTTTGGGCCGTGGGTGTACCGGGTGACCCGCAGCGCCCCCGTGGATCACGGAAGGTCGAGGCAGCGGCAGCGGGTGGCCGTCGGTGAAGAGCTGGCGGCGGACCTTCCGGATCCGACTCCCGACGAGGACGACAGCGTGGCGGAGCGCGAGCTGGCGAAGCACCTCGCGGTGTTCGTGGGCGCGCTGCCGTCCCCGTACCGCGAGGCGATCATGCTGACCGAGCTTCAGGGAATGACTCAGAAGGACGCCGCCGAGATGCTGGGCATCTCGCTGTCGGGTATGAAGGCCCGAGTGCAGCGTGGTCGGCAACAGATCCAGGAAATGCTCCTCGCCTGCTGCGACATCGGGATCGACGCGCGAGGCCGCGTGATGTCCTACGAGCGCCGCGCCGACTCCGTGGTTCCCGCGAACTGCTGCGACGAGACGAAGGGCTGCAAATGCTGAGGACGGCCTCGCCATGAGCGAGCTCGTCTTGAGGATGGCTCGGGACGAAGATGATCCCGCCCTGCGCGCCTTTCTCGCCGAGGCCGGCCTTCCCAGCGACGACGTCAGCTCTTCACGGCAGAGCATCATCGTCGTGGTCGAGGGCGACGCCTTGCAGGGGAGCGTCGGCCTCGAGGTTTTCGATTCGGCGGCGCTTCTCCGCTCCTTGGCTGTTCGAACGGAGCGTCGGCGCGCCGGTCTTGGTGGTCGGCTGTCGAGCGGGCTCTAGACCTTGTGAAGGAAAAGCGGACAGAGAAATTGTTCCTGCTCACGACGAGCGCGCCGGCCTTCTTCGCGCGCCGGGATTCGAGACGATCGACCGCGCCGCGGCGCCCGAGGCGATAAGGGGCAGTCGTCAGTTCGCCGATCTCTGCCCGGCGACAGCGGTCTGCATGGTCAGGCGCCTCTGAATATCCCCAGGCGCCGGCCTTGGGGCCTTGCTTGAGAGATTTCCTACGACCCCCTCCGTGCGCGGATTGATGATCTCCCCGCGCGGCTAGCCGGTCGGGAGATGTTAGAGCCGAGCTGCGGACCAGGCCGTTGTAGCTCGAGCTCGTTCTGCAAGCCTCGTCCTTCGAGTCCCAAGAAAATGTCACGTCGAGGCGCGAGGCGGTCGGCCATGCGAGATCCCGGCAAGCTGAACGCGAAGGCGACAGCCCGACGCGCGTACCTGTCCCAGTCGCGATGTTCCTCTGATCGCAGCGCTGGAGCGGCATCGCGGATGGCGCGGGCGATCGCGTCGGGCTGGTGTCCTGTCATCCGGAGGCGCACAGCGATCCCTGAACGCATGGCGGCGCTCGAACGCGAAACCGCGGCCATGCGGAACGACGTGGGGGCCATTCGCGAGGCACTGCCCCCGCGGCTTGTCTCGCCGGCCGATGACCGCTCGCTGCTTGGCCGTCAGCCTTCCGACGATGGGCCGCTGGATCAAGACGGGCAAGGTGCCGGTCGTGAAAGTCGGCGCCACTGTCCGCGTCGACCTGTCGCGCCTCCACGGGTGTGGACGACGTTGCCGTTGCCCGCCTTGCCCGCGCCGCCGTAACCGGCAACGGCTCCCATGGCTGATCGCCTCATGCCCCGAAAACCCTCTTGCCTCGGGTACCGGGTACGGTACCATCATCCCGATGGGGCGCACCGCAGTCGAGATCCTGGAACAGGCGCGGCTTCGCAGGTTAGTCGAGGCGATCGGGTACGTACATAGACGGCAGAAGGGATCGCACCACGTGTTCACGCACGCGGCCCGACCCGAGCTGCCCATGATCAACTTGCAGAGCGACGGGGCGACCGCCAAGCCCTACCAGGTCCGACAAGTGTTGCACCTCATCGAGGAGAACAACCTGGAGGTGAAGTCATGAAGGAAGCGTTCAAGTACCGAATCGTGGTGGAGTGGAGCGACGACGATCAGGCATTCGTCGCCCGCGTTCCGGTGTTGCCTGGGTGTGCCGCGCACGGCGCGACGGCGGAGAAGGCGACGCTCGAAGCCGAGCGCGCGGCGGCCCTCATGCTGGAGGTGCTGCGGGAGGACGGTCGCCCGCTTCCACCCGAGGACAGTTCGGCGGACTACTCGGGGCAGCTTCGGCTGCGCCTGCCGAAGTCGCTGCACGAGCGCGTGTCGCAGCTCGCGAGCGCGGAGGGCGTCTCGCTGAACACGCTGCTGCTCTCCCTCATCGCCGAGGGGTGCGGGCGGAAGGCTCCCCAGGTGGCCGAGGCCGAGCCAAAGACCGCGCGCAAGCGCAAGGCGGTGGCCTGATGGCCCGGCGGCGGCGCAGACGCCCGCACGGCTTGGGGAGCGTCTACCAGCGCGGGCCGGGGAACTGGTGGATCAAATGGCGGGAGAGCGGTCGGTATCGCTATGCGCACGGCTACGCCACCCGCGAGCTCGCGGATCAGGTGCTGGCCAAGGTGGTGGCCGACATCGCCGGGGCCGGGCCGGGTTGCCGCGCGACCCGAAGGGCGTGCCGAGCCTTTCGGTGCTGGCGGAGAAGTGGCTGGCCCGGCGGGAGCACACCCACCGAGCATGGCGCGACGACCGCAACCGCTGGCGGCGACACCTGGAGCCATTCCTGGGTGGCTGCCGGCCCTCGGAGGTGGACGCAGGCATGATCCGCCGGTTCGTGGAGACCAAGCTGGCCGAAAAGCTGGCGTCGACCACAGTTGGGCACCTGGTCCGCCTGCTGTCGACGTTCCTGGCGGACGTGGTGGAGCAGGGGTTGATCACGGCGAACCGCGTGGGCAGCCTGCCGCGTTCCACGAGGCGGCTCTGCCGGAACGCCACCGACTCGGGACTGACGCCGTTCCTCGAGAAGCTCGACGACGTCCGGCGCGTGTTCGGGGCGCTCCCGGAGCCCATCAGCGTCGCGTT
>CAAGKR010444311.1_pt1 | contig 14517 bp, 12 predicted proteins | sample 2556971 | NCBI WGS metagenome assembly CAAGKR01 (sample SAMEA5207829, study PRJEB30636) | soil metagenome | biome: forest; feature: boreal; material: soil | place: USA | collected 2011-09 | depth 1 m | reverse complement strand
GCATCTCGAGCCGGTATTCGGCAGGCCGCGCAGCGCGCAGGGCGAGGAGGTGCCGCTGATCGTGCTGGGCATGGGTAAGCTGGGCGGGCGCGAATTGAATTTCTCCTCCGACATCGACCTCATGTTCTTGTTCGCGCAGCCGGGCCAGACCGATGGGCCGCGCCAGGTCGAAAACGAAGAATATTTCGCCCGGCTCGGCCGTGAACTCATTCGGCTGCTCGATGCGAGGAACCAGGACGGTTTCGTGTTTCGCGTGGACATGCGCCTGCGGCCATTCGGTGAGAGCGGTCCGTTGGTGGCGAGCCTGGCTTCGCTCGAAGATTATCTGCAGCAACATGGCCGCGATTGGGAGCGCTATGCCTGGATCAAGGCGCGGCCCATCGTTGGATTGGAAACCTACTCGGCGGCGTATCAAGAATTCGTGCGCCCGTTCGTGTATCGTCGCTATCTCGACTTCGGCGTATTCGAGTCGTTGCGCGACATGAAGGCGCTGATCGCCCGGGAGGTGTCGCGGCGCGAACTCGATCAGCATCTGAAACTCGGCCGCGGCGGCATCCGCGAGATCGAGTTCATCGTGCAATCCATGCAGCTGGTGCGCGGCGGCAGCGACCGGCGCCTGCAGAGCGCCTCGCTGCTCGGGGTGCTGCCGATGCTGGCCGGCTCGAAGCTCATGTCGGCCGGCGATATTGCGGAATTGACCGACGCGTACCTGGTGCTGCGCAAGGCGGAGAACGCCGTGCAGCTGATTCGCGACGAACAGACTCACTCGCTGCCGGCCGACGCCGTGGATCGTGCACGCTTGAGCCTGATCATGGGCCTGCCGGATTGGGCCGCCGTCAGCGCGCGCATCGACAGCGCGCGCGACAACGTGGCGAGGCAATTCGAGGCGCTGCTGTTCGGCGCCCCCGACGCGCAGCATCGTCACGACGACGCTGGCGCGGCTTGGTTCGCCGCCGAGGATGCCCAGATCGACCAGGAACTCGAGCGTGACGGTTTTCCGCAAGGCGAGATCGCCGCGGTCGCCGCGACGTTGCAGGCCTACCGGCACGCAGCCTCCTATCGACGGCTGGATGAGGCGGGGCGGCGGCGATTGCACGTCATTCTCGAGCGCTTGCTGAGCGCTGCCGCCCGGCACCCGCAACCCGCCAGCGTGGTGCAGCGGGTGCTGCGCGTGCTCGAGTCGATCGGCACGCGCTCGTCGTACTTCGCGTTACTCAAGGAGCAGCCGGCGGCTCTCAATCGCCTGATCGAGGTGTGCGCGATCAGCGGCTTTCTGTCGCGGCAGATCGCCGACTTCCCGCTGCTGCTGGACGAATTGATCGATGCCAAGGCGTTCGACGAGCTGCCCTCGCGCCAGAGCTTCGTGCTGGAACTCGCCGCGCGCACCGAGCGGCTGCCGGCCGACGATCCGGAGCGGCAGGTGGAGGCCTTGCGGCAATTTCAGAAAGTGGCCGTGTTCAAGGTGGCGCTTGCCGACTTGACCGGTCGGTTGCCGCTGATGAAGGTGAGCGACCGCTTGACCGACATCGCAGAGCTGATCGTGCAGCGCTGCATGGATCTCGCGTGGCAGCAGATGACTGAAGCCTACGGTATCCCGTACTGCGGCGGCGACGCTGCGCAACAGCGCGAGGTGCGCATCGCCGTCGCCGGCTACGGCAAGCTCGGCGGTCTCGAACTCGGCTACGGATCCGACCTCGATCTGCTCTTTCTGCACGATTCGAGCGGCGACGTTCAACAAACGAGGGCGAAGCGCCCCCTGGACAACGGCGTGTTCTTCCTGCGCCTGGGACAGCGCCTGGTGCATTTGCTGACCATGCATTCGGCGGCGGGCCGGCTCTACGAGGTGGATATGCGCCTGCGGCCGAACGGCAAGGGCGGTTTCCTGATGACGGGTATCGATGCCTTCGAACGCTACCAGCTCAAGGACGCGTGGACCTGGGAACACCAGGCGCTGCTTCGGGCGCGTCCCGTGGCCGGCGACGAGAATCTACGCGAGGCCTTCGCGGCGATCCGACGCAGCACGCTGCAGAGCGCAGTGCATCGCGATACCTTGCGTGCCGACGTGCGCGAGATGCGCTTGCGGATGCGGCGCGAATTGTCCAAAGCCGGCGCGGGACAGTTCGACATCAAGCAGGACGCGGGCGGCATCGCCGACATCGAGTTTCTCGTACAATACTGGGTGCTGGCGGCGGCGGACGCAAACCGAAGCCTCCTGACCTATACCGACAATATTCGGCAGCTCGAAGGACTGGCTCAAGTGGGGGTGCTCGATCGGTCGACGGCGCAATGGCTGACGGATGCCTACATCGGCTACCGCGCGGTGCTGCATCATATGTCGCTCGAGGGCCAGGGAGACCGGGTGGTGGAGGCGGGCCCGTACGCGGCTACGCGCGCCCGCGTGACGGAGATCTGGCGCGCAACGTTCGAGGGGTCGAAAACGGAGTGATGATAATGCCGGCGATGGTACAAGACGATTCGAAGCATCAATTGATTCAGCCGAATGCGCTGCATCAGTACAACGTGACCGCGGCGGATTTGCCGCTGTCATGCCCGATGCCGGGAATGTTTCTGTGGAATTCGCATCCCAGGGTGTATTTGGCGATCGAAGCAACCGGCTGGGCGAAGTGCCCGTACTGCGGGGCGGAGTACACCCTGCAGCGCGGCTAGGTTTTGTACTCGCGGTAGGATTTTTCTTCGACCAGCGCCGAACCGAGCTTGGTATTGATGCGCCGCTTGATGGCCGCGCGCTCGTCATTCTCGATGTACACGGCCCGCGCCAGGCGGATGAATTCCGCATCGAAGGCTTGCGTGCGCTCCTTGTCGCGAATGTCGTCTTCGATGACCCACAGGCGCTCGTTGACTAAGCCTAAGGCGCCGATGTCGGCCTCGATGTCGATTTTTGCGTAGGCCGAGGCGCCCCACGTCTCCTCCAGGGTGCGCAGTTCGAGACGCACGTTGGACAACTTCGCAGGGTCGCTCATGCGCTGCGCCTTGATGCGCAGTATGGTGATCTTGTCGAGCAATTCTCCGGGAGAGATGGGGACTTTGATTTCGCTCATGGGCCCATCTTAGCCAATAACTCGGTCGGCCATCAGCGCGTCGAGCTTGTCGGTCACTTCGCCCACGCCGATGAGGTCCATCACGCCGGGACGCTCGATTTTCGTGGTCCAGGGAATCTGCGCGGCCGGCCGGCCCAGAAACTTCTGCGCGGCCGCGTCGTACTTGTCGATGCACCATTGCCGGCTGTAGTAGGGGCCGGCGCGCGCCGGATTGGTCGGGGCGTACAGGCCGATCACCGGCAGGGCCACCATCGTGGCCATGTGCGCAGGGCCGGAATCCGGCGACAACAACACCGTGCTCCGGGCCAGCAGCCCGAGCAATTGCGGCAGCGTGTCCTTGCCTATTTGGTTGACGACTGCGGCACGCGCCACGGCGCAAATCGCGGCGCCCATCGCAAGCTCGATGGCGCTGCGGCCCCCGACCAGCACCACCCGCATGCCGTGCACGCTCGCCGCGTGGTCGGCCACCGCGGCATACCGCTCGGCCGACCAGTTACGCGCCGTATGGCTGGAACAGGGGCTCACCACCAACGTGGGCCGCTCGTCGGTAACGATGCCGCGGGCATACTCGAGCGCATCCGCGGGCAGCGTCAGGTCCCAGAACGGTTGCGCAGGGTGGATGCCGCATGCGCGCGCGAATCCCAGAAAAGAGTCCAGCACATGCTCCCTGGCCGCAGGCTCGATGCGCGCGTTGGTGAACCACCACTGCAGCTCCCGCGCACGCTCGCGATCGAAGCCGAGCTTGATGGGTGCATGAATCAATCCGCTCACCAGGCTCGCTCGAAACGACAGCTGCATGTCGAGCAGCAAGTCGAAGCGCCGGCCGCGAAGCGCCGCGCGCAGACGCCACAGCTCCCGGAGCGTTGCGCCTTTATCGAAGGTGATAAACTCGATTTCCGGGAGAACCGCCGCCATCAGCTTGGCCTCCAGCTTGCCGATGATCCAGGTGAAACGGGTTTGCGGCCACGCCGCCTGGAAGGCTCGAAGCGCCGCCAACGCGTGACAGGTGTCGCCTATGGCGGAAAGGCGCAGCAGACACACGCTCTGCAGCGGCGGTTTGAATCTTAAGGTCATCGTATTAAGTGATTAACAGCCGACGCATTGCCACTGCCACGGGCGCCATGCTGTCTGATCCGGCCAGCCTTGGCAATCTGCCGGCGGAGGCCGCGGAGTCGCTGTTCGAACCTGATTTTTGGCGGCGCCGAAACGCGCTCGTCGAAGCGGCGCGCGGCCGCGGCTCGGCGTGGTTCGTGAATTCCGGCGCGCGCCAGTGGGTGCTGCGGCACTACCGGCGCGGCGGCTACATCGCGCGCCTCTCCGAAGATCGCTACGTGTGGACGGGCGAGACCAGAGTGCGCGCCTTCGCCGAGTGGCGGCTGCTCGAACTTCTGACCGAGCGCGGCTTACCCGTGCCGAAGCCGATCGCCGCCCGCTATCAACGCAGCGGCTTGCTCTACCGCTGCGATTTGATCACGCAACGGATCGTGGATGCCATGCCGTTGAGCGAGACGCTTGAGCTGGGCGCCATATCCGAAGCGACCTGGCGCGCCGTCGGCGCCGCCGTCGCCGAGCTGCATCGCGCCGGCGTCGATCACGCTGATCTCAATGCGCACAATCTGCTGCTCGACGCGCAGGGAACAATCAGCGTGATCGACTTCGATCGCGGCCGGCTGCGCGCACCGGGGGCGTGGACCTCGCGCAACTTGCGGCGTTTGCGCCGCTCGCTCGCCAAAGTATCGCGGGGACTGCCGGCCGATCGATATTCGGCGGAGATCTGGCAATGGCTGCGCGCCGGCTACGCCGCCCGCCTCGAGCGGGCAGCTGCATGATGCGCCGTCTGTATTCGGCGCTGATCTATTGCGCCGTGCCGTTCGCCTTCGCCATGGTGCTGTGGCGCGGGGTGCGCGATCGAAGCTACTGGCAGGCATTGGGCGAGCGATTCGGATGGGGCCCTCCCTCGCACGCCGCGCCGTCCCTATGGCTGCACGCGGTGAGCTTGGGAGAAATGACGGCGGCCGCTCCGCTGGTGCGTGCGCTCAGGAGCCGCTATCCGCAGAGCCCGCTGCTGCTCACCACCGCAACTCCCACCGGCAGGGCTCGCGCCAGGGATCTCTATGGCGCGGCGGTCGATGTGCGTTTTCTGCCCTACGATACGCCGGGCGCGGTCGCGCGATTCATGGACCGTACCCGGCCGCGGCTCGCGATCCTGATGGAAACGGAACTCTGGCCCAATCTGTTCCACCAATGCGAGCGCCGCCGCGTGCCCCTGGTGCTCGCGAGCGCGCGGCTGTCCGCGAAATCGGTCGCGCGCTATCGGCGGTTCGGCGGATTGTTTCGCGGAATTTTCTCCGCCAGTTCGTTGATAGCGGCTCAGACCCGCGAGGATGCCGAACGCTTCATGGCGATCGGGGCGCCGAGTGCCAGAATCCACGTCGTCGGCAATATCAAGTTCGATGTGCAGGTGAGCGAAGACGTCATGGCGCGGGCCGGCGCGCTGCGCGCCTCGTTGGGCGGCGGCAGGCCGGTATGGATTGCCGGCAGCACGCACGCCGGCGAAGAGGAGCAGGTGCTCGCGGCGCACCGGCAGTTGCGCACGGAACAACCGACTGCGCTGTTGCTGCTGGTGCCGCGGCATCCGGACCGATTCGACGCGGTGGCGGAACTACTCCGGCGCGGCGCGGTACGCTTCACGCGGCGCAGCGGCGGCGAGCTGCCGGACGGCGCCACGCAAGTCGTGCTGGTGGACACGGTGGGTGAACTCGCCGCGCTGTATGCAGCGGCCGATGTGGCCTTCGTCGGCGGGAGCCTGGTGCCGATCGGTGGACATAATTTGCTCGAGCCGGCGGCGCTTGGGCTGCCGGTACTGACGGGACCGTCGTATTTCGGCAGCAAGGACATTGCGCGCTTGCTGATACAGCAAGGCGCCGCGCTCGAGGTTGAGGATGCGGGCGAGCTGGCTGCTGCTTTGGCACGCCTGCTGGGGGACTTCACGAAACGTCAGCGGATGGGGGCCGTCGGGCGCCGGCTGGTCGAGTCGAATCGCGGCAGCGTCGCGCGGCTGCTCGAGCTCATTGAACCTTGGCTGCAGGATTCGGCGGCGCGTCCGGTGACGCCGGCTGCGTCGCCGGCGCGTCCGTCAGCAGGCTGTTGATCTTTTCCAGACTCTGCTGGGACAGTGTTCCAGCCGCCTGCTGCAGCTTGAGCACATTCATCATGTAGTCGTAGCGGCTGCGGGAGTAGTCGGTCTGGGCCTGAACCCAGAGCTGACGCGATTGCAGAACGTCGACTGCGGTGCGCGTACCCGCCTCATACCCGGACTCGGTTGCGCGCAGCGAAGTCGCATTCGACTCGACTGCCCGCCGCAGCGCCTTGACCCGCGAGATCTCGGACAACACGCCGAGGTACGAATCACGCGCGTCGTGCTCGGTTTGGCGCGCCACCCGCTCCACCCTTTCCTTGGCCGCGCGGTGCTGATAAACAGCCTGGCGGACCTGCGAGGACACCATGCCCCCGGAATAGATCGGAAAGGTCAGCTGCAGGCCGATCTGGCGCTGAGATTGGTCGAGGGTCGTGCCGCCCGCCGGCGTGCCGTCGGTGAAGGTGTCCGTGCCATTGCTGGTCGCCTTGTAGCGGCTGCCGACCAAGTCGAGGGAGGGAAAATGGCCGCCGCGTGCGGCGCTGACGTTCTCGCGTGCGATGTCGGCGGCCAGGCGGCTGGAGACCAGCGCAAGATTCTGCTGCAGGGCCATTTCGACCCAGCGGTCTTCGCTGATGGGATCGGGATTTGCCAGCTCGAACGGTTCGATGGGGCGGGCCAGCGAATCGAAGGGATCACCGGTGATCTCGCGCAGCAATTCCTGGGTGGAAGCCAGGGTGCGCTTCGCGGCGATGACGGTCGCGGCGCCGTTGTCGTGGGCGGCGCGGGCCTCTTCCACATCGGTGACGGCGATCAGTCCGATTTGAAAGCGCGATTCTGCCTGTTCGAGCTGGCGCTTGATGGAGGTCAACGCCACCTGCTGCGCCTCGAGATCATCCTGCGCCGCCAGCACGTCGAAGTAGCGCTGCGCGACGCGCTCCATCAGGTCTTGTTGCGCGGTCTGATAATCCGCCTCGGCCTGCGCGACCTGGGAGTCCGCACGTTGCAGGGCCACCCAATTTTCCCAGCGAAACACGTTTTGCTTGAGGTCGACGCCGTAGCGGTGGGTGGTGGTGTCGACGCGCCCATCGAAGGGAAAGGTGATGAGCGCCGGGGCGCCGCCGGGGGTGCTGCTCGACACGGGTTCGGTGGTATTGGTCGATCCGGTGTCTTTCTCCCGGGTGACGACACCGGTTCCCGACAGTTGCGGCAGCAGCGCCGACAAGGCCTGCGGCTTGGCCTCCAGGGCTGCCAGACGCGTCGCCTCGGCCTCGCGCAGCTGCGGATCGTTCTGCAGGGCGCGCTGGTAGACCGCGAGCAGATCCGCGGCGGGTGCGGCACTCGCGCAGAGGTACAAGGCCAAAAGGGTCAACAATCGCGTCATGGTATCCCGCCACGGGTTATATAGTGTTATATATAACCATATCACCTAAGGAGTCAAGAGTACCCTGGAGGGCTAATACTGCGGTATCCGCGGATCTAAGTCCCGAGACCAGGCGAGTATCCCGCCGCTCAGGTTGTACACCTCGGCAAAGCCATGATCCGCGAGAAAACGCGCCACCTCGAGGCTGCGGCCTCCGGATCGACAGATCACCACCGTCTCCCGTGCCGGGTCGAGCTCGGCCAAGCGATCGGCGATCCGGCCCATGGGGATGTGCAGGATGTCGGTCGGTACCGGCGCGAGCGTCGTCTCCCAGTCCTCGCGAACATCCAGAAGCGTCATTTCGCGGCCGCCGGCGCGACGGTCGACGAATTCCCGGGGAGTCATGTCCTTGATCATCAGAACACGAACTTCTGGGCCGCCGTGGCATTGATCAGCGGAGCGACCACCGTCTCGAACAAACTCTCGCGAATCCATTCGTTGTCGTCGACCCGGCGCACCAGGATGGCGTCCATGACCGGCGCCGCGCCGACCATGGCGAATAGACGGCCGCCCACGCGGAGCGACTTTTCGAAGCGCGTATCGTAGACCGGCAGCGATCCGGTGACTGCGACCACATCGTATTCGCCCAAAGGAGCGGCACTGAAGGCATCGCGCGTCTCGAACTCAACCTTCGCCTCCGGCAGCGCGCGCAGGTTCGCCCGGCTCAATTCGACGAGACCCGGGTGAATATCGATCGAGCGGGTCGAGGATCCGAGGAGACTCAAGCAGGCCGCGAGGTAGCCGGTGCCGCTGCCGACTTCCAGCACGTGGTCGGCCGCACTCACACCGAGGGCCTGCAAAATACGCCCTTGCAGCTTCGGCGAGAGCATCGACTGGCCGAATCCGATGGGAAACGGCGCATCCGCGAACGCGAGCTCGCGATACTCGGCAGGCACGAAGGCTTCGCGAGGCACGGCGGACAACGCATCGAGCACACGCGGGTCGAGGACTTCCCACGTGCGGATCTGCTGATCGACCATTTGCCGTCGCGCGGCCAGTGTATCCATGATTTCTCGTACAGGATTTACCCCGCTGATTATGGTCAATTTCCACAGGCTATGCCATGCCCGTGCGCTATTCTTCCTGACACGATGATATGCGGCGTGCCCAACCCGATATGAGTACAAGGAGCAAGCGTCGTTAGGATTCGTCGCCATCGAGGTCCGCGTTGATCTTGTCTTCCATCGTACTTTGGTTCATCACGGCCACTCTGGCGGTCGGACTGGCCGTGCTATATGCCCGCAAGCGGCGCCAGGAACGCGCCGTGAGCGAGTTCTCGGACCAGATTTTACGCCTCACCCGCAACGGCCCGGCGGGCCGCATCGGATTTCAGACCAAACCGGCAGGCCTGCGCCAGCTCGGGTCCGCCGTCAATACACTGCTGGACAACCTCGAACAGCGCGGTGCGCGGCTGCTGGATCGCGAACAGCTGTTTCAGCGGCTGGTCGAGACCGTGCACGACGCGGTGCTCGTGCATCGCGAACGCATCCTGTTTGCCAACGCGCGCTTCCTCGCGCTGCTCAACTTGAGCGCCGCCGAGGTCGTCGGCAAGCCCCTGGCCGACTTCGTCGCTCCCGAATACACCGAACTGGTCGCGACCAATCTCAAGCGGCGGTTGCTGGGCGAACCTGCACCCGAGCGTTTCGAGATCGAGCTGATCGGTGCGCAGGGTCAAGTGACGCGCGTGGAGCTCTCGAGCACCTTGATCGACACCGCCGGGGAAGCCGCGTTGCTGCTCACTGCGCTCGAAATGCTACCGGAAACCACCGCCATGGAAGTCCCCGCGAGACCGCGGGCGATGGCGACGCTCGACGCCATGGGCGAGAGCGTCATCACGGTCGACGCCGACGGCCGCATCGACTACATCAATCACTCCGCGGAGAACTTGCTGAGCCAACGGTTCGATCAAGTCATGGGCAAGGCGTTTGCGGACGTTGCCACGCTGGTCGACGAGACGGATCGCCGCTCTCTGGGCGATCCGGTGCGCAAGGCGCTTGCCACGGGGGGGCGGGTGACCATGGGCCGGCGCGCCGTGCTGGTCCCGGCCAATGCCGGCCCGGAGCGGTCGGTGGAGATCAGCGTGACGCCGCTGCGCTTCGACGGCAAGGAGATTCTGGGACTGGTGCTGGTCCTGCACGACACCAGCGAATTGCGCGGCCTGACGCGGCAAATGACGTATCAAGCGAGCCATGATGCGTTGACCGGCTTGGTCAATCGCCGCGAATTCGAGCGGCGGCTGCAGGAAGCCATGGACTCCGCTCAAACCGGCAACGTCGGCCATGCGCTGTGCTACCTGGATCTGGATCGCTTCAAAGTGGTGAACGATACCTGCGGCCACACCGCGGGCGACAACATGCTGCGCGAGGTGGCCTCGCTCATCAAGGAGGCGGTGCGCGATTCCGATACGGTCGGCCGCATCGGCGGCGATGAATTCGCGCTGCTGTTGGTGGGTTGCCCGCTGGACAAGGCGCGGCAAATCGCCGACGACGTGGTGCGTTCCGTCAACGAATACCGATTCGTCTGGAAGGACAAGATTTTCAACATCGGCGTCAGCATCGGCCTGGTGGAGCTCGGCCGGGATGGCGGCGCCATCGAAGACATCATGAATTCGGCGGATTCCGCCTGCTACGCGGCGAAAAAGCAGGGCGGTCTGCACGTCCACGTGTATTCGGCGCGCGAGGAAGCGAATGCGCGGCACAGCGGCGAGATTCATTGGTTGCAGAAGCTGCAAGGCGCTTTGCGGGACAACAAGTTCGAGCTCTACTACCAGCCCATCATGCACGCCCGGGCCGGCGGCTTGCGCGGCCCTGCAATCGAGGTGTTCGTGCGCCTCGTGGGCGAGAAAGGCCAGCCCGGCGCGCCACCCTCGGAATTCATTCGCGCCGCCGAACGCTATCGTTTGATGCCGCTGATCGATCGCTGGGTGGTGCAGACGGTACTGTCCGCGCTGGGACGCGGCGGCATGAAATTGCCGCCCGACCGCAGCGTCGCGATCAACATAGCCGGTCAGACCCTGGGAGATTCGGATTTTCTGGAATTCGTCGTCGATTGCTTCGACCACACCGGCGCGAATCCCGCCGACATCTGCTTCGAGGTCACGGAGAGCTCCGTGGTGGCGAATCTGGATCACGCGCGCCGTTTCATCGCGGTCCTGCACGGCATGGGCTGCGAGTTCGCACTCGATGACTTCGGCACCGGGTTGAGCTCCTTTTCGACGTTGCGGACGCTGCCGATGGATTACCTCAAGATCGACGGCTCCTTCATCAACAACCTCGCCGGGGATGCCGTGAATCAGGCGATGGTCGCGGCGATGATCGAACTGTCGCGCAGCCTGAACTTCCGCGTGGTCGCGGAGCAGGTCGAGGATCAACTGTCCCTCGATACCGTGACCCGCATGGGTATCGATTTCGTGCAGGGATTCGTAGTCGGGCGGCCGCAACCGCTGTCGGTCGTGCCCACCCCGGGCTAGGCGCCCCCGGCTACGCGCCCGGGGCTAGGCGCCCCGTATATAACCGTCAGGCAGGGGCTCATAACAAAACGATGGCATTTTTTCCCCGCATAGGAGGAAAATTGAGGGCCAGCCAATGAGGTGACCTATGCACGTTTATGAGGACAACACGAAGTCAATCGGCCGCACGCCGCTGGTCCGCATCAACCGCCTCGACGCAAGCAGCGGCGCAACGATTCTCGCGAAGATCGAGGGGCGCAATCCCGCTTATTCCGTGAAATGCCGAATCGGCGCAGCCATGGTGTGGGACGCGGAGGAGCGCGGCACGCTGAAACCGGGAATGTCCATCGTCGAAGCCACCAGCGGCAACACGGGGATTGCGTTGGCGTATGCCGCTGCCGCGCGCGGCTATGGATGTGTTTTGACCATGCCCGAAACCATGAGCATGGAACGGCGCAAGGTTCTGGTCGCGTTTGGCGCCAAGCTGGTTTTGACGCCGGGGCCGAAGGGCATGAAGGGTGCGATAGCCAAGGCCGAGGAATTATCGGCCGCGGATCCCGGCAAGTACCTGCTGATGAAGCAATTTGAAAATCCGGCCAACCCCGCGATTCACGAAAAGACCACGGGACCCGAGATTTGGGAGGACACCGGCGGCAAGATCGACGTGTTCGTCAGCGGCGTCGGCACCGGCGGCACGCTGACCGGTGTCTCGCGCTACATCAAGGGCACGCGCGGCAAGAAGATCCTGACGGTGGCCGTTGAACCCACGCTTTCGCCGGTGATCACCCAAACCTTGGCGAACCAGGCGCTGACCCCGTCGCCGCACAAAATCCAGGGCATCGGCGCGGGATTCATTCCGAAGAACCTGGATTTGAGCCAGATCGACCGCGTCGAGCAAGTCAGCAACGAAGAATCCATCGAGACCGCGCGGCGTCTGGCGCGCGAAGAAGGCATGCTGAGCGGCATCTCGTGCGGTGCCGCCATGGCCGTGGCGCTGCGGCTGGCGCGCGAGCCCGCGCAGAAGGGCAAGACCATCGTCGTGGTTTTGCCGGACGCCGGCGAACGCTACCTGTCGGGCGCGCTATTCGAGGGGCTGTTCGAAGGGATCGAGAAGATGCAGGCCGTCGCGTAGCGTCATGAAAGCCGCGGCCGAACTCAAAGCGCGTCTGCTCGGGAGCTACATGGGCGATGTGCGAGCGCGCCGCATCTCGCAGCGTTATCTCCCGTCGCGCGAAGCAATCGTCGAAGTCTTGGAATTGATCCTCGATTTGATGTACCCCGGCTATTTCGGCCGCCGCGATCTGAACAGCGACAATCTCGGTGAGCACGTATCGGAACAGGTGGCGCTGCTGGTGCCGAAGCTCGAGCGCGAGATGGAGCATTGCCTGTGCTATGGGCGCGAGCGGGAGGCCGGACGCGAACGCGAAGCCGGGCGCGAGGGCGGGCGGCCCGAATTCGGCGAGTGCGCGCCGCGCGCGCATGAGCTGGCGGAGATTTTCCTGAGCCGCCTGCCCGACATCCGCAATCTGCTGATACGCGACGTGCAGGCGGCTTTCGACGGCGACCCGGCCGCGACGAATCTGGATGAAGTGATCCTGGCCTACCCGGGCGTGCTGGCCGTCAGCGTGTATCGCATAGCGCACGCCCTGTACGATCTGGGAGTGCCGATGATGGCGCGCATCATGACCGAGTGGGCGCACTCCAAGACCGGCGCCGACATCCATCCGGGCGCGAACATCGGCGCGGCATTTTTCATCGACCACGCCACCGGCGTCGTGATCGGCGAGACCAGCGATATCGGCGATGGGGTCAAGCTCTATCAGGGCGTGACCTTGGGGGCGCTGTCATTTCCTCGCGATGCGAGCGGCCAGATCATTCGCGGCAAGAAGCGCCACCCCACGGTGGAGAGCGGTTCGACGCTGTATGCCAATGCGACGGTGTTGGGGGGGCAGACCGTGGTCGGCGCCGACAGCGTCATCGGCGGTTCGGTGTTCCTGACCCGCAGCGTGCCGCCGCGTTCGCGAGTATCGCTGAAGGAGCCTGAGCTCCGCGTAGGCACCCGCGACGGCGCCGCGGAACCCGACGCGATCTACTTTGATATCTAGAATTTAAGGCGATCTGTCTCGAATCCTGCGCAACGGCGAGGCCGGGGGACCGGCGCGCGTTTGGCGGCCGGATTTAGTTCTCTGACGTGGGTGTGCTGGCGTGATCCGGACTGGAGTCGTTCGGGTGCGCCTTGGGCGACCACCAGAAATTAAATGGCAGCGTGGCGAGTTCATGCGCCGGACCGCTGATCCCTTGGGGCGGAATGAAGGTGAAGCCGAAGATCGCCGTGAGTGACGAGTCGTTAAAGCGAGCATCCGAGGATTCGATCACGCGCGCCGCCTCCACGTGCCCGTCGGGGCCGACGACGAAGCTGACAACGACTCGCGCATTGACGTGGCCCAAGCGCAGGAGTGGTGGATAGGCGGGGGCAACGGCGGAAATCAGCCGCATCCTTTTGGCGGGCGGCGGTGCGTCGACTAACGCGGCATATTGGGGTTGATCCTGCCACAGGCGGATTGTCTGGTCGTGATACCGGCCTGGGGGCGCTGGGCCAGGTGTGTGATCGAGCTTTTCTAAGGCGGCGTTAGTTCGTTCGACAGCGTCCGTATTGAGGGTCGTTACGCAGCCAGCGAGCAGGCCCGCCGCCGCCGTCATGGCGAGAAGGGTTCGTCCGGTCAGGCGTGGTTTCATCATTTGGCGTCCGTGCTGCAAATGAGTCATCCTACGCGGTCGAGGTGACCCCGTCCGTTGAGTGAGCAGAGCCGGCTTACATCATTTTGCCAAGGACTGGTACTAGTAGCAGCGCGACGATATTGATGATCTTGATCAGCGGGTTGATGGCCGGCCCGGCGGTGTCCTTGTACGGGTCGCCGACGGTATCGCCGGTCACCGCCGCTTTGTGTGCGTCGGAGCCCTTGCCGCCGTAGTGGCCCTCCTCGATGTACTTCTTCGCGTTGTCCCAGGCGCCGCCGCCGGTGGTCATCGAGATGGCCACGAACAGTCCGGTGACGATGGTGCCGATCAAGAGGCCTCCCAGCGCCTGCACACCCGCGCCCGGGCCCATGAGGAAATTCACGATGAACACCAGCACGATGGGCACCAGAATCGGCAGCAGCGACGGGATGATCATCTCCTTGATCGCCGCCTTGGTGAGCAGGTCGACGGCGCGTGAATAATCCGGCTTCGCGGTGCCTTCCATGATGCCCTTGATCTCGCGGAACTGGCGCCGCACTTCGTTGACCACCGCCCCAGCGGCGCGGCCCACGGCTTCCATGGCCATGGCCGCGAACAGGTAGGGCACCAGGCCGCCGATGAACAAACCGATGATCACGGCGGGATTCGATAGATCGAAACTGGTGGGGTGACCCAGAACTTCACCCAGCTTGTGGGTGTAGTCGGCAAACAG
>CAAGKR010243970.1_pt1 | contig 14526 bp, 14 predicted proteins | sample 2556971 | NCBI WGS metagenome assembly CAAGKR01 (sample SAMEA5207829, study PRJEB30636) | soil metagenome | biome: forest; feature: boreal; material: soil | place: USA | collected 2011-09 | depth 1 m | reverse complement strand
CTGCGGCAAGGCCGATACCGCGCCCGCCGGCGAGCATCGCGGCCTGGAGCTTTGCCTTGGAGCGTTGCGCCTTCCTCGCGAGTGCCCCATTGCTCTGCGCGCCCCCGCCCGCCGCGCTGGCGGCGGGGCGTACCCCGAGGCCGCCGAGGGAAGCGCGGACGTGACCGAGGACCATCAACGGCCACTTCAGCGAGATCCAGAAGGTGGCGAGCGCCGCGAACGCGCCGGTGACGCGGCTGCCGATGTGAGCACCGCCGCCGAGGCTGGTCACGTCCAGGCTGATCGCGCCAGCGACCGCGAAGATGATGCACCAGCCGACCGGGATCAGGCACACCGCGGTCAACGCGAGCAACCAACCCCGCGCGAGATGCCCAACAACCGGCAATGGAGTGAGCGCGATGAAGAGTGGCCCCGCGACAAACAAGATCGCCGTCACGGTCAAGATCAGCACCTTGAGGGCGAAAAGAGAGACGGCGAGCACAACGGCCGCGAGGCCGAGGACCGCCAGGAACTCGCCGCCCGCCCCGGTCAGCAACGCACCACCGAACATGACAAGAACCGTGCGGTGAAGGCCCTGCGCGACGATCGGCCACGAGAGCATCGTGTGCGTCAGGACATCGACAAACGCGACGCCGTAGCGGAAAGAGAAGCGGTACAGCACAAGCCAAAATACGGCGCCGATGAAACGGAAAAGGGCGCCGGAGGGACTCGCGCGGAACGTGAGGCTGAGCGCGGTGTCGTGCGCCGTGGCGATGATCAGCGTCGTCGGCAGGATCGCCCCCGCGACCCACACCATGTTTCCCTCGAGGCGGCTGACGGTAGGCCAGACCGAGGAGTCGGCGACATTGGGCAATTCGACCAACCACTCCAAGGTGTTGATATCGGCATGCTTGAGGAAGTCCGGCGTCAAAGCTGACAACAGCGCGCCGAAGAGCCCGTTCACCACACCTTTGAGGAGTTCGCCAACCGAGGGGAGCGGATTGAGATTGGGACCGATGCTCGGCCCGACACCGCTGCCGAGGATGCCCTTCGCCTGCGCCAGCGGAGCACAGACGAGGAGCGCGAGCATCACCCCGGCGGTTAGGAGGAGAACGAGGCGTGAGCGACGGCGAGACATTCCACTACGCCACAAGCGTGGGCAAGGCCGCAAAGATCGCGATGCCGACACCGATATTGAAGATCATGTCGTTCGCGCGTGAGTGACCAGTGAGCTTTGCCGCTCCAACCGCGATACCCGAAACCGTGAACCCGGCGAGCACAATCGAGATCAGATAGCCCTTGAGCTTGTTCAAAAATTCGGTGACGCCCGTGATCGGCGTGCCGCCCGCAAAGATGGGCATCCGGCTCAACAACTGGACATGACCCGCCGCAAGCGTCACCATCACGACCGTCACAGCGAGCAATGTCATTGCGGTCACCAAGGCGGCACGACGTGCGATGCCAGTTGGCAGGCCTCGGTAGCGGAGCTTAAGGGTTGAAAAGCGGAGCGTCAGGTTTGGGTAGTGGAGTGTGAGGGCGAGGGAATTCACTTCGGTTCTCCTTCTCGTGTGTTCACTTTCCGAGGTAGATAAATGGCCCCGGAGCCGACGCAGGCGGTCGCCTCGAGGACGCGGAGGTGGTTGGGATAGGGCCAACATCGCTGGCGGTAGCAACGACGGGCTGCGCGATACGTGCAGCCCGGGGACGCCGAGTCCGTACGGCCGAGCGCCGTGAGGTGCTCGGCCGCGGGAGAAGTCCGGCGGTGGGGGTCCTGCGCATAGAGCGGGGACGAGGTAATGCAGGGCTGCTCGCGGCCCGCAGGGGCGACGCGGAGGCCTGGATCAGCGACGCGGGCACCTGGTGGTGTGAGTGCGACCCACCACCGCGCGTCAAAACCACCAGGCCAACGATCGCCCCCACAACCACGAGCGCCCGTCGCCTCCAAGGAGGCGAGACAGAAAGCGCTGGCAGCCGCACAAGCAGGGCGGCTACTGCCGAAGCAATGCGTGCGTATCCCACGGGCTGTAGTGCAAGGTGCCCCTCGGGCGGCGGATCACACGGCGCGGGGAGCGGATCGGGAGGTGTGTCGAATACCATCCGATCCACTGGGACGGCTGCGCGGCGATGCTTACGGCGACGACGCGGGGTCCCTACGCCTGTCCCAGGTACCAGGCCGCCCAAGGTGGGCCTGAGCGTGGCGAACCACTCGTCCGTGTCATCGTCACCACCGTCACTCGCCGCGATCCCCGAAGCCGCCAGACCCTGCAGCGCGAGGTCATCGCCGGTGCCTTGCGCCTCTGCCGGTGCCTGCGCAACCTGGAGTGTCAGGACACCTTCGCGGACCATCCGCGAGCCAGCCGGCGGATCCTGCTCAATCACAACGCCCGGCTCTACGCTGCCCGTGATCTCCACCGTCTCGATCCCTGCAATCAGACCTCTGGCGCGCACGAGCTCGATCGCCTCAGCCCCCAAACGCCCCTCCACATCAGGGGCGAGCAGCGCGGAACGCTCACTCGTAGGAACACCCTGATGCCTCTGCCTCAGCGACGGCGGGGATGGGACGCTTTCCTCTGCTAGAGGATCAGCGAACGCGGGCGGCGAGGTTGTAACACTCATGCCCCCTATGCCGGGCTACCACCACCCCCAACAACCGACTTGCACAGTCACGCCGCGCGGCGGGGCGTTACCTCCCTCTGCTGACTCCGGCGAAGACCGGTGTCAGGCGTGTATAGCAGCGGGTGTCATCGTGCCAGATGGATATAGCTGGATCTGCTTGCGGCTGACGCGAAGGGATAGCCGATGGTGGAGGGCAGTTGCGCCCGGAAGCGGTATGTGGACGGTCCGATGGGGGCGAACGTATAGCGGTAATGGAAGGTTCCGCGGCGATTCGTACGGAGCAGGGCGATCTCTCGCCATCCGCCGCCGTAGTAGATTTCCAAGCTGACGAGGGTGCCTCCGGGTGGTATGTAGCCGCCGGCTAGATGTCCGCGAAACGCAAATGCCCTTCCGGGACGCGCACGTCGCGGCGCTGACAGCCGCACGCTTGCCGTGACCGTCTCCCGGTACTGAAGCTGTGTGACGAAGGCGGGGTCCTTGCTGTATGAGCGATATCCGACAGTTAGGAGGCGCGACGGGCCGTTCGGCACACGGAACCCCCACATGCCCTTGGCGTCGGTGGTCGTGGTCGCTATCAATACGGTCTGTGCTCCGGGGTAGCTAGCTTGCTGGCGCAGCTCGATCGCGGCCCGGCTCATGGGCGATCCTGTGTGATCCACTAGTTGACCTGTCAGGGCAAGCCCGGAGTTGGCGTAGCGACGGGCGAAGGCTCTGCGGAGAAGCCGCGCGTCTGTTGCGTGAAGGATGGCGTGGCTGTCGCACTCTGCGTTGCAGGTGCCTTGTTCGTTTTCGACGACGACGCTGCGGTCTAGCACCGTCGCGGTGTTGCCAGCGGCGTCCGATACGCTCACGATTAGGTGATGCGTACCGTTGCTAACTTTGGTCGTGTCGAAGCCCACATCCGCGCTCACGGACCATAGGCACGGCTGCACGTACAGGAAAGCCGCCGTCCCGTCCGTCGTCTGGCCCACGTTTCTACAGCGTCCGCCGTTTTCGTTCACGACCGTGCTCTGAACGATCTGGCCGTCGACATTGAAGATTGCCTGGTACACGCCCGCGCCCGGGTCGTTCGCGTTGAACGTCAGATCGCTCGTGCGGGCTACCGTTCCCGCGCTTGCCAGTTCGCCGCCCACGTTGCTCGCCGCCGGACCCGCGCTCTGTTCGAGGACTATGTCCGCCGCGTAGAGGTAGACGACGGCGGCGTTGCCGTTGGCATCTCCTTTACCCACCGGGCATTTGTATTCGGAGAGTCCTCCACATGACGCCTTCATGTAGAGATGCGAACCGAGATGCGTGGTCGGCACAGGCAATTGGTTTTCGGCTGCCAGCGGCCGCGCACTATTCCCTTGGCCTACGCAGCCCAGACCGGCAATGCATTCGTCAAAGATGCTCGGTTCCGTCGGGCCCGCAAACCAGAACTGATATGTACCGTTTAGCGCGGTGCCGCCCGCTGTGTCACCAGCACGCCAAAGCGTCGCGCTCGCGATTGTCTCGGTCGTTGGCACCCCGAAGACCCATGTGGCTACGTCCGTGTTGGCCGTGCGTTCGGGCTCATCTCCGAGCCTGGCGACCAACGCGCCGCTGGTCTGCTGACACGTGTTTTCGGCGTAGGTGTACGTGCCGGACGTCGACCCAGTCCACCCATCCGCTGGTGCAGCCGTGCCCGAGGGTGTGCGGCATGTGTAGGCGTGATATTTGCCGGCGTACGCGACCGCCGCCGAGAGCAGCAAAAGCACCGCCCATCCGATGAACGCCTTGGAGAGCATCCGGGTAGCGTGCTGCGGCGATGCGCACACGAAGCGAATCTGGGGGACGTATGTTTTTAGGCGACTCATTGGCGACCGAGGTATCCCAAACTCGTACCCCCTCCGCTTTGGGTCTCCGGTGCGGCACTTTGGGTCGACGGTGGGGCGTTTTCCGACCCCGTGGGTGTGCCTGTCACTGACGCGGTCCGCGCCGATGGTTCAGGCGAGCTGCTTCCATGTGAAGTTGAGCTGCTACGCGACGTTGAGCTTGGCGTGCCCAGAGCGAGGTAGCCGAGGCTCTTGCTCGGTGGTGGAGGCAGACTGTGATGAATCGTCGGGCTAGCCGTCGCCGCGTGAGTGGTGGAACTTGAGGTCTGAGCCCGCAGAGCAAGGGCGGTGGCCGGATTCGCCCACCCCCTGGCCAAACTGACCGGCTGATATGACTGCTGAGTGGCACGGGCGCCGTGGTGACGCGCCGGCGTGTGAGCTCCTGCAATCACATGAACGATATGGCCCGTCAGCGCGCTTCCGGCGACCACGATCGCCGTGCCCGTCGCGGCTGCCTTGGCAAGCCCAGCGCCGCCAAGAGCCTCCGCCGCGCGCTCACCACCCCCATGAGGCAACCCAGGCATGCGCTCCTGCATCCACGCGGCGAGCCTGCCGAGACCCCCGGCATGCGCGAAGGACGCGGCCGGCACCGGCAGGAACGCCGCTGCTGCCGCACGCTGGAACTCCCGCCCGCGCATCTCACGGCGGAGCTTGCGGTAAACCCTGCCGCAGCGGAAGCACGCGTTCACATGCGCTCGCGCTAGCCTCGCGTCGTGGTCGCTCGCCTCACCGGCAGCCCGAGCGGCAATCGCGTTGTAGCGGTAATCGCACATGCGGCCCGCCGCCGCAATCACCGCGACCCGATCGAGCTTCGCGTCCGCGCTACGAGCCGCCGAGCGCACCTCGCCGAGCGGGAGTCCCAGGTGCCGGGCAGCCGGAACGGGACCCACGCCGTAGATCGCCATCACAGCAACGACTTGACGCTCACGCGGATCAAGATCAGCCATCAGGTCGCCGGCCCGGGCAATGCGGTCCCGCAGCTCCAGGCGGTCGAACGGGTTAGCCGCAGCCGTCGTGGCGTGCTCAACAGCCGCGTCGAACTCGACTCGCACCCGCGAGCCTAGGCGCGTGAAGTGCCTCCCTTCGCGGTACCTGCGGCACCTGTGATCGACCGCGAGCCAAAACGCACCCAGCAGATGATGCTCATTGGCGACACCGCGCGGAGACATCACGACCGCTGTAACCGCGTCGTCCACGATCTCCTCCTGCGCCGCAGGCGGTATGCCCCGTGCCTGGCTGCGACGCCGCAACTGCCCGATCAGCTCAGCGCGACGGGCGTGCAGCTCCGCCGCCGCCTCCTCCGGGGACCACCCCCCCGCACGACGCCAAGGAGAGCGGATCACGCGCAAACTCCCCCGCCGGCGCCCACGAAGCACCCCGTGCGAGAAGCCTGCGCCTGCTGTTGAAAACAGCTCATCCATGAGAAAGCCGAGCTAAAACCCTTCCACGCAACCAAATGTTACGCATACTTCGCGAACAGCGGCGCAATCTCCCCTGTGATCGGAAAAGCGATGCCGGCAACTCGCCGCACCCTCGATAGAATTCGCCGCGATGCCGGGTCACGTCGGAGCTCTGTTCAGCCCAAAGCGACGCCTCAGCCTAGGGAAAACCTGGGCGACATCGCGAGACGCTCGGCGAGCGCTCACGCGGGCACTGGGGCGACAAGAGAAGCGTCTTGCTCAGGCGGAAGCCCAGGCGGTTGACGTCCAGCTCCTGGGACAAATCACCTCTGCGACGGAGTGGCCGAAGCTGCTCGCTCACTGGGAGCAGCGGAATCCCTCGGGGGTGGTCGCCTGGCCACGCCGCCTCAACTCGAGCGAGTGCGCGCTCAACCTCTGGCCGCTAGCAGCAGGTCGTGTCGGTCGCGCCGCCGGAATCGGCGGGGACGTACGCAAGCGTCAGCCAAAGAACGCGCTCTGCACGCCCGGTCTGACGGTCTTTGAGCCCGACGAGCCCGAGGGCGGTGCTATGACGGGTCTGGCGGTCGTCTGCGCCACGTGGCTCGAAGATGTCGGCACAACCAAATTCCAGGCGCTGCGCCTAGCACCCCCGGTGTTGGAGACATGGGCTACAGGGGGACGACTCATCTCACGCGTGGTCGTGGACTTCGATCTGGACTGGTCCTTGCCGGCTGCAGACGGTATCTAGAAGGCCTCCATGCGCGCGCCCGTGATCACACCTTCGAGCTATGTCGCCAATTGATGGATCTCTGGTGTCAGGCCCGGCTCTTCAGGACTGTGATCGCGTCGTGGTAGGGACCGAGGTCGTGCCTGCCACCGGACCAACTGTCGATGACCCCCACCACATCGAGGTCGTGTTCACGCGCCAGCGCACCGAACAGCTCGACGGTCATCGGGCTGCGCCATCCGTGACGGCTTGGCAGGAATCCCCTGTTACGCCCATTGGCGTGATGTATGACCGCTACGCCGCCGGGACTCAACACCCTGGCAATCTCAGACAGATAGCCAGCCTGGTCGAGCGGAGCGACGTGCACGAACACATCGAAAGACCAGACCGCCTGAACTGAACGATCTTCAACCCCCGGGAAGTCCGAGCCGTGGGAGAGGACCCGTGTGGTGTCAGGGAACCGCTCTTCGATCAAGTCCAGCACGACCGGTGCGACATCGACGACGATCAGATGCTCAGCGCGCCGGGAGAGAGCCTCGCTCCAGCGTCCCGCTCCCGGTCCGATCTCGAGCACCGTCCCGCCAGGCGGGATCCTCTGGCACAGGACCTCATCGATGAGCGCCCGCTTCCACTCGTCGCTGGCGGTCCACTCCTCTCCCCGGCCTGACCAGTCCCAGCCCTGCCACCGCGCACGGTTGGCCTCCGCGGAGTTGCCGCTCCAGTGACGATGTGCGGGCCCCAGACGACCGGCCCTGCTCTCCACCTCTAGCAAGGCGTCTTCGCAGCGCTCAAGCAACCGTCGCACCAGCCCAAGCGCCATCGTGAGCATGGCATGGGCAAGACCATGCTCGCGTGCGTGAACTAGAAATACCCTCAGACGGGAACGCATCCCGGCGCATGCTAAACGGGGCTCCCGGACACCACGCCGGACAGGACCCAAAACGACGGAGCCAGGCGACTTCCGTCGTCGACTAGAGACGGACCCTAGAGCCGCGTGATCCTAGCTGTGTCACAGATTCCGGCTTCGCGCATCTATAGGGATCACACGGCTCGACCGGGCCGGACACCGAGACCGAGGAAGCGGAGATTAACATGGGAGAGCGCCAGCGAGTAACTACCAGTCGCGATCGACAGGTTCGACCCGCGAGCAGCCCTCCCCGCGATCCCTGGCGCCCGGGAGGACTCGCGAGAATTGGGGAACAGTTGCGCGAGCTCGAGAGCACTTGTCCACGCGACCCGTGGCGCCTGGCGGTGCTCGAGAGAATCGGGGAACAGTTCCGCGAGCTCGAGAATGCGAGCCGGCCACGTACTCTTCCTACTCGGCTACGTGGTCGATCGCGGCGTGCTCGCGCAGGTACTCGCGGAGGCCGGGAAGTGAGAAGTCGAGCTTCCCGCGCCCAGCGGATTCAATCAACTGGTTCTCGATCAATCGCTTACGGTAGACGTTCGTGTAGTCCGGCTTCACCTCCAAGCGCTTCGCGATGTCGCTGATCTTGGATGGACCGTCGTCTCGTGCCATGGCGAGGAGGAAGGTCTTGTCGATATCCGAGCAGGCCTGGAAGGCAGGGCTGTAGACGAGCGAGCCGAGCCGTCGCCGAGCCTCCTCCACTCCCACCTGGGCGTCATCCACGGTGATCTTCGCGCGCTCGGGGTGTTGACGCCAGATTCTGTATCCAACCAGCTGGATGAGGAAGGGGTAGCCCGCGGTTGCGGTGACAGCGAGATGGAGGGCATCGGCAGCGATCGTTCGTCCCGCGTCGGCAATAGGGCGCTCGATCGCGAGCGCGACATCGTCGTCGGCGACCTTGCCGAGGTCGTAGCGTTCGGCGCGCCGCAGGAACGTGAGCACGCCCTCAGTGAGCAGGTCGCTGACGGATGCCGGCAACCCCGCGCCGACGAACATGAGCTCCAACTCCTCGCGGAAGGCGTGCTGTACAACCGTGCACAGCTGCACCATCTCATCGAACAGACTGCGGTGCAGCTCATCGACCGTGATCAGTAGTCCCGTCTCCCCGGACGCGAGCATCTCGCACAAGCTCGTGATCTGTGAACGCAAGCCGGGGGCCAGCACGTGCAGGTCCGTGGTCTCCCAGTTCGCGCCCCCGAGACCGGCGGGCGCGGTGACCCCCGACAGTCTTCTCCTCGTCGCCTTGGGGTCCTGTTCGGCGAGCAGCTGCGGCAGGTGCTCGCCAGTGAGGCGTTTGAGTAGTCCGGGCGTCGCGGCCTCCGCGATCACCAGCCAACCACGGGACCGCGCTTCATCCTGGACCGCGTTGAGCATCACCGTCTTCCCAGTTCCGCGCGCACCGGTGTAGAGCGTCGCCCGCGCCGGCCCACCCGGCCCGTCGTCTAGCGCGTCGCTGAAGTCGCGGATCAGTTCGTCGCGTCCGACCAACAACGGCGGCGAGACTCCGAAGGTAGGCTTGAAGGGGTTCTTGGAGCGCGCGCTCATAGCCCGACCATAACAACCCTTTCTATACTTTTACGGTCTTTCTATTCCTTTACGGTAGTCCGGCGCCGGTGCCGCGGGGCTTTGGAGACTTCGCACCGGCGGGTCGCGACGTGGCTCCGCGAGATCGCTCCGGAGTAGGCGAGGTTAACCTTAACAAGGGGGAAGCTCGCGCTCGATGAGCCATTGCGAGCGGGGCAATCGGCGCTCACGACGCTGGTCCTCCTGCCCGCATGGACGAATTGGCGGTCGAGAGCGAGGTCGAACTTCGAGATGTGCCCGTAGATGCCCTTATACGTGTAGGTCTGAGAGAAGCAGTTTGGGTGCCCTCGCCGACAAATGCCCGCGATAAACTGCATGTGGTGTACATATAGAGCGGTTCCGTAGATACCACGAGTCTTTTCGATCGTGAACGGGATTACATAGGTGAGTGGCACAGCTCCGGCACTTGTGACCTGCGCAAGGATACGGGACTGGCCTTCTCCAAGATCATAGAACGCCAAGAGGTGCCCTTCGATCGTCGCGGGCGCCTGTCCTGGGAGGGTCACTTCTGAGATCACAGTGCCGTGGCCGATCAGCGATCCCGCACATACCTGCCCCGCCTGTGAAGATTCGGAGTAGAGATCCGCGATCGGGCAACTCGGCAAGCCCGCTGTCTGAAATGCGATGTTGCGGGACACTTCGAGCCGGATTGCGGTGATTTCGGGGGTTGTGGGCGCGCTCGGTGTTTCAGAGGTGAATCCGAGCCGCAGCCTCGAGGGAGCCATGCGCGAGCGAGGCAACTTGCTAGGGATTGTTTCTCCTGAAACGCCGATCACCGTTTCGCGAGCCTGCGCCACCTCGCCACGTGCGGGGCGAGGCGAGAGGGCGGCTACGGCCATCAATGCCAGCGCGAGACCGCCCAGCAGCAGAACCAACGGCCAGGCTTGAGATGCGCCGGATGAAACGGCGCGTGGCTCGGTCGCATCCCTCACTGGTCCCGGACGATACACCGGGGACCGCAGGTCCTCCAACAACGAGCTCGCGCGCTTGATCTCGGCCTCTCGGTCTGACGCTCGGTTGAGGCGGTTGACCGTCTTTGGGCGCTTCGGCGGCATGCCGCCCAGCCCGTAGAGGCCCTGCGCGTGTCTCCTGAGCACAGGTGAGGCGCCGAGGTAGAGATAGAAGCTGTTGCGTTTGATGGTCCCCTCAGCGGCCGCGATCTTCCCAGCGGACGGCGAGGACAGCCGGGGCGCCCCCTGTATACGCTGGTGTCTCCGATACCCGAGGACGAGGACGTGCACCGTGACCGATTTCCTTGACGAGAAGCGCCAAGAGATCAACAAGCGACTGGCGGAGCTGAAGCCGCAGGTTGACGAGTACCAGCAGCTGGAGGCCGCCGCCAAGGCACTGAGTAAAATCCCGGGCGCCGCTCGGGCGGCCAGTTCACCAGCCACGCCAGTCGCCAGCCCGGTCAAAGCAACACGCAAAAAAGCAGGCCGGCCCAAAGGCAGCGGGAAAAAGGTAGGACGTCCGCCTGGCAGCGCCAAAGCCGCTGCCTCTCCGGCGAAACGCCGTGCGGGCAGGCGCAAAGGCAGCGGCAAACGTGCCAATCAGGCACTTTCGTTCGTGGGAGGACAGCCCGGAATCACGATCCCCGAGCTGGCTGCGAAGATGGGGATCAAGCAGAACTACCTGTACCGGGTGCTCCCCGGCCTGGAGCAAGACGGAAAGGTCGAGAAGAAGGGCCGCGGCTGGCACCCCAAGGGGTGAGGATCAGGCTCGCCCATGAGGGCGTGGTAGGAAGATCGCTTGCACGATGTCCGGTTTGCGCGGCCTCGTCGGAGTAGGGAGAAGGAGGCGATACCAGTGGTCAAGAAGACCGCTGGTATCGCCTCCCGATCCAATCAACGCGACGAACAAGGGGAGCGGAACATGGTTGGAGGATCACGAGCAGCACCTGGACTAGCAGTGGCCCTCGCGCTGGGAGCGTTGACTGGTTGCGGTGGCGGGAACTCGGTCAGCAGCGCTCTGATGAATCCGGGCACTCCGGGCGTAGAAGCGTTGCGTCAAGCGCTGCAGAGCGCACTTACAAAACACGGCGACAAGCGGCAGTGCGAACTGTTCTCGCCCGCGCTGGTTGGCAGTAACGGCGGCTCAATTGCAGAGTGCGCCAGAAAGCTGAAGACGGAACCCGGTCCGTACAGCCATAACCTCGAAGAGTATGTGGCAGGCGGCCATATCGAACTCCTCGGTAACCGGGCGGAATACCAGGCCCCGCCCGGAACGCACGCCTTCTTCGAAAACGAAGCCTCCGGGGGACAGTCGGGGACGGCGACAGTCTTTAGGGCGGTCTACACCGAAGGGGCGTGGAGGATCACGACCCAGGGCGAATAGTTGCTCTGCTAGCGGAGAGCGCGCGCCTTGCGCCGCCGCGCGACAGACGTCGGGTGGCGGCGCAAGGCGCGGCCGGAATCGCCACGGCCGAGCAGCCTGTGTGGTGGGGGGACAGTCAGGCTGCGGGATGCTCAGGCCGCGATGTCCAGGACAAACCCCTCCCCATCCCCTTCCTCAACCGCCAGCTCATCGATACGCGCTTGCGCGTCAGCGATGAAATCCCGCACACACCAACCCGCTGAGCCTGGACGGCCGCGGGACGATGGACTTCGTGATCCACCGCCACGCGGAGATCGCGCTCGTGTTCAGCCTGGCCGCCGTCGCGCTGTGGTTCCTCGCGCGCATTCGCGAGGCCCCGCCCACGGTGCAGCGGCCGCTGACCGTCCTGTGCGTCCTGCTCGCGTTCCAGGGGGCGGTGGGCCTGGATCTGTACGAGACACACCTGCCCACACAGCTCGTGTGGGTGCACGTGGGCCTGGCCTGCTGCGCCTGGATCTCGGTGCTGTGCGCCGCGCTGGCAGCGGGCCCGCTGGCTGCGAGAACCGTCACGAGGCCCTCCGAGGGGGGCTCCGAGGGGTCCCTCGCACCCGTCGCGCCGCTCAAGTTCCCCGGAAATTAGGGTTTCTCGGGGCCGTGCGTGCGCGGTTTGCGCGTCCGGCCGTCCTTTGTAACGGTTAGCCTGCTGGCAGCAAAGACACTCGAGAAGGGAGTGGCATGACCAAGAACGAGCTAGCCGAGCAGGTCGCAGAGCGCACTGGGCTGGCCGCCAGCCAGGCCAGGCAGGTGGTGGAGGCGGCGATCGAGGTGGTCTCGGACGAGCTGGCCGGTGGGGGTGAGGTCGCGCTTGCGGGCTTCGGCAAGTTCAGCGTCAGCCACCGCGCGGCCCGCCAGGGACGCAACCCCTCGACAGGCGAGACGATCAGTATCGCGGCCTCCAAGGCAGCGAAATTCTCGGCTGCGAGCGCGTTGAAGAAGCGCCTGAACGGCTGAGGTCCCGGACGCGATTCCCAGAGGTCACGGGCCTGAAGAGGGTCGGTGACCTCTGGGTCGCGGAGCCCTGCCCTCAGGCGTTTCGCGGCCGCGGGTAGAGCTGTAGCCGTCCGCCGGGACGGCCTCCGAGTTGTTCTCCTTCCGCGCGCTCTGCGCGCGGATTGCGCCGCCAGCCCGACAGACGTCGGGCTGGCGCCGCAAGGGTCCCGGCCGGCATAGCCACGCGCGAGCAGCCTGAGCGGTGGGGGGACGCTCAGGCTGCGATGCCACGCTCAAGCCGCGATGTCCAGGACGAACCCCTCCCCTTCGCCGTCTTCGACCGCAAGCTCATCGATCGCAGCCCGCGCGTCCGCGATGAAATCCCACAACACACTCATGCGCCTGGCCTCCAGGTTGTTTACGAGCGCCAAGCCCCGCTGCCCGGCATCACCGCACGCAGCGTCCTCGCTCGCGTCGTCGTCGTCGGCGAACCCGGCCGCCCCCTGAAGCGCCCGCATCAACGCCCAGCAGTAGTCCTCGCGCAGGTCGAGTTGCACCCCGTCCGGGGGATCGGTCTTGGCCCACCCGATCGCGTCGAGCAGCGCGAAGATTTGCTTAAGGCTCTCCGCCGGTCCTCGGAACCACTCCGGGCGCGCTTCACGATCGTTCGCAAACGCGACCGTGTCGAGGGCTTCCGCCACCGAGCCGATCTCCGCATACGCGGCGCTACGCAGCCAGTCCACGATTAGCGCCGGGACCGTGACCTGCGCCCCGTTCGTTACCGATCCGCCACCTATCATCTCGTCTTGCATGGGAGTCGTACCTCCTGTGTGGACCCCCGGCTGTTAGCGCAGTTCGGGGGTCCATTTTGTTAATTGGGTTCCCCCAATTTTAGCTCCAGGACAGGGAAAACTCAAGGTTTTCGGGCTAACCTGGCGCGCAAACGCTCGTGGGTTTATTAGAGTTCGGGGGAGCATGATTCATGCGTTCGCGCTCGACTTCACGTTCGCCGCAGGGTGCCTCGCGGGAACCCGGCGACACCTGCCGACGATCAGCCGTGTCGCCGGTGCCCTCTTTGCCGGCGTGTCCGTCCTGGTGACCGTTCTCATCCTGTACACGGACACGACCGCCAGCGCCGCCATCAAGACAGGCGAGCCGGCCTGGGTTGCCCTGTTCGTCGTCGTGTTGATTGAGCGCACCTCGGCGTCGCGGCGTCGAGGGAGAGGCGGTGCTGTACAGCGAGATGCCTGACTTGACGCGCTCGCGGTTGGGGACTTTTAGCCGAACTGCTGTACCCCTGCTGTACGGGACTGCGCCAAGCCCAGAAACCCGCATGGATACAGGGGAAACGCAAGGTCGGTCGTTCCCTTGTAAACAGGGGGTCAGCGGTTCGAGCCCGCTCTCCGGCTTGCCTCGCACGACCGCGTGATCCGCCGTCTGCACCATGACCGGGGCCTCTCAATGGCGTCCCTCGCGTCCAAGGCGGCGGGCGCGGCTGCGTCCATTAGGCGTCGCGGGCCTGTGTACTAGAGATCTAGTACACTAGGACTTTATGGCGCGCACGATGACTGTGGGCGTGGCCGGGGCTCTACGGGACCCCGGAGATGACTGGGATCGGAGATGAGTTCATGAAGCCTGGGTTCAGGGTCCTCGGAGTGGTGGTCTGCGTGCTGGCATCCGTTGGGAGCAGCGTTGTGGCGAGCAATGCATTGGCGAACCCGATGCTTGGCTTTGAAAGTTCGAGCGTGCTCGCGAGCAATGCCGATGCCTCACCCGATGCGCTGGCCGGCTCGCACCCATTTGCGTTGACGACAACATTGAAGGTGAACACGACGACGGATTCCGGAGGGCATCTGGTCTCTGTTGGTGGAGATCTGAAGGATGTGGTTGCCGAACTGCCTCCAGGCCTGGCGATCGATCCACTGGCGAGCACGCGATGTGGTGCGGCAGAGTTTGCGACCGTCAACTCGAGCGGTGAAGACGGGTGTCCGAATGCGTCTGCCGTCGGAGTCGTAGCGATAGAAAACGTTGTGGTCTCCACACGTGTGGTGTCCGATTTTCCGATTTATGATCTGGTGGCGCCCGCGGGCTCCCCGGCGCAGTTTGGCTTCAATGTCGCAGGGGCCGCGGTGTACTTGACCGCGACGGTTCGTACCG
>CAAGKR010127104.1_pt1 | contig 14534 bp, 16 predicted proteins | sample 2556971 | NCBI WGS metagenome assembly CAAGKR01 (sample SAMEA5207829, study PRJEB30636) | soil metagenome | biome: forest; feature: boreal; material: soil | place: USA | collected 2011-09 | depth 1 m | reverse complement strand
CCTATTAGAAGACGCGCGAGGCTAGGCGGGCTGTTGAGTGACTATTCCGGAACGCCAATTGCTGCCTGATGTACTTTCTGAATCCCACACCCACACGCTGAATTGACTTGGTCGAACAACCGACCGCCATCGCTGCCGCCTCGAACGTTTCGCCTGCTGCGACACTTCGGCGGATATCCAAGCGCTCGGCATTACTGAGACGCTTGGCGTTGTCGCCGCTTCGACGCATTCACGCACCTCCACAAGAACCGATCCTGGTTTCGGCTCAGGATGATGCATTAACCATGTGAGACCGCCGGGTCAACTCCAACTGCCGCTTATCCCCAGATTTCTCCAAACAATCTCAGGAGGTTGCCGCCTAGAATCTTCGAAATCGTCGACTCAGAGAAACCGCGCCGCACCAATTCGATGGTCACGTTTGGCAGTTGTGAAAGACTTGTGAAGCCGTCGGGATAGACAAATGCAAATTCGGGGAGCTGCTTGCTTTTCCAAAGCAGTGCGTACTCGGCATCCGGATAGTTTTCCATCAGGTCTGGCCCAATTGCTACGTGGTCATCGCCCATCACCTCGACCATGTGCTCGATATGGTCAACGAACTCCTCTAGCGTCGGTTGGCCTTCGCGTTCAGACACGAACGCGCCCATCGCATGGACGCCGACGACACCGCCCGTAGCCGCGATCGCGACCAACTGCTCGTCAGACAGATTGCGACGGTGGTTACGCAGCGCGGCGCTGTTTGAATGCGAAGCGTGAATCGGCGCCGTCGACGTCTCGATGACGTCCCAGAATCCGGCTTCATTCAAATGCGATATATCAACGACGATGCCAAGGCGGTTCATCTCCCTTACCGCCTCCCGCCCCAAGGAGGTGAGGCCTCCGGTTCCTCCAGTTCCCAAGCCGTCCGCCAGGAGGTTGCGATGGTCGTGGGTCAATCCGATGATCCGAACGCCGAGGCGATGATAGATGTCCAGCAGTGAGGTGTCGTCTTCGATCGGGGACGCGCCTTCGAAGCAAATGACGATCGCAACCTTCCCTTCGGCCTTTGCCCGAACGATTTCATCCACGGTAGTGGCAACTGAGACGTCATTCGGCGAAGCCTGTTGTTCGCGGTAGATCGCCTCCACCCCCTGCAACCCGAACTTCAGGCGGTTGGCGGCGAGCGTGTTGCGAAAGGGGAAATCAATTAGGTACTGAGCGTCGCCGGCGACATGGTCACACACGGCGCTGATTCCGCCCTTGCGTAAGACAGGGGCATGTCGCGCCACAAACGAGCCGGTCTCTCCGCTGCGCTGCCGTTTGGCGACGTCGGGGCAGATATCGGTGTGTCCGGCGATAACAATCGCATCCTGGTGAATCCGAAGGGCCTGGGCGACGACGACTTCCGAAGCAACCGATTGCACTAGCTCACTTCACCTCCACAGTGCCGGAGTGGATATCAAACTCGAGCAGCGGTGCGTGCTGTTGACAGCCATAGACGTCAGAATCGCCGGGGCTGCCACCCGCTATGTGCCGAGGCAATGTAGCCTTGAGCACCCGGAATTCATCCCAGGCAGTTACCCTTACTGCGGCAGCGCTGACTCTGTACAGCTTGGCAAAAACATCCGGCGTGAGCTCCCGTCGGGCTATCTGGAACGTGTTGGGCTCTTCGAACAAGATGTCAAGCGTGATCAGGAAGGGACCCGCATTCTTGCTGCGGCACACCGCCGCGACGTCCCCGAGCCTCATTCGGAATTCTCGCTGACCGTGCGGTACTCGATGTCGAACAGGGCGAGTGGATCCGCAACTCTCATCGAATGCCATACCGAAAACTCAAAAGCTTCTCCGCCATCGAACTCAGACGGAGAGAATGGGAAGGCAAAGTTGCCTTCGGTGCATTGGCGCCCGGCGAAGTCCGTGTGCAACAACAGGCTTCTGTAGGCGGCTGCGCCAGCGGATGCAATCTCCGCTGTCTCGGCAATAACCTCATAAAGGCACGCGACCTCGTGCCCCAGGGTCAGTGAAGCGAACTCCAGTTCCCCAAGAACCCCATTCCGGCCATACGATCGGATGAAGAGCTGGCATGCATCTCGGTCAATGCCCATGGCCGCAAGCCGGCGCCTCCACCTCTCCTCCACCGTCTCGAGATAAGGGTCCAAGATCGCGACTAACCGCGGATCGCGCGTCGCCGCCAGGCCGAAGAATCTATGACCAACCTTCCGCACGCCTTCGACCTTCACGGTGCTTGCCTTTGCGGGATGGAACACTGCGCCCGATGCCCTGACTCGCCCTAATGCGATCTCGGCTAGTTGCAGGTGCGTGAGGTCGAGTGTCCCGCTGGATTCACGATGCAGGAACGGATCCGCGTTCTCGTGAAGCGACATCTCCATGACGCTCTTGACAGTGCAACGCCTCGCGGGATTGGTCGGGAAGACCGTAAGTTCGCCGCCGGCTAGTTCGGCGACAACGGCATCCGGCCCCGCCGGGGTGGCGCAAGTCGCACCACACTCCAGTAGCTTCCCGGCGTACCAAGCCATCGCTGGGTCCTCGCCGGCAAGGATTGGTCCCGCTGCAAAGATCGCAGCGTCGCTACAGCGTCCCGCGAGGACGACATCGGCGCCTGATCGAAGCGCCGCCATGATCGGCTCTACCCCCATCATGGCGACGAGCCTCTCTGAAGCTCTCACGGTGTCGGTCGAGAGCTCCGGGACACCATCAAGAGGCGTGACAAGGCCCTCCGCCAAGGCCTCCTCCAGCCGATCGGGTCCGAGCTCGGTGCGGATAAGGGCAATCTTGAGGCGGCGTCCCCGCAAGCGCGCATCGTCCCGGACGATGTCGAACAACCAATCGATCTGGGTGTTCGTGCCGCTGCCTCCGCAGGTCCCGATGACAAGTGGCGCCTGGTGCGACGCGGACACGTCTAAGAGAGCGGTCAGGTCTCGCTGCACGGCGGCACGCGAGCCGAACGGCAGCCCGGAGCCGAGGTGATAAGGGCCATTGTCGGTGCTTCCACCGTCGTTGCCGACGAAGGAGAGATCCCCCGTGCGTTCGGGTGTCAGCCACTCGGACTCAAAGCCGTACCCGAGCACTCCGGTGCCGGAGAGCAGCCTCATGAAGGCCCCGTTCCGAGTGAGGTAGCCGCGAGGGCTGTGGCGGCGGCCTCGGATGGAGTCGCCCTCGTACGCAGGTCAAGTAGGCAGATACCCGTCACCCCCACTTCGGCAAGTCGAGCCGCGTGCGCGTGGGCTGAACCAGGCGAACCAGGAATGCAGAAGAGCCTCTCGAACGCGTCTAGCTGTTCGGCCGGTAGATCAGCAACCCGGCTACCAGGCGATGCATGACCATAATCGACCCAACCTTCCCCTTCCGCCAGGGCAACCGGGATACCGTGAGCTGCAAGGAGGTGAGGGTCGCGAAGTGAGTGCATCCGATAGCGAAGATTCAGATGTAGTCGCTTCTCCTCTTCGCTGATATTTGGTGGGATGACATAAACGCTGGTGATGACTTGCCAATCGCCACTGGACCGGCGCGCCTCATCGGCCGAGGCATGTAGTTCGGTGAGGGCAGCCGCTGGTACGGAGGACGACAAGCCAGACTGGATGATTACGCCGTTCGCGCGGGCGCCGGCGATGCGCCATCCTGAGCGACGGTTCGAAGCGACCAAGATCGTTGGCCGGCATGCCGGTTCGAGGCGCGCGGCCAAAGACTCAAGGCATTTGTCAAATTCGTCGTAGCTGAGCCGTGCAAGGCCGAATTCCTTGAGTGCGCTGTCACCGATGCCGACCGCGAGTCGAAAGCGATGGCCAAGGCGCCAGGCGAGCTGTTGCGACATTCCGGCTAACACCGACCAGTGACGGGTCGAGAAATTGGTCGAGGCGACGGTGTAGACCAATGATGACGCGCGTTGTCGTTCCGCCTCCATTCCGATCGTGACAAACGGATCCGCGGCTACGGCTGGCGTGTCTGGAAGGAACACCCCGCCAAATTCGGCTGCCTCGAGGACCTCAAAGCAGTCACCGTCGTCTCCCACATTGCCCCGCAATGCGAGACGTGTGTGAAACTCCAAGCTATTCGGCACGTGTCACGGAACGACGAGACATCAGGAGTGTCTTTTGGTTTCCAGCGGCTCACGCTGACCGGATGGCTGCTTTGGCGCAGCGACGAAGTCGCGTTGGATGACGTCACATATCCAGTCCACCGCGCGCGAATACATTTGTTCACCAACCTCGGGCGTGGCGAGGGAGGCGGCGCCGATGTAGCCGTCTGGGGCAACCGAGGCGTAGTCATGGAGAGGTCGGTACAGGCCGCCGCCCGCCAGCGGATACTCGTCATGCGGGATGCGGCGGCGGCTCGGCGGATAGTGCACTCCTGACTTATTGAGTTGCACTAACTCCGGCCTCGTAGCGAGCATCCGCGAAGTCTCAAACTCCCCAGCGTGACCATCTTCACTCGATCTTGATCCGCGTCCTATTTCATGCCGCTGCGCCACAACCCCTGCCTGAAACCAGCCGGCGAGGACACCAGCCACGGCGTCCACATGGCGGGCATTGAATTCTCTGACGGCAGCCATGCACGGCCCCATATTCTGCTCGTGGTGGAGGATTATCGGTATATAACGAAAGCCGTGGCGATACAGGCTCTCGAGAACATCGTTAAGTGTCATCAGGAACGTCTCTGTGCGTATGGACACGGTGCCCGCGAACGCCATGCCATCCTCTGCTGGCCCAAGGGGTAGAACGAAGCCGCCGGCGACTAGGATGCCTCGTCCTTCAAGGGCGAGGACGGTCCGCCGGATTAGGTCGTCAGCCTGGTAATAGTCCGTGAACAGCGGGAGGTGAGGTCCGTGTTGCTCTATCGAGCCGACCGACATTACGACCGTCGTCGTCAGATTGATCAACTCGCGAACCTCGGGCGACGTCATTTCGACGATTAGCCGAGGTCCGGTTACCGTATATAGCGCCTCACGGCCCAAGTCTGCGTGCTGCCTTTTTCACTAACGTTTTCGATCCAGCTATCCCGGCAACTCGACTGGCGCGGACTGAGATGTGCCTCGGTCGAATGCGGTTGAAGTGCCGTCATCATCAATCCCGTCGGGAATCACAACGATCTTCCCTGTGACGCGGCGCTCGCTTAATCGTCGATGGATGTCCTGAATGGAATCAAGCCCGCGGAGTAGTTCGACATGAGGTCTTAGCTTCCCGAGCGAGATCAGATTCAAAACAACCACGATATCGGCCCGCGTCTGGCTCCTCGCGCCTCTAAGGACGATCTCGCGACGGAAGAACGGGATTAGGTCGACCCTTACGATCTCACCCGCATGCCCACCCGCAACAATCATTCGGCCACGGATCGCCATCGCTTGGAGTACCTGCTCGAAGGTGTGGCCGCCAATGTGCTCGACGGCCACATCAACTCCGTAACCATTGGTCGTGTCTAGGAGCGCCTCGGTAAGATCGTGCTTGCTGTAATCGATAGCGTGGGCGGCTCCGAATGTCACAGCCAGATCGGCCTTCTCTTTCGATCCGGCCGCAGCGATCACTTTGGCCCCGAGTAGGGAGCCCAGCTGAACGCATGCTGAACCCAAGCCTCCTGCCGCTCCAGTGACCACTAGCCACTCGCCAGGGCTGACTTGAGCCAGGCCTCGCAAGATGTGATGGGCCGTGCCAAAGGAAACTGCTGCCGCGGCACCGTAAGGGAAGCTCACCGTGGCTGGCAACTTCATCACCGCATTTGCAGGCGCGACAGTGAACTCCGCGTATCCCCCGGGATGGCTGATACCAGGTTTACCGGCGTTTGAACAGAGGTTGTCGAACCCCGCACGGCACACATCGCACTGACCGCAGGGTTGGATCGGCAGGACCACTACTCGATCGCCTATATCAACGTCTTGAACTTCAGGGCCGATTTCATCGACAACCCCTACTGACTCTCGTCCAAGCACGAGTGGAAACTCGACCGGGAATCGGGAGGTTCCCTGTCGAATGTCCACGTCGAGGTGATTGATCGCCACCGCATGGACTCGAATTCGAACCTCGGAACCCGTAGCGTGTGGTTCCGGAATTTCGCGGAGCCGCAGCTCTTCAGGACCTCCGAATCGGTCGAGGACCATTGCCTGCATGTTCAGTGACGCTAACATAGTTTCCTCGGCATGCGAAGCTGTTCCGCCCAAGTTCTCGCGCCATTGTTCATTGAGGCTTGACGAGTTAAAGGGTCTCGGAGTAGGCTTCCTTGGATTTGGCTCCGATCACTTGCGAGTGTCGGCCTGTTCCTCCTGGAGTGCAGTCAGCCCGGTGGGTGACCTGTCCAGTAGTGGCCATCCTCATCGACGGGGGTGGCTTGGTTGACGTGCGCAGGATCCAGCGTCATGGCGATGAATCGGGTGTCGTTCTTCGTAGGGTTGGATAGCTGATGAGGGATATATGCATCGAACCACATCGCATCTTCGCTTCTCAGGACCTGTTCCTCGAACTCGAGACGAACAGTCAGCTCGCCTTCCGTTACGAGAAGGAAGTCGCGGCCAGAGTGACGGAACCCGTGAGGAGCAGACAACGCTCCGGGTGGATAGTGGATTTCAACTATCCGCGCGCCCGGAAACGGGATGCCAGTCAGGAGTTCCCACTCAACACCGGTTTCCAGGAGCAGGCGTTGCCTGGCTTCGCGCCGCACCACGAGGTGCGTCACCTGAGGCCTTTTCAGAGGGTCTTCCGGAGTCTGGCCACTGTTGAAGAATTCTCCAACTGGCACAGCGAGAGCCCCAGCGAGGGCGAACAAGGTATCCACCGATGGCTTCACCCTTCCCGTCTCGATCTGACTCAACAGGCTCGCCGTCACCCCGGCAGCAGTTGCCAAAGTCCTCAGCGACGCCTTGCGCTGCTGACGCAAGCGACGCAATGTCTGGGCGAGGTTCATGTAAAGGTCGACGGATCGCGGGTCGTTCACGAGTGCAACTCTTCCAGACTGCGGCAGCAAACGCAAGCGATCTGCAGAGCACATCGCCATCACCGAGTCTGGGAGATTGCATGACTTCGGCAGGGCTTGACGCGCTCATCGACTTCGCATCGGGAATAGACGGTGACCAGATCCCCAACCTCATTAGACGGCGCGCGGCACTTATCCTTCTTGACTTTCTCGGGGTCGCGGCTCTCGGCGCCCGAGATCCGTTTCTTCGCCGCTTACGCGCCGCATTAGCCGGGGATTCTCAGGGACCAGCCACGATTATTGGGACCGGCTACACCGCCCATCCCGGCCTGGCCGCGATGTTCAACGCCGCCACGTGCAGTGTCACCCAAATCGACGAAGGTCATCGAGAAAGCCAATCGCACCCAGGCATTCACGTTCTGCCCGCCGTGATGGCGGTGGCGGAACAGGAGCGGGTTTCCGGCTACGAGATGATAACGGCGCTTGTCGTCGGTTACGAGTTCGGCGCTCGGTTGAGTAAGGCCCTAAGTCCCCTCAAACCTCAGGTTCACCCACACGGCAATCTCGCGACGATCGGCGCAGCTGTTGGGGTTGCGAAGCTTCTCGGAGCGACCCGTCAACAAATTAAGGAGACGGTCGAATCTGCGGCGGCCGTCCTCGTCCACGGACCGGAGAGCAGTACTCGCGCCGGGGCATCTTCGCATCACTTATTCGCCGGCCTTGGGGCTCAGAGCGCGGTAATTGTTGGTAGAGGGGCAATCGCTGGTATGACGGGCACCCCAGGTACCGTCGATAAGCACCTTCTGTCTCTCGACTGTCTCGGTTCAGCAGACGCCATCGTCGCCGGCAAGGGTGAATGGGCCATCGTGGATTCCTATTTCAAGATGATCCCGGCATGCGCCCACCTAGCCACGACCGTTGAGGCTCTCGATTCGATGCTGCCGGGTATCGATACGGCGCAGGTCGTCGGGGTATCAGTGGAGACCTATGCTCAGGCGGCCGCGCTGAACAACTCGGCCCCGGCCTCGGCGCTAGCAGCAAAGTTCAGCATTCCCTTCGCCGTTGCCGCGCGTCTGCGAAGCCCCAACGATTCGTATCTCACGCTTCATTTCACTGATCACCGCGACGGCGACCTCAAAACGCTTATGCAGCGAGTGAGCGTTCGGGAAGACCCGCGCATGTCCCTGCAATACCCGGCGTGCCGGCCAACACGCGTAACAATCGCATTGCAGGACGGGCGCAAGCTATCGGCCACACGTGACATCCCGACCGGCGATGCGCGGCGTCCGGTTACAGAGCGGGATCTCATCGCCAAATTTCTGAGCATCGCGCGGCACGGTTTCGTGTCAACAACTCTCGAGACGATTGCCCAGAGGGCTTTGGACATTGACGTAGAGAGCGACGTTAGCGGGTTCTTTGCCATGCTGAGAGCAGCGGCAATCGAGGAGTCCGCCGCACATGATTGACAGGTCCGCACAGCTGCGCCGCGGCACGGAGCGAGACTTTGTCGGATACGGCCGAGCTGTACCGAAGGTTCGCTGGCCAAACGACTCTCGACTTGCGCTCAATTTGATCGTGAACTACGAGGAAGGTTCGGAAAGGAACTTCCTCGAGGACGGCGTTAACGAGGCTGCCGACATCGGCTACCAACCTGGGGATGAGTACCGAGACCTCAGCACTGAGCACGGGTTCGAGTACGGGAGTCGCGCCGGCGTTTGGCGACTCCTCAACCTCTTCCGTGAGTACGGGATCCAGACCACCTTCTTCGCCTGTGGCCAGGCCCTGGAGCGCAACCCTGAAGTTGCCAAAGCCCTTGTCGCCGAAGATCACGAGCCGTGCAGCCACGGCTACCGGTGGAGCGAGCAATGGAAGATGACTCGCGACGAGGAGCGGGAGGAGATTCGGCGGGGCGTGGCCTCAATACGCGATACCTGCGGCGAGCGTCCGCTCGGCTGGTATTGCCGGTACGGGCCTAGCATAAACACTCGCGAGCTGCTCGTCGAGGAAGGAGGGTTCCTTTACGACTCAAACGCTTACAACGACGATCTGCCGTATTTCGTGACCATCGGCGAGGTCCAGCATCTCGTTGTCCCGTACACCCACACCTACAACGATGGACGGTTCCAGATCGCTCCGACCTACGGTTCTCCGGCGGCATTTGTCGACAACGTGACGCGGGGCATAAAGGAACTCTGGAGTGAGGGTGCAACGGCTCCCAAGATGATGTCTGTGGGCCTCCACCCGAGAATCGTCGGCCAGGCTAGCCGGCTTAACGCACTGCGCGAGATCATCGAGTATGCACTCGAACTTGGTGACATCTGGATCGCGCGGCGTGATCACATCGCGAGGTGGTGGATCGACAACCACGAGAGCTTCGAGGCGGTGCAGTGAACATCTCAGTCACTGGCATAGATAAGTGCTTCGGCACTGGGGTCAATGAGGTCCGAGTACTCGAAGGCCTCAGCTTCGACGTCCGCGACGAGGAGTTCGTCTGCATCGTCGGCCCGAGCGGGTGTGGGAAGTCGACGCTCCTTGCGGTAATGGCGGGTCTAGAACTTCCGGACAGCGGGACCGTGCGATTCCATGCCGGACGCGCCGCGACGGGTCCAGTCACCACGATCGTCTGGCAGGACTACGCGCTGATTCCATGGCGGACGATAGTCGACAACATTGCTTTCGGACCGGAGGTTCGTGGGGTCCCCAAGCGTGAGCGCTATGATCGTGCGCGTCATTATCTGCAGGTGATGGGTATCGAAGGATTCGCGATGAAGTACCCACACCAATTGTCCGGTGGCATGCGCCAGCGCGCCGGTATTGCTCGTGCGCTCGCCAACGATCCAGCTGTTCTGTTGATGGACGAGCCCTTCGCGGCCGTTGACGCTCAGACCAGAGTACTGCTGCAAGAAGAGCTTCTGTCGGTTTGGTCTAAGGATAAGAAGACGGTCGTCTTCATTACACACAACATCGAGGAGGCGCTACTCCTAGGGGATCGCGTGCTCGTCCTATCGCAAAGGCCAACTCACGTTATTGAGGAGATCAAAGTGCCGTTTCCGCGGCCAAGAGACTACACGGTCGAGGCGGATCCGCGCTTCGGGGAGTTAAAGCTGCACATCTGGGGGCGTCTCAAGGATGCCATTGTCAGAAACTAGAGGTCACGGCGCCACGCGGAACCGCGCGTCGACGGTTGACGGTAGCGCCTCCGCCGTGGCAGAAGTCTGGGTTGCCCCCGCCCCGCGACGAGTTGGCCGGCGCTCGCCGTTCCGCGCTCTGCTGAGCGGCACTCCAATAGGGACGCTGCTTCCGATCGTTGCGGTCTTAACGCTGTGGGAGATGGCGAGCGACCTAAATCTCATCGATGTCACTTTCTTTCCAGCACCGCACACGATCGCCATAGCAACGTGGACCCTAGCACTTAGCGGCGAAATCTCCCAGAACCTAATGATCACTCTCGAGCGCATTCTCGCTGGGTTCCTCATCGGTGCGACTCCCGCGATTCTCTTGGGACTGCTGATGGGTAGAATCGGTCTTTTCCGAGCGATGTTCGATCCCCTGATCGCGGTCACCTATCCGATCCCACATATCGCAATTCTTCCGCTGCTACTCGTGATTTTCGGGCTCGGCTCCGCACCGATCATCGCGCTCGCGGCGATCGTGTGCTTCTACCCGGCCGTTGTGAACACATACACCGGCGTGCGGGGCGCTGATGAACGCTTGGTGCGGATGGCGCGGAACATGGGCGCCAACGAGCGGCAGATACTTTGGAAGATTGTGCTGCCGGACGCGCTTCCCAGCGTATTCGCTGGCCTTCGGCTGAGTATTGGCCTCGCGCTTCTGTCGACAGTGGCCGGCGAATTCGTCGCCTCAAGTACGGGCATTGGTGCTCAGACTTGGCTGTACTGGCAGGTTTACCAAATACAGAATATGTACGGTACGTTGGTCGTAGTCGTAGCTCTCGGTTTCACGCTGTCCGTCCTGATGCAATTTGGGCAGCGTCGCTTCTTCGGCTGGGCGACAGCTACTGAAGAGGTCAAGTGATTGTGCCAGCCGCTCGGTTTTGTCAGGATTCTAAGGAGGTAGGATGAAATTCTCCGGTAGATGGTACGTGGCGCTGCTCGCTGCTGTCAGCGTATTCCTCATAATCGCGTGCGGTGGTAGCTCACCGAGCTCGGCGTCCAGTCCGGGCCAGTTGGCTACTGTGAACACAAACTACTTGCCCGTCCTGCCCGTCGCGCCCATCTTCATCGCCGAGGATAAGGGCTTCTTCAAGAAGCACGGAATAGTCAATAACTACACCACCGTCGACATCTACGCGACACTCGCGGTCCAGTCTCAGGGCGGCGTCGACGTGGACATACCCGGTGCCGGCGCGGCGTTGTTCAATGCCATCAACCAGGGTCTCCACTTGAAGGTGGTGGCGAGCCGCCAGCAGTACAACTGCACTTCGGACAACCTATTCGTGGTTCGCACCGACCTCTGGAACAAGGGCATCAGGTCCATGGGCGACCTCAAGGGTAAGAAGATCGCCATCCTGTCAAGGGGATCGACGACGGAGTATTGGATGGACCTCCTTCTGGACAAGGCCGGCATGACTGAGAAGGATCTCACGATTGTCACCCTCAGCTATCCCGACACCGTCACCGCCCTGAAGACCGGCGCTGTTGATGCCGCCTTTCTCATCGAGCCGCTGGCCTATCAGGACCTTCTGACCGGAAATGTGAAGCGAATCATTTCCATGGGTCAGGTCGCCCCCAACATGGAGCAGGGTCAGATCACCATGTCGGATCAATTTATCCAGAAGGACGGTGGCAAGACGGCGGCCAATTGGATGGCTGCGTGGTTGGACGCGGTCCGCTACTACCAGGATCCGAAGAACAAGCAAGATGTCATCAACATCATCGCCAAGTGGACGAAGGTGCCAACCGAAACCGTTGCTGGTCTGTACGGTACGGACCAGTGGCCGTACATGAATCCAAACGGTCAACTCAACGTGAAGGACATCGAGCAGAACACGGGTCCCTGGCTGATACAGCACAAGTACATCGACCACATGCCGGCAAGTAAGACCTACTACGACCAGAGCGTCATTCAGAAGGCCCTGAAAGAAGTAGGCACCGTTTCTGCTAACCGGGACTGCTCCAACGTTCCGCCGCTTCAGGGTTAGAGGACTATGAACGTGCGAGAGAACAACACTAGGAAGAAGCTAGAGCGGGGAGAGGTCGTGATCGGCTCTCTGACCCTGCTGCCTGAGCCTGCCATCGGCGAGATGCTAGGGGCGATCGGTTACGACTTCTTGATCTGCGATACCGAGCACACGGCCGTCGATGGCCAGGCATTGCTGCATGAAATCCGTGCCTGTCAGTCGGCTGGCGTTACTCCGATCGTGCGTGTCCGGCATGCGGAGGAGAAAGAGCTCCTGTGGACACTAGATGCGGGCGCGGAGGGAGTTCTGATCCCACTAATTGAAGACCAGGCGACTGCGCGCTCGGCCGTACGGCTGTGCAAGTTCCCACCACTGGGCGACCGCACTCTGTGTTCGGCGACTCGCACTGCAGCGCACGGCGCATACCGGCCGGACCTGAAGCCGTACCTGCGTCACGTCAACGACAACGTCCTCATAACGGGCTTGGTCGAGACGCCTGAGGCCCTCCAGAAGATGGATGAGATCCTCGCGGAGGACATCGATGTCATCATGATCGGTCGAGCCGATCTTTCATTGAAGATGGGCCTCGGCTACGCCCCGAATGACCCTGAAGTCGTGCGTCTATGCGAGGCTGCACTCAAGCAAACACTTCAAGCGGGCCGCGTGGCTGGCATCCTCGCGTACTCGCCAGAGGAAGCCATCAAGTGGATCGACTTCGGCTGCAGGTTCATCGTCTACAACCAGCCGGAAATGATCCTCACGCTGCATTACCGTGAGGCACTTTCCGCCATCAAGGCGGGAAGAGCTGCCGCTGTCGCGTAGTCCCGTGAGCTTTGATTGCGGACGCTGCCGCGTTGAACCGCATTTGCGTGATGCGGACCTCGCGGTGGCGTAGCGCAGCTCCCATCGAGTTCGGACCGAGTCGGCTTGGACCTACAATTGACAGGTAGATCTGCGCTCGTCACCGGGGCGGCGGGCGGAATTGGGCGAGCGGCGTGCATCGCTCTAGCCCGCGAGGGCGCTGCGGCCGTCGTCGTTCACTTCAACCAAGACGAATCCGGCGCCAACGGTACGGCAGCCGCTGTCCGGAAGGCTGGTGCCCGGCCTCTCGTCGTAAGAGCTGACCTAACGAATGAGGCGGACGTCGAGGCAATGGCCATCGCCGTCATGCGGGAAGTGGGGCCAATTGACGTGCTCGTGAACAATGCTGGTTCGCTGATTCGACGTTGCGAGTTTCTAGACTCGGACATACAACTCTGGAAGGAGTCGATCGACATCAATCTGCTGACTGCCTACCGCATCACGGCGCGCTTCCTACCGGCGATGATCAAAGCGAGCTGGGGCCGGATCATCATGGTTTCGTCGCTCGCGGCCCGCACTGGCGATACCATCCACTACGCCGTCGCAAAGGCGGGTTTGGTTGTTCTGGCCAGGGGACTCAGTTCCGAAGTGGCTCGATTTGGTGTGACTGTCAATGCCGTCGCCCCTGGATACATTGACACACAGATGCACGAACGATTCCACGACGTCGACCGCAGGCGGCGAGTAGTGAGAGCCACCCCCGTCGGCCGGGTCGGCACGCCCGACGAGATAGCGGATTGGATCGTATTTCTAGCGAGTGAGCAAAGCGGCTTCACAACTGGCGAAACCATTTACGTCACCGGCGGCCGGTAGAAGGAAGGCAACATAGTGTTCCTCCTCGAGTGGGACCGCGCGACCGAGTGCGTCGCGCTTGCATGTCGCCCCGACGGATGGGGTCGGTACCCGAGATGCTGGTTGGCGAGGACAAGGCCCAAGTGGAAGACGCCCGCCAGTTCCTCGGAGGTGAGGATGCCAGCGCCACCCGGTGCCCGGCGGGACGTGACCGCCTTGTCGAAGCTCCTTCCGAACCAGACGTGCGCGGGCCGCAGCCCGTTGGCGCCGTCGAAGCCGCAGCAGGGCGCAACCAGTGAGTGCATCTGCGCCTTCGCCTCACCATCGGTGGGGCGGCGACGCGCCGCCGGATCTCGGCGCGGTAGCCGGGCCGCATCGTCTTGTCGCCGGGCGGCGCCGGCCTGGACGGACGCGTCGGCGGCGCCTTGACCTGTGTGGTTCGAAAATCACGTCCGACTCCGCGCCACACCCTGTTGCGCAGGGTGAGCGCCCGATGACTTCGGCCGGTTAGGATTTCGGGCCGGGGTGGCGGGCTCTCTGCTCTATTCACTGGTGCGCGTGTTGCTAGACGTGATGGCAACCAGCCGCCGCGACCAGGCCAAGCTTCAAGCTGAGGTCCTGGTGCTCCGCTGCCAGGTCCAGGTTCTCGAGCGTCAGATCAAGCGTGTGCGCTGGACTCATGGTGATCGGATGGTCGTGGCGGTGCTGCCCGACCGGGTCCCGCAATCGGCATGGGCGGGCTTGCTGGTCAAGCCGGAGACGGTACTTGGCTGGCATCGCGCATTGGTGCGCCGAAAGTGGGCGGCATACCGAGGGCGGCCGCGGCGAGGCAGGCCGCCTACCTCGG
>CAAGKR010455962.1_pt1 | contig 14537 bp, 12 predicted proteins | sample 2556971 | NCBI WGS metagenome assembly CAAGKR01 (sample SAMEA5207829, study PRJEB30636) | soil metagenome | biome: forest; feature: boreal; material: soil | place: USA | collected 2011-09 | depth 1 m | reverse complement strand
GTTACTCGATGATCTCCGTGACCGCGCCGGCGCCTACGGTGTGACCGCCTTCGCGAATCGCGAAGCGCAAGCCCTTCTCCAAAGCGACCGGAGTGATCAACGTTACTTCGCAACTGACGTTATCGCCGGGCATCACCATTTCGACGCCCGCGGGCAGTTTCATGTCTCCGGTTACGTCCGTGGTGCGGAAGTAAAACTGGGGACGATACCCAGAGAAAAATGGGGTGTGCCGCCCGCCTTCTTCCTTGGTCAACACGTACGCTTCGGCCTTGAACTTGGTGTGCGGCGTGATCGAGCCGGGCTTGCAGATTACCTGGCCGCGCTCCACATCTTCTTTTTCCGTGCCGCGCAACAGCAAGCCCACGTTGTCGCCAGCCAGTCCTTCATCGAGCAGCTTCTTGAACATCTCGATGCCGGTAACCACTTTCTTCTGCGTCGGACGGAAACCCACGATCTCTACTTCTTCGCTCACCTTCACCTTGCCGCGTTCGATTCTTCCGGTCACCACCGTGCCGCGGCCGGAAATCGAGAAAATATCTTCAATCGGCATGGCGAACGGTTTATCCACGTCGCGCACCGGCAGAGGTATGTTGGCGTCTACGGCAGCCATCAGCTCATCGATTTTCGTCTCCCATTGCGCTTCGCCGTTCAACGCCTGCAACGCCGAGCCGCGAACTACCGCTACGCTGTCGCCAGGAAATTGATAAGTCTTCAAGAGTTCGCGAACCTCGAGTTCCACAAGTTCGAGCAACTCCGCGTCTTCGACCATGTCGCACTTGTTCAGGAACACCACAATCGCGGGCACGCCAACCTGACGAGCCAGCAGAATATGCTCGCGGGTTTGCGGCATCGGTCCGTCGGTTGCCGCTACCACCAGAATCGCACCATCCATCTGCGCCGCTCCGGTGATCATGTTCTTGATGTAGTCCGCATGGCCCGGACAATCCATATGCGCATAGTGACGATTCAGCGTTTCGTACTCCACGTGCGACACGGCAATCGTAATACCGCGCTCGCGCTCTTCCGGCGCGTTGTCGATCGAATCGAACGCCCGGAACGCGACCTTCGGATTGTGCTTGCTCAAAACTTTCGTGATCGCCGCCGTCAACGTGGTCTTGCCGTGGTCAATGTGACCGATTGTGCCAATGTTGACGTGTGGCTTTGTACGTTCAAACTTTTCCTTCGCCATTTGTCTCTTTTGCTCCTCTTCGAATTCGCTACTACGTTCTTACAAAAACATTAAAATCAAAAGCGTTGGTTACTTCTCTCCCCGGTGCTTCTTAATGACTTCCTCGGAAAGCGCCGCGGGCAATTCCGCATAATGCGAGAAATGCATGGTAAAAGTGGCGCGTCCCTGGGTGCGACTGCGCAGATCCGTGGCGTAACCGAACATCTGGGCCAGGGGAACTTCCACGCGGATGACGTTGCTGCCGGCGCGATTTTCGGTGCCTTGAATCGAAGAACGGCGGGCATTCAAATCGCCGAAGACGGGAGGCATGTACTCTTCCGGAACGACGACTTCAACCTTCATGATGGGCTCGAGCAAAACCGCTTTGGCCTTGGCACACGCTTCCTTGAAGGCCATCGAGCCGGCGATTTTAAAAGCCATTTCATTGCTGTCTACGTCGTGATAGCTGCCGTCCACGAGAACGACCGCAACATCGACCATGGTGAATCCAGCGAGAATACCGTTATCAAGCGCCTCGCGAATGCCAGCTTCAATGGGGGCGATGAACTCGCGGGGAATGGAGCCGCCAACAATTTTGTCGATGAACAGGAAGCGGTGCTCTTTGTCGAATTTCCATTTGCCGGGCGTGCTGCCGGTAACGGACTTGGCGAGCTCGTCTAGATCGTCCGAGGACAGTTCCTTCATGTTTTCATGGCTGGAGCTGGGCAGCGGATGCAGTTCGATCTTGCAGTGGCCGTATTGACCTTTACCACCGGTCTGTTTGATGTAGCGGCCCTCGGCAAGGGCCTTCTTGCGGATCGTTTCGCGATAAGCGACCTGCGGGCGGCCAACGTTGGCCTGCACGTTATATTCGCGCAACATGCGGTCAACAATAATCTCAAGGTGCAGTTCGCCCATGCCGGAGATCAAGGTCTGGCCGGTATCGGGTTCAGTGGAAACACGGAACGTCGGATCTTCCTGCGCCAGGCGCTGCATAGCGATACCCAGCTTGTCCTGGTCGGCCTTGGTCTTGGGTTCGATAGCGACAGAAATAACCGGAGTCGGAAAATCGATGGATTCGAGAATGATCTGCTTTTGCTCGTCGCAGAGGGTGTCGCCGGTGTTGACGTTTTTCAACCCGACGCAGGCGCAGATGTCCCCGGCATAAATTTCAGAAATTTCTTCGCGCTTGTTGGCATGCATCTGCAGCAGGCGGCTGATGCGTTCGCGGGTGCCCTTGGCGGCGTTCATTACGTAACTGCCGGACTTGAGAACGCCGGAATAAACCCGGATGTAGGTGACATGGCCGACGAAGGGGTCGGACATAATTTTGAAAGCCAGCGCGGCGAAGGGCTGATCATCGGCGGGACGGCGGAGTTCGGTCTCGTCGGTTTCCGGATTGACGCCTTCGACCGGAAGAACGTCGATCGGCGAGGGCAGATAATCGACCACAGCGTCGAGCAGCGGCTGAATGCCCTTGTTCTTGAAGGCGGAGCCGGCCAGAACGGGAACGATTTTCAGCGCGAGCGTCGATTTGCGGACAGAGGTCCGCATATCCTCGACGGAGAGCGTGCCTTCGGTCAGATACTTGTCGAGAACGGCGTCGTCGTGCTCCGCGATGTACTCAACGGTCTTGTTGCGGTGCTCATCGTAGAAAGCCTTGTCGATGGCGGAACCCTTGAGGGCCGCGGCAACGTCCGGACGACTGGCGACGAAATCGGCATCCCAAAGTTTCGAAACTTCGAAGATTTCGAATTTCGCGCCGAGGGTTTCCTCGAGCCAGACAATGACTTTCTGCTCGACAAAGTCGATAATGCCGATGAAATTATCTTCGCGGCCGAGGGGAAATTGCAGCGGCACGGGATGAGCACCAAGACGAGCGCGGATGGTGCGAATAACGTGGTCAAAGTCCGCGCCCATACGATCCATTTTGTTTACGAAACAGATGCGCGGCACGCGATACTTGTCGGCCTGACGCCAAACGGTTTCCGATTGCGGCTGCACGCCGGCAACGGAATCGAAAACGCAGACTGCGCCGTCAAGCACACGGAGAGAGCGTTCCACTTCCACGGTGAAATCGACGTGGCCGGGAGTGTCAATAATATTGACGCGATACTTTTTATCGAAGCGATCCCAACTGGCGGTGGTGGCGGCGCTGGTGATAGTAATGCCGCGCTCGCGCTCCTGCTCCATCCAATCCATGGTGGCGGTGCCTTCATCGACGGAGCCGATTTTGTAGGTCACCCCGGTATAGAACAGGATGCGTTCCGTGGACGTGGTTTTACCCGCGTCAATGTGCGCCATGATTCCGATGTTGCGCGTATCTTCGAGTTTGAATAAACGGCCCATGTTCCCTTGGAAACCTTTTCTACCCTGACTACTTCGGTCTTGCTGTACTTCTGCGGCTGAAAGCTGAGACATACTGTTGCGATCCAATTACCAGCGATAGTGTGCGAAAGCCTTGTTGGCTTCGGCCATGCGGTGCACATCTTCCTTCTTCTTGATGGCACCACCGCGGGAATTTGCGGCGTCGATCAATTCATCGGCAAGCTTGTCGATCATGGTGCGGCCAGCGCGTTCGCGCGAATACTGCAAGAGCCAGCGAATAGCCAAGGATTGCCGGCGAAACGGGCTGACTTCCACAGGAACCTGATAGTTCGCGCCACCTACGCGGCGAGTCTTGACTTCCAGCAACGGCTTGACGTTCTCGATGGCCTTCTTGAAAATTTTGAGAGACTCGTCGTTGGTTTTCTTGGCAACTTGGTCCATGGCGCCATAGAACACGCGCTGCGCGGTGCTCTTCTTACCTTCGTACATCATCGAGCAGATGAATTTCTCGACGATATCGCTGCTAAACACCGGGTCGGTCGCTTGGACTCGACGATTCACTATTCCTTTACGAGACATGCATGCTCCTGAAACTAAAGTTCTGAGTGCTAAGTTTTGAGTTCTTGGTTACTTCGCTGCTGCGCCGGCCTTGGGACGCTTGGCTCCATACTTCGAACGGCCCTGCTTGCGGTTTTCCACGCCAGCTGCGTCGAGCGTTCCGCGAACGATGTGATAACGCACTCCCGGCAGATCCTTCACACGGCCTCCGCGCACGAGCACGATAGAGTGCTCTTGCAGGTTATGCCCGACGCCAGGAATGTAGGTGGTGACTTCGATTGCGTTGGTGAGCCGCACGCGAGCGACTTTACGCAGAGCAGAGTTGGGCTTTTTCGGCGTCTGGGTATAAACGCGAATGCACACGCCGCGCTTCTCCGGACAACCATTGAGCGCGGGCGATTTGGTCTTCGAAATAATTCCTTCGCGACCCATTCGTACAAGTTGAGAAAACGTCGGCACAGTAACCCTCTTTTTCGTTCGGCAGATCGCGCTAATACAGAAGCTGCGACAAACCGTGCTTGACGCGCAAACGCATGGCGAGGGCTCTCACGGCTGCGCGTAAAAAAATACGCGAGAGCACAAGGATGCTGAAAGGTGCACTGCGAATCCGGAGAAACAAGCAAGAAACTCCGCAGACAGGCCAAGAGAGCAGAACGTAACTCCTGGTTCCGATTCGGAGAGGCTTACTCGGCTTTTCGGGACTGGCGTCCCATTCCGGCCGCTCTTCTGTCCCATTCCGTCGAACGTGTTCCGGGACCGAAGAATTCCCTTCCAACCCAACCATCCACTCCTACTGCAAGATGGCCGTTACTACTAAGGGGAAAATACCCCTGACAAAACACAAATTATAGAGAAGTTAATTCGGTCTGTCAAACAAGATTCGAAACAAGGCTGAGGAAATAGTTGTGGGAAAGTGGTGAATGGCACGGGTAGTGCTGGGGGCTGGCGCGATTCATCCAGTCTGAATTTAAGTCGGTCCCGGTCTTAGAGGCCTTAAGCGCTAGTGATTGCTCGTTAGCGTCCAGCGGTGCTGGAGCCCACCTCACGGCGTCAGCGTTGCCCGTTAATCACCCATTTCGCTAAGCCTTCCGAGCATGACTCCTCTTATTAAGTCTATTATTTACTTAATGTTATAGCTATCTGTTGGTCGGCGCCGGATCCGTTCCCTGGTCGCCGAAAGGCCACAGGTTGAAGGCCTTGAGCATGTCGTAATCGCCCTTTTCACGAAGCATTTTGGCAGTTTTTTCCGTGGTCCAAGGGGTAGCGAAGCGTTCTGGACGGTCTGCGATCCAAAAAGCGGTCATGCCCATTATTGTGGCATTTTGAGCCAGGACGTCTGGCTTCACGGCTTCAAGGGCGTCGGCTGCGGAATGGTGAGTGTACTTGTATTCGGGGGAATCCTGGTCGAGGTTGATGCCGGGGAGACCGGCGAGAGTAAATGGACCGGTATCAGTACCGAACTCGGTTTTGTCGTTCACCGGAATTTCACGGAGATTGGTGAGAGAACTCGCGAAGGGTTCAAAGGCGGCGAGCAAATCGCTGCGGCCGCCAAGCTGGAAGTCCTTTATGGGTCCCTGACCGATGTCAAGAACGATGTCGCCAATGTGATTTTTCATTTCGGATTGGTGCTGTTTCACATAAGCGAGGGAGCCGAGAAGACCCTGCTCTTCTCCGGTGAAAAGTACGAAGCGGATGGTGCGGCGCGGCGTCGCGCCACTTTTTAGAATTGCTTCGGCGGCGCCAAGGACGCTGGTGGTACCGGTGCCATTGTCGGTAGAGCCTTCACTGAGATCCCAGGAATCGAGATGCGCGCCAACGACCACAATTTGTTCGGGATGTTCGCGTCCGATTATTTCGCCGACTACGTTGGCGCTTACGACAGGGCCGCTGGTGAAGGTGTTTTGCACGTTGAGACGGATGCGAACGGTTTTTCCGGCGGCGATATAGCGTTCAAGCTGACCCTGATCCTCGCGGGTCATGTCGACTACCGGGATCGGAAAATCAACGGCAAAACCTAGGATTCCCGTGTGGGTAAGGTGCATGCCTTCGGCTTTGAAACCACCCTGGCCGCCGATTACGGCGATGGCTCCGGACTTTTGCAGGGCGTTCAGAAAATCGCCGAATTGGGCGAAGATCATCATCACGTTTTTTTTCGGTTCGCCTTCGGGCCTCATCATTACTATTTTTCCGCTGAAGCGGGACATATTGTTCATTTCGCGGTCGAGGTCATAAAGGTTGGCGGTGACGACGTCGCCTTCAGCGCCGCCTGCGGGAGTGGAACCGGTCCAGCCCATGGCGTCGATGGTGAGCGTGTGATGCAGGGGCGCGATAAGTTCGGCTTGCGTGATGCCGCGAGTCCAGCCTTTCCACAACAACCATTTCTCGGCGCGGACGTTTTTCAAACCGATAGCGTTCATTTTCGCTACGCCCCATTCGATGGCTTTTTGCGCTTGTGGAGTGCCGGTGACGCGGCCGCCGACTTCGTCGCTGAGTTCGGTTAGGTATTCGAAAGCGTGGGAGTCCATCAGGCCTTCGCCGGCGATTTTGACCAGGGCGGGCTTGGTGCCGTCCTCTTCTGGGCCGGTGGGCTTGGGCGTGTCGTTGGCGTGGATGCCCGCGGCGACGATTGCGGCAAACAGACTGAGGCTAAGCAAGCGAATCTTCATTGAATTTCTCCTGAAATTTCCGGCGTAAGGTGAGTTGAAAAGTCTACCATGCGCTTAGACGCGTGACGTTAGGCGTGGTTTCATTCACGAAGATCAGGGCAAGCGCACTCCAGAGTGGGGCTTGCCTGTTGAGTAACCGGGGCAAAGCGGCGACTTTACCGTAAGTGAGAGTGCTCATAGACTTCCAGCGTGACGTTTCCATTGAAAATCCGGCTAACCCTGACGGCGCTACTTTTACTTTTTGGCGGCGGTATCGGGATACGCGCACAAGAAGCGGGCGCTAAGGCTGCCGATAAGGTTACGCAAAAGCCGGACGACAAAACGGTGACAGCAGAGAAGAATGCGGCAAAGCCCGCGGAAAAGATTGCGCTTCCCTTTCAGATACAGCTGCTAGAGACGCATGTGCGATTCGAAGAGACCGGGGATTCGCGTAAAGAAGTGCATACGATCGTCAAGATCAACAACGTGTTGGGAGTGCAAGAATTTAGCCGACTGAAATTCGACTACAACCGTGCGTGGCAGCAGGTGGAAATTCCAATGGTTCGCGTAAGTCATGCGAATGGCGGCACGTCTGAGGTGTTGCCCAGTGCGGTCGCGGATGCGCCGAATCCGGCAGTGGAGAAATATCCGGCGTATCAGGACGTGCGGGTGAAATCGGTGCGGATATTGGGATTGGAAGAAGGCGACACCATCGAATATCGCGTGATTACCACGACGACGAAGCATCCGTTGGCGCCGGATTTCTGGCTGGAACACACGTTTGACCGCTCTGGACAAGTGCTGGAAGAAAAGTACCAGGTCGATCTGCCCGGTTCACTTGCGCCAGCCGAGTTAATTGTCGTCAAGAATCAGCAGATGAAATCAGCGCTAGTTTCGCGGCTCTCGGAAACTTCGTTCGGGTGGACGACGAAGCCTAAAATGAATGGCCTGGAAGTAATCCGAGGCAGTCCGGTGCTTCCGGCGCGGGATTCCAAGAAAGTCGAAATATTTGTTAAGCCCTCGACGCCCGGCGTGTCGATGCAGAGAAAGCAAGGAGGCGCGGAGACTCGGGTGGTGTACTCGTGGCGTCGTTTGAATTCCGAGACAAGTTCCGCTGCGGAAACCGCGCAGAAGCCGGAGTCGACAGGTATTCCGGAAATGGCCGACGTTGAATTGGGACTCAGTTCCACATGGTGGGCACTCTCGCACGAGCTTTACTCCGCGTTGAAAGAGCCCGGCACCGCGGGAAAACAAGTCGCTGAACTTTCGCTGCGTCTCACCAGCGGCGCAAAGACAGAATTAGAGAAGGCCGAACGGATTTATGATTTTGTTTCACAGAAGATTTCAACTGTCGATTTGCCGTTGGGCGCGACCGGATTTCATCCCCGCCCGATTGACGAAATCCTCTCCTCTGGATATGCCACTGCCGAAGATAAATTCGATCTGTTTCAAGCGCTGGCGACCACTGCAAACTTGAGCGCCAGTGCAGCACTGATCGGGCCGACCAAGAAAATTGAAACAGTGGTGGTCAGGCCGACGGCGTTCGACCATCTGGTCATCTGCGTCGTATCGCTCGCGAATACGTGGCTCGATCCGAGCCTCGAAGTAGCACCGTTTCGCGCACTGCCCGCGGCCTATCGAGGGAAGTCGGCGCTGTTTCTCGGACCTGTGGAAGAGATTCATGATGTGCGGTCGCTGGTGTGGACGACAATTCCGAAGGATTTACCGTTCGCCGCGTTTCAGAGGGTGGGCGTGGATGCAACGCTAGCAGAGGATGGGAAACTTACCGCTAAGGTGAAATACACACTGCGTGGGGATAACGAATTATTGTTGCGCGAAGCGTTTCATCAGACGGTGAAAGAGAAGTGGAAGGATGTGGCGGCGTTGCTGGCGCTTTCGGATGGATTTCGCGGTGTTATTACCAACGCGACGGTTTCGGACCCGATGGCAACGAAGGAACCGCTCACGGTGGAGTATGAGTTGAAGCAGGAGAAATTTGTGGACTGGGCGAAGAAGCCGGTGCGGATTCCGGCGCTGCTGCCGCAGATTGGATTGCCGGATGGTACGGAGCGGACTGCCGGGCAGATTGTGTTGGGCACGCCGCTGGATGTCGAGACGCAAGCGATGATGCATCTGCCAGAGGGCACGAAGGTGCAGGCGCCCGCGGGGACTGTGGTGGAGCGTGATTACGCCACTTATTCGTCGAAGTATGGAGCGACAGCGGATACATTGACGGCGCAGCGGCGTATTCGTTTCTTGCGGCGGGAAGTTGATGGGGAACGGGCGATGGATTACCGCGCGTTTGTGCAGGCGGTCCAGAATGATCAGACGCAATATTTTGTGGTGGACCGAGGGGTGGGAGTGAAGAGCGCGGGAGTGCAGTGATTTGGAGCGGAGGTTGTGTTTCCGCTGGCCGGGCCCTTCGGGCTCAGGGTAAAGTTAAAGCCCGGCACGTACATTGGCCTAGCGGAATTCCATTACTTCACGCTCTTTGGCGGCAGCTAAGTCTTCGATTTTTTTGGTTTCGGCGTGCGTGGTTTTTTCGAGTTCTTCGAGGGCGCGTTTTTGTTCGTCCTGGCTAATTTTTTTGTCTTTTTCAAGCTTATCGATGGCTTCTTTTACATCGCGGCGGATGTTGCGGACCGCGGTGCGGTGGTTCTCGAGCATTTTGTGCATTCCTTTTACCAGATCTTTGCGACGCTCTTCGGTGGGAGCGGGCACGGGAATGCGAACAACCTTGCCATCGTTGGTTGGATTGAGGCCGAGGTCCGAGGTGCGGATGGCTTTGTCAATCAGCGGAACGACGCTGGGATCCCACGGGGTGATCATGAGCATGCTGGCATCCGGCACGGTGACGTTGCCAAGCTGGTTCACCGGCATAGGGGTGCCGTGATAGTCGACGCGTACACTTTCGAGAATGGCGGCGTTGGCGCGGCCGGTGCGGACGGTGGAAAGTTCCTTGCGGAAATCATCGACGGCTTTTTCCATGCGGGTCTTTGCGGCAAGCGCGGCATCTTTGGTGGTCGCTATCGTGGTCATGTTCGGTCCTTTTTCCTAATGATAGCCTGCGTGAAAAGTTTTCAGTCTTAGGTTCTAAGTTTTAAGTAAATCAGGAGCTGACCAGAATAAGTCTTGCGTTCTAGGTTCAGCAAACCCGACGTTGCCGTCAGAGTCGAAACCTCTTACGTCTTACTTATCACTTAGAACTAATTACTTACAACTTCTCCCTACGCCGGCGAAACTACTGAGCCTACTCGCTCGCCGAGAACGGCACGGCGGATATTTCCTGCTTTGTGCATATTGAAAATTACGATGGGCATGCCATTGTCCATGCATAGCGAAATCGCGGTGGAATCCATGACTTTGAGATTCTGGTGCAATACTTCGCGATAGGTAATCTCGGCGAAAAATTTTGCATCGGTGACCTGTTCGGGGTCGGCGTCATAGATGCCGTCTACGCGGGTGGCCTTCAGGATTACGTCGGCCTTGATTTCCATGGCGCGGAGAGCGGCGGCGGTGTCCGTGGAGAAATACGGATTACCGGTGCCAGCAGCGAAAATGACGACGCGGCCTTTTTCGAGATGGCGCGTGGCGCGGCGGCGGATGAAAGGTTCGCAAACCTGATGCATTTCGATGGCGCTCTGCACACGAGTATGCACGCCAACTTTTTCAAGGGCATCCTGCAGGGCCAGCGCGTTAAGGACGGTGGCGAGCATGCCCATGTAATCGCCGGTAGCGCGATCGATTTCAAAACCTTTTTGGCGGGCGCCGCGAAAAATATTGCCGCCGCCAACCATGATGGCGATTTGCACGCCCAATTTGTTGACTTCGCGCACTTCCTTAGCGATGGCGTAGATGGTTGGGCCGTCAATGCCGAAGCCTTGCTGTCCCTGCATGGATTCTCCGGAAAGCTTCAAGAGAATACGGTGGTAAGCAGGGCGGCTCTTGGAAGATTTCTTGGTAACTTTTGATGAACTTGCCATTTGTCTCCCAGATGAAAAGAAAAGCAGAGGAATTGTAACAAAGATTTGGGGCGCGGCGTGAGGGAGAGGAAAAGGATTACGCACGAGGCAGCTGAGCGCACCCCGGCCCGCCAAAATACGGCGCAGAAGAGAAATCCTGGCCGATTCGCCCAGGATGACGAAAATTGTTTGGGGTGAAAAGAAAAACGCCCCGGATCAGCGGGGCGTTTTTAGGCTACGGGAATTAAGAATGGGTTCAGACTTTGGCGACTTCGGGTTCTGCTAGAACTGGGGTTGCGGCTGGTTCGGCCGCAGCAGCGGAGGCGGTGGAAGTAGGGCTGGAGGCTTCACCTACCTTGAACCGAGCGAAGCGGCGGATGGCGATATTTTCGCCGAGCTTGGCGATTGCCTGGGTGATCATTTCGCCGATGGTCTGGGTCTCGTCCTTGATGAAGTGTTGTTCGTACAGGCAACTCTCTTCGTAGAACTTTTCCATTTTGCCGATGACGATCTTTTGAATCACGGCGTCCGGCTTTCCGGTGGCCTTGGCTTGTGCGGAGTAGATTTCGCGCTCGCGCTCCAGCATTTCCGGGGTGACATCTTCGCGACGCACGTAGCGCGGATCGACGGCAGCGATGTGCATGGCAACATCATGGGTAAGCTGCATGAACGCATCGGTGCGCGCGACGAAATCGCTCTCGCAATTAATTTCAACGATGACGCCGATTTTCCCACCCGCATGGATGTAGTGTCCGATCAAACCCTCGCTGGCTTCACGTGCGGACTTCTTGGCCGCCGCGGCCTGGCCCTTCTTGCGAAGAACGTCGATGGCCTTTTCGATGTCGCCATTGGCTTCCACGAGGGCGTTACGGCAATCGTTAAATCCGGCGCTGGTTCTCTCTCTTAGTTCCTTCACAAGCTTCGCTGGAATTTCCATGGCTGGCTTAGATGTACTCATCCTTTTCTCTCTTTTTGTCGGTGCAGTTCTTTCGTTCGATTTTAATTCAGGCCAATCATCGCTTAGAAAAATGGCCCGCCGCCGGTTGGAAGCACAGCGCCGGGCCACTTCAATTTGCTACGGTCGGGCAGCTACTTGGCGGCTTCCGCTTCGTGAGGAACTTCCACGGCTGCGGCTTCCGCAGGCTCCACGGGTTCGACGACAGGTTCGGCCGGGATGTCCGCGGGATCAATGAAATCGCCTTCCTGCTTTTCGTACTGCTCGTAGGCGCTGGTGTCCACGTACTCGACACCGTCCTGGGCCTGATCCGCAACCGCTTTTTGATGGGCGACCTGGGACTGTTCGTACGCGGCGCGGCCCTCTGCAACGGAGTCGGCGATCTTAGTGGTGAATAGGCGGATGGCGCGCAAAGCGTCATCGTTGCCCGGAATAATCCAATCGACCATGTCCGGGTCGCAGTTGGTGTCCACGACGCTGACCACCGGAATGCCCATGCGGCGCGCTTCCTTGACGCCAATTTCCTCGGCGTTGGAATCGACCACGAACATGGCGTCTGGCAATTGCGTCATATTCACGATGCCTTCAAGATTCTGGAAAAGGTGCTTCTTTTCGCGATCCAGGCGAGCGCGCTCTTTCTTGGAGAGCTGCTCCATGCGTCCATCTTCGGTCATGGCCTGAAGGAGTTTCAGGCGCTTGATGGATTTCTGCAGCGTGGACCAGTTGGTCAGTGTGCCGCCCAACCAGCGGTGATTGATGAAGAAGGCGCCGCAGCGCTTGGCTTCTTCGGCGATGGCATCCTGGGCCTGACGCTTGGTGCCAACAAACAAAACAGTGCGGCCGTGCGAGGAAATTTCACTAACGAAGCGGCTGGCTTCGCGGAACATCTTCAAAGTCTTTTGCAAATCGATGATGTGAATGCCGTTGCGTTCCCCGAAAATATATTCTTTCATTTTGGGGTTCCAACGGCGCGTCTGGTGACCGAAATGAACGCCGGCCTCCAAAAGCTCCTTCATGGTGATTTCTACTGCCACTATTCCTCCTAAGTAGATGGATGCTTTTTCGGGCTTCGCGGGAAGGCTGGCCGGGCTAAAGCTCAGCGCCTACGTGAAACCTCGCAGCAACCTCTTGCCGGCATCTTGCCGGCCGTGATCTTGGAATCGCGACTCGTGATCGAAATTCCAGAGCCTGTGTTCAGGCCTCGCTGACGAAAGGGAAGCTGACAGCGAGGTCCAGACAAATCTGTGAGACCAGTTCTTTACCGCTTGGTGAACTGGAAGCGCTTACGCGCACCCTTTTGACCGTATTTCTTGCGTTCCTTCATTCGGGAATCGCGGGTCAGGAATCCGTTCTTTCGGAGAGGCGGCTGCAGCTCGGGATTGAACTTGATAAGTGCGCGGGACAGACCCATGCGCACGGCACCGGACTGTCCGCCAACGCCGCCGCCCTTGGCGGTAACCACGATGTCCACCTGATCGGTGAGACTGGTAAACTTGAGAGGCTCGATCGCATCATGTTCCCATGCGTGATTGGGGAAATAAGACTTTACGCTGCGACCGTTGACGGTGAATTCGCCCGTCCCGGCTTTCAGGAATACGCGTGCCACCGACTCTTTGCGGCGGCCGGTGCCGTAAAACCACGTTTTTTTGCCCGCTCCGGGCGTATCAACAGTAGACAATGCTCCTCCTCAAAAATCCTTCGGGCGAGAGCGGATTACACGCTCGCGTAAACTTCACGATCGGATGGCTCCCTGCTAAGGCACTGCCTAAGAAGGAACAACACCTACGTGGTGACTGCCAGGGGGCGCCCCCGCACTTGCAGGGTGCTCCAAAAAACTATATCGCGACCGCTTGCGGCTTTTGTCCAGCGTGGCGCGCCAAACCGGCGGCATCACGATAAACACGCAACTTCTTGGCGCGACGGGCGCGCAACTTGTTCTTCGGAAGCATGCCTAGAACCGCTTCGCGAATCATCCAATCGGGCTTGTTCTCTCGCACGCGCTTGGCCGGAACTTCTTTCAGACCGCCGGGATAGCCGCTGTGCGAGTAATAAACTTTTTGCTCGATCTTGTTGCCGGTGAGCCGGATTTTGTCGGCGTTGATAACCACTACGTGGTCGCCGGAATCGAGGTACGGCGTAAAGGCGGCCTTATCCTTGCCAATTAACATGCGGGCAACTTTGGTCGCCAAGCGGCCCAAAACCTGATTGGTCGCGTCTATTACAAACCACTGCGCGCCGATTTTCAGCGCCTCTGCTTCTGCTCCCTTTGCTACGTACGTCCTCATTGCAATCGGCCACACCTTTCCCTGAAAAGACAAAGTTTAAGTTTAGGAGTTGTGTGAGTTTTTGTCAACGCGAGTTTGGAACTGGTGTCACGACTTGGCGCGACTATGCGGGAACGACTGTAATTCTAAATCCCACTGCCTTAGTAACCGCAATAAGCGTGGAGAGCCGTGGATTTCCACCCGCGGACAATGCGCGGTAAAGACTTTCGCGTTCGATTCCTGCAATTTTAGCAACCTTGGCAATGCCCTGCGCCTGGGCGAGGTGGCGCAAGGCAATAAGCAGAACACGAGGATCGTCTCTATCTTCAAGTGCAGCTTCCAAATACTCTGCGGCGAAATCTGGATCGTTTCGGAGCCTTTTTATGGCCACGTCATGCGAGCTGCTGGCTGTGCGTCCCATACGAGTCGACTCCTTTGTTTGTAATCCTTAAGACATTCCAGCGCGCGCTCGATATCCGCAGACTGCTTTCCGTTTATCTCCGCCGCAGAAGGGCAATACGCATTCCCTCCCGATCATCGAGATAATAGACACGGTAACCTGGTCTCGAATGTATCCGCAGATAGCTTAATCCCTGTGGCAACGGTTTGCAGTCACCAAAATTTCCGGCCGGCGAGCCTATCGATTTGGATCGCAAT
>CAAGKR010289721.1_pt1 | contig 14539 bp, 9 predicted proteins | sample 2556971 | NCBI WGS metagenome assembly CAAGKR01 (sample SAMEA5207829, study PRJEB30636) | soil metagenome | biome: forest; feature: boreal; material: soil | place: USA | collected 2011-09 | depth 1 m | reverse complement strand
TCCAGCTCAAGCTCAGCTTCGAATACGAGGAAGAGGGGTAGGGTCTCGCCGCTACCGCCAACTCCACGAGGCGTCCCAATCCGGTTCATCGTGCTTCTCTGTCCGCCTTCTCACATCGGAAACGATAAGTAGGTTTATCGTGATACCCGGCCGGGCGCTGTCACGGCCGGCGACGGAGGGCCGTGACGTTGCAACGAGACGTGCAATTCGGCTTCGAGGCGGGCGATCAGCCAATCCTCGGCCTCGCGTTGTTCGGCGCTGTCGCCAGGCAATCCCTCGGTCCTAGGAGTCTCGGTCATTCCAGCCTTAGCGTCGGTAGTGCCTCGGGGGCTTCCGGCTCGGATGGGGCGGCCCGTTCAGCTTCGGTCGGCGTTGGCAGCTCGGCCGCCATGAAGCATTCGCCCGCAATGATGCGGCCCAGCAGCGAGTCCAACGCTGGATAGGTTGTGACCGTCGCCTCCAGGACCCACAGCAGTTCGAGGAACTCGGCCGTGAAAGCGGGGGTCCATCGCTCGGGTCGGATGTCGTCGAGCGGCGACGAGCGCCGGCACTGGTAGGCGCGATCCTACCCTCGCTTTGCCGTCAGGACGGCAGCGACGAGTAGGTCGAGGTCATCGAAATAACGCATGGTCCGACCAGAACCGGCCTTGATCCCCCAGAGCGTGAAGCCATCGGTCGTCTCTTGCGTGGCGTCCGTCTTCCACTTCCCTGCCGAGACGAGCTTCACGTAGAGCCGCTCAGTCGCTTTTCGTGGTGCCTCGATCCAGAGCAGCTTGCGGGTTGCAGCTTCTGAGAGCAGGTGCGCTCCCTTGGTGTCGATGACAAACACATCGGACCCGAACCACACGATGAAGTCGGGATAAAAGAAAGCCGTTGGCCCCATTGTCGCAAGTGGAATCCGGTAGCCGGTTCGGGATGGATTACGTGCCCAGGGAACGCCCTGCTTGTCGAGGACGTGGGCGAATGGTGACTCCAACGTATTGAGACCGTCGTATCCGATGTGGAGTGCATTCTTGAACGTCTCGAACGTGTCAGGTCGAGCGAGCTGCGGACCGACAACGTACGGGTCACGAGGCTTCTGGATGATCTCAACGTAGTCCAGAAACGTATCCACCACCTTCTCGGCAACGGTCACGATGTGAGCCTCGGCGCTGCTTCCAAGTCCAACCTGTGCATCGAACTTGATGTCAGAGGTCGGCGCTACGCCGAGTGCCCCTGGATGCCGTTTACGAACTTCTCGCTGGAAAATCCACCGGGCGAGCACTCGGCTGGATTGCTCGAACACCTCCCACTTCACTTCCGCATCCGACGGGTCACCGACGAGACGCTGCACGATGGCCCGACTGCCCGTTCCCGTGGTGTTCGTCGTGTCACCGTGGTAGTCCGACAGATGCTTGATGAGGTCAGCGACAGGGGCCACGGCATCGCTGGTTTCGAGCGCCGTCCCTGGGACCGTCATCTTCTTCTTCACGGGATACTCGACGGGCGGCGGCTTCCCAGGAGGCGTGACCATGACTCGAAGCTCCGGAGACTCGCTTGCGATCTTGTGTCCCACGGCGGTCAGGATGTCCGTGAAGACCTGGTTCTTGTCGACGCGGATATAGAAGTGTGCCGTATTGAGCCGTTCGGCTGCGTAGTGGTGAGCATCAGGTTGCCGCAGGAGCCGTCCGATGACCTGCTCCACTTGGACACTCGACTCCATGCTCTTGTCGATATAGGCGAAGTAGCAGAGCGGGTCGTCCCAACCTTCTTGAAGTGACAGGTTGAAAATGACGTGGCGGAATGGAGCAGACGAAAAATCGCCGTAATCCTGGTCTCCACCCTTGAAGAGGTGGAAGCCATCAGGAGCCGGGTAGTCCTTGTCCATCTTGAGCGAGCAGTACACGGCGACGTCATCAGGGTCGATGCCATGGACTTCAACGAGCTGACGCCAGATGAGGATTGGTGGAGCCTGCCGTGAACCGAACGGGCGCTTCGGATCGTCCCGTTCGTTTGGGTTCCCCGCCACGATGTTGGTGTTGCAGACGTAGATGGCCTTGGGCTTGCCGACAAGGCCGTACGATTTACCGTCGGCCTCTGCCTGCGCAAAGTCGATGAGCAGCGTTGCGACGGTCTCCTCCATCGGAGACTGGTATCCGGCAAGCAGGATCGTGTTCTTGACCAGACCAGAGTCAGCAACGGCTTTGGCATCGACAGCGGTAATGAGTGATGGGTCATCCCAGCCGTTCGCCTTGAGGAGGTCCATTTCACGTGCAAGTCGCTGTGGCAACCGCATGGTTGCGCTCGCCAGGAGAAACGCCGTCGGCTCCAGCTCCATAAGCAAGTCCGTCTGCTGGTCGCTCAGGTTCTGCGCCTCGTCGTAGACGACAATTAGCGGACGACGCATGTTCTCTCGGTTTAGCCGCTGCTTGAGCGCGTCCCAGGTGGATTGCTCCGCCGTGTCAATGTCGCATCGGTAGATAACCCGGGAGCCGTTCTCCTTGTCCTTCTGGTTGAAGGTCCCGACGGTAGCGAAGTAAACGATGGGCTTCAGGAGGTCGGCAACTTCCTCCGCGTCGTACTCAGGAAGAGGACGGACCTCAGCACTGCCGAGAAGGTGGTGGTACTTCCCTCCGGGCAAAAGGTTTGCGAGCGTTTGCTCAACCACGACCCTGCCCTTGGAGAGCCACAAGACGACGGGAGGGACGGGTAGTGCCGCGGCGATCGACGCTATGACATCAGCAAGGATGACGGTCTTTCCGGATGCCGTGATGGAAGCAAGCGCCTGGAAGAACGGGACATATCTCGGATGCTGCTCGGTGCCCGTACGAACGGGATCGGAAATATAGCGGGTAAACCGCTCCGACATCGTTGCTGCCGCTTGTTGCTGAAACTCATACAGCTCGATCACGACTGCTCCGCAAACGGCTCACTGCTCATATCCAGACCGAAGTCCGCAAGGATACGATCTGGAATCTGATAGAAGCGAACGTTCTCCGTCTGGTAGAGGTACAGCCGTGCGTAGACGTGGTAATGGGACTTCAATCCTGCTTCTTCGGCTTCCACGGCGCATGCGTCATACACGCTGGCACTGAAATCCGTGTTCTTGGCTGGACCATCCCACACAAGGAAGAACCCCTCATCGTCAGAGTTCTTTGCCACGAGGTAACGCCATTCACGACCGTTGACCCGAATGAGGTTCGACCCGCGCTTGCGGTTGGCGTCGAAGTGCGATGCGATGACGGTATCCACCATCTCGTCTCGCTCCATATCGAGGAGCGCCTGTGCATCTACTCTCTTGTCGAGACGCTGGAAAGCGAACCCACCGCCGAGCGGATCGTGCTGACCAGTCGCCCAATCTCCCGTGACAACCCTCTTCAACCTGTTCGCCGTAAGCGACGATGCGTAGGGGTCTCCACGCTCTGGACGGCCCTGCTCCGCCAAGATGAATCGGCGGGTCGTGCCAGCCACAGCGTTCATCGCCATGACGGCATGTCCCGTCGTGCCAGACCCGGCAAACGGGTCCATCACGATGCCGTCCGGAGGGCACCATAACTGGACGATCTTCTGGAAGAGCTTCAACGGCTTCACGGTGTCGAACTCGTGTCCAGTACCGACAACCGCATCCAGCTCATCGAGCCCGGTTTGCGTGTGTCCAGACTCCCCATGAGGCCACGATATCGAGCCGAGCAGTTCTTGGTCCGTGTAATCGTCTGCTGCCCAGTACGTGATCGGAACCTTCCCCTGCTTCACCTCTTCGAGGTACACCTTGAGTTGCGGCCTACCGGTGCCCTTCTTTCCGAAGTAGATGGTTGGCCACGGTCCAGCTTTCAGGACCGCTTCCGCCTTCTTCTGAGCCTCGGCTAGGCTTCCCCTAAGAACAACCGCCTTCGATGCAGCAATAACATCCTCGCCGTATCCCATTACCTTGGCCCGCTCGTCGGCATCACCGATATCCCGAAGCACGTATTCAGAACCCCACTGGTTCATCCAAGCGAGAACCTGCTTCTGCTCAGAACGCCAGTGTGATCCGCCAGGCGGGTAGTACAACTCACCAGTGAACGGCGACTGGATGGCGTAGATCATTTTCTGGTGCGTCTTCGCTTCAGGGCCGCTCAGGTCGCCACCCTTCCATAGACGGTCCCCGTCCGTTGACTTGTACCGGGCATCCATGGCGACCGTCCGCTCTTCAAGTCCGGTCTTTGCACGGCTCTCATCACGTGCATAGACCAGGACGTATTCTGTGGCGGTCGAGACGTGGCGATTGTCACCACGAGGTGCGTAGCTCTTCTGCCAATTTATGATGGCGAGTCGATTCTCCTCGCTGAACAGCTCATCGAGCATCTGGCCGAGATGAAATAGCTCCCGAGCGTCGATGCAAATTGCGAGCACGCCACCGGGCTTCAGCATCGACTTCATCATGTGGAGCCGAGGCCACATGAAGCGCATCCACTTCGTATGGCGAGCGCCGTCGTCGGCGCTCACGAAGTCACCCATCCCAGGATCGTTCGGGTCTTCCTCCCACCGATCGTTGTACCGGAAGTCTCGACCAGTGTTGTACGGAGGGTCCGTTAGGATGAGGTCGACCTGACCACGCTCTCGGTAGAGTGTTGCCATGGCTTGCAGATTGTCGCCCTCGATAAGGAGGTTAGACGCCTGCGCCTTTTCATCACCGACGCTCAGGGTCTTGATCCGGCGAACGACCCGTGGCCGCACCTTCCTGGCAATGCGGGTGGCGCTGGCCTTCCCAGAGAAGGAGACGGTGACGGTGCTTCCGATGACCTTCTCCACAAGAGCGATCAGTTCCTCGTGCGAAAACCCTTCGAGAATCGACAGGTCAATCTCAGGAACGGGAGTCGAAGGGGCCGTGACCTGCCGCCTTCCAGTCAGACCAACCGTGGGTTTGGACGTGGTGGGTCGGCGCGGCATGCACTGATGATACGAGAAGGGTGTGACCGATGATGCACGTGCGGGTCTGGCACGCTTGTGCCAGACCCTCCGGGCCGGCGCTCCGTGGTGCCCATAGCGTTTGGGCGCGTGCGATGGTCTTGCTCGCCCACGCCGTCCGGATTCTGAAGAAGCGGCCGAGCGTAGCGGCTCCGACGCTGCCTTAAGGCACACCTAGGATCGGCCAGGGCTCGCGGAGCGGAGCCGCGGACTCACCATAGCGGCACCCGCTTATCGGCCGCTTATCGCGTGGAAGATGGGATTTCTTGGCGATACGCGCTTAGCTCGTGCCCGCACTGCGTTTCGGACCAGCGCGACCCTGTCGACTCTCCGACAGGCCCATTCTCGACCGGCTACAGTAGGCCCAGCCGAGGCGCAAGCGCGTAAGTCCTTGCCTGTCACGTGACCCGTGGGTATCCCTGAAGAAGGGGCGATCAATGTCTCTCGACGTCATTTACGGGGAAAGCCGGAATCGGACGGCGGCGCAGGCTCTGGCCACCCAGTTGCGGGCAATCGTCGATGAGGGGACTGTCTACCTAGGATATCCGGTGCTTGCGACTGCTGACCAACGCGTCGAGATTGACGCCTTGTTGGTAAGTCAGGCTCACGGGCTCGTGGCGTTCCTGTTGGCACAGGACATTCCCACAACGCCCGAAGGCTGGACTGAGCCGATAGCGGATCAAGATCGGCTATACGCAGTCCTCGAAAGTTACCTGAGTCGGCACGAGGGGCTCCGGATCGGGCGACACCTTGCCTCGGCACCTAGCACGGCCACGGTATTCGCAGCACCGGTTAATCCTCCGCCTGAGGCGGAGGGCGGCGGATTCTATGGGCCAATGGAGGGTGTTCCCGAATGGATCGCCACTCTGCCGGCTGTCGATCTGGAGATCGAACGCGCCCTTCACGCTGCATTACAGCGTGTGACCACAATAAAGCCACCCAAGAAGAGATCGTCGGTCGCGAGTCCGACATCGCGCGGAGCCCAGCTAAAGCAGCTCGAAAAGGGGATAGCCAACCTCGATCACTGGCAGAAGACAGCGGCCATCGAGACGCCTGAAGGACCCCAGCGTATCCGCGGACTTGCAGGATCTGGCAAGACGGTCGTTCTCGCGCTCAAGGCGGCCTACCTTCACTCGCAGCATCCGGACTGGAATATCGCGTTGACCTTCCATTCCAGGGCGCTGTACCAGCAAATCGACGACCTCGTCACGCGGTTCACTTTCGAGCATACAAATGACAAACCGGACCCTGCGCATCTCCGGATAATCCATTCGTGGGGTTCGCGCGGTCGCGAAGGCGTCTACAGCTTGATTGCGGAGGCCCTCGGCGAAACGCCTCGTGATTGGGCCTACGCGCGCGGCACATATGGCATGGACGGGGCCTTCCAGGGGATCTGCCAGGAGCTCCTAGTCGTGGCTGGAGCGAAGGCTCCTAAGCCCATCTTCGACGCCGTGCTGATCGATGAAGCTCAGGACCTTCCGCCCGAGTTCTTTCAGTTGGTGTACCGCTTTACTAAGGAACCAAAGAGGATCGTCTGGGGCTACGACGAGCTGCAGAAACTGTCAGAAGCCGCCATGCCCACCACCGAAGAGTTGTTCGGAACGGGGCCGGCCGGCGAGAATCTGGTTAGCTTGGCATTCGGAGCAAACGAGCCCCGTCGTGATGTCATCCTGCCAGTCTGCTACAGGAATACTCCGTGGGCTCTTGCAACCGCTCACGCGCTCGGCATAGGGGTATATCGAACGGGCGGACTGCTGCAGCACCCGGATGAGCCCGGGCTGTGGCAATCCATCGGATACAACGTCGTCCGTGGCAGCCTAGTCCCCGGCGAGCATGTGACCCTGGTGCGGTCGAAGGAAAGCTACCCTGCGTACTTCCTAGAACGACTCAACCCAAAAGACGCGGTCATGATCGAGGCGTTCAGCGACGAGCACGAACAGGATTCATGGGTCGCGACACAGATCGCGACGAACCTGACAACGGACGAGCTGGAGGCCGATGACATTCTCATCGTCGTCCCGGACTCATATCGCGCTAAGTCCCGAGCGCCGAGGCTGATACGGGAGCTCAGCCATAAAGGCATTCAGTCGCACCTTGTGGGCGTCAACTCGAGCGTCGACGAGGTTTTCCAGTCTGGATCTGTAGCGATCGCGCATATCTATCGCGCCAAAGGCAATGAAGCGCCTATGGTCTACGCAGTAGACAGCCAATATGCTGCTAGCGACTTCAATGCTGTCACCCGTCGAAACACGTTGTTCACAGCCATTACTCGCAGTCGCGCCTGGGTCCGGATCACCGGGTGGGGTGATCAAATGGACAGCATCCGCGACGAGGCCAATAGAGTCGTGGAAATGGACTTCAAGCTCGACTTCACAATTCCGACGGCGGCTCGACTCGCCGAGATACGCCATATCAACCGTGAGCGAACCGAAGGGGAAGAGGCCTCGATGAAGAAGGCCGCTGATGGCCTAACGACCTTCTTGGAGGCTTTGGAGCGGGGTGAGATTGACGTCTCCGACCTACCTCCGACACTGAGGACCAGGTTGATCAGGACCGTGCGGACGGACGTGCCCGGTGACGACAACTAGAGTCATCCGGGACCAAGTAACGAATGTCCTCGACTACTTCGTCGGGGCAGGTCTCGCGCTGTACGCGAACCCCGTTTCGATGAGCGACGAGACGGTTTCGTGGCATTCTCCCAGTGCGCCCTCGCCATTCCTAGTGGGCTACAAACACCCGACCGTAGACCAATACATGGCGTGGGTGAACGCCGGCGAGTACTCGATGGCACTCTTTGATGCAAGCCTCGTGCAGCTCACCTACAGAGTGGAAGGCGGCGCGGTCGTCGGCCACCGGCTCGCATATATCCCCTGTCCGTACGACGTCGACACCGAGCTACTCGCCGAAGGCGTGCCTATCGCCGACCTAGTGGAGTCGTATCGACCAGCAGAATCCGCCATGAGGTCGCCGGTGCGATTCGACTTCGACGTTCGGGCGGCCAAGCCGGGCCACTCCGCGGCACACCTAACCTTCAACACGAACGATTGCAGAATCGCTTGCGTCGCTCCGCTCCACCCGCTGCGGTTCGTTGACTTTGTGTTCCGGCATTTCTATCCGGCCTTCTGGACCGTGCATGAGGATTTCTTCCGGGTCGCGGCATGGCAGCACATCGGCGATGTCACGATCGAAGAGGGCGAACGCGATCGCGTCCATGTGATGTGGAACGTACGAGCGCAAGCCGGGTAGTGCCTAGGGCAGCAGCGGGTCGGACCGGCAGCGCGATCCCCAATATCTAGCTTGTTATCTCGGCCTCAAGTCCTCTAGAACCTCCGACTTGAATGTCTGCCGGCGCAGCAGAATGGCGGGTTCGACTCTCGATCGGACGCTCCGGACGTATGCCGAGCACTACAACCGCGGGCGTCCTCATCGCGCTCTCGCCCTTGCGAGACCTGTGGCCGATAACGAGGCGTCGATGGCTATGAGCCCTCGAGACGTTCGCCGACAGGACCTGCTCGGCGGCCTGATCCACGAGTACCATGGCCGCGCCGGGTGATCGAATCTGGATTTCCGACCCCCACGCCCTCCGGCCAGCCAGGCAGCAACACAGGGACCGACTTGTAGTGTTCACCTAGTGCCTCGAATCCGGAGACCGCGCAATCAATTGCTAGGCCCTGGTCCCGCACAGCGCTTAGCTTCCTCTGCGACATGATCCTCGGGACTAGCCTCGAACCATCGACGTACTCGACCGACCCCACGCCAGACCAGAAATGGTGCGACGACGTGTCACACGAGCCGACATGCACAGCAAGCGAGGGACCACGAACGAAGACGAGCTCAATCCTTGACTCCTGCTTGTTGTAGCGACGACGGAAGGAAAGACGGTCCACGGCCTCGCACATCATTGCAGCTTCGACGCACGCATCGTCCCATTGGCTCGGGCTAAGCTGCGATAGGTCTCGATTGCCGGTCGGCATGAGGTTCCGCTGCGCACTGGCAAATCGCCGATCACGTTCGGCCTGTGAGAGGCGCGTCAACCAGTCGCGTCGGTTCTCTTCATAGTGCTTCAGCAGCTCATCCATCATTCCGGCGGCCCCTGGATCGGCCGCAAGGTCCGTAGCGACGAATCTCACATTGCGAGGCATCACAGCCGCGAAGAATGCCATGATGTCCCTGAATGCAACCATGTAGGCGTCGGCTGCGCCTGGAGGCAGGTTGCTAACGAGATCCATGACCCCGGATGTGTAGGTGTACTCCACAACAACGCCTGGCGGGTAGGTCTCTGCGATCGGCGAGACAAAGCGCCAGATGTAGTTCAAATTGAAGACCTCTGCCCAGTCAGGTAGCGGAAACGAGCCCGAATTGTGGCTCTTGTAGCCTCCAAACGGGATCGAGAAGGCCACCGGCGACCCGTCGTCCAACGCACGAAGGATCTTCGCTTGGACGTCGCATGCCGTTGGCTCATCCAGTCGAGAACGACGGAATGCCGGGCGAGCGATCGTTCGGAAGAGGTACTCACCGAGGGGAAGGTCGCGTGAGACTGGATGACTGTTGCCCGCCACCGCGTCAGCCAACTTGAGTTCGCTGAGGTACCCGTGGACCAGGGATTGGGACGGTTCAGCTGTATCCATATCCCCTATTTTGCACCGTTTCTTGGCCAGCCTACACTGCCGCAGTCTGAACCCATTTGCCCCCTATCGATGGTCGAACCGACGCCATGCAGAACCGGCCACTGGTAGCGCATCGAGAGGATCGGGCGAAGTCCGGCTGCCTAGTCCTCGGGAGCCCTGTCGCGACCGGTCAAGTGCCTCTAGACACCCCCCAAACACTTTCGCATAATCGATGCGCCCCCGCAGTCGGCAGTAGCCGTGCCCCGCAGAAAGAGCGATGCACGGGGAAAGAGGGTCGTGTGCAGTGAAAGCAGCCATTGTCACCGGAGCAGGAAGTGGCCTCGGACTCCAATTGGCAATTGCCCTCGTCGACGGCGGTCGCCGGGTGATCGGGGTTACCCGTAGCAGTCCGCAGGACCACGAGTTTGTTCACCTCGTCGAACTGGGCGCAATGACGCACGTTCGCGGTGACGTCAGCGACTCGCATACGGCCGAGTTGGCTCTCGCTGCGGCTCAGGAGCTGGGTGGCGCTGATCTTCTGATCAACTGCGCCGGTGCCGGCATATACGGCCCCGCCGGCTCGTATTCCCGACGAGACCTCGATGACGTGTTTGCTGGCAACCTCTACGGCACGATCCTCTTCTCCGAAGCGGCCTTCCGAGTCTTCCGGACGGAGGGCGGCACGATCGTTAACGTCATGTCAACCGCCGCGCACGTTGCGCGGGCCAATGAGGCCATCTACTGCGCTTCCAAATGGGGCGCTCGTGGCTATACGGAAAGTCTCCGACTTGAAGCAAAGGGCTCGGCGGCCACGATTGTGGCGGTATACCCAGGGGGCATGAATACGCCCTTCTGGGAAGTTGGCAGGGGCTCCAAGGTCGACCCATCAAAGTTCATGGATCCGTTTGAAGTTGCCCACGTGATCCTGAGTTCCTTAGCGGAGCACAAGGGCACATACGTCAGCGATATCATCGTGAATCGCAAGTAGCTCACAATGACAACTGAATACGCACATCTGATTGAACATCTACGGACCGGCAATCTAGTTGCCTTCATTGGTGCTGGTGCGTCCCGTGAGTATCTAGATCCTGCGTCTGGCCGAACCTGGCCCGGATTGCCTTCTGGAGCTGACGTCGTTAGGCAGCTCTCACAGAAGCGGGCCTACATACCTGAAACGGCCACAATGCCACAAGCGTGCTTCCTGTATAAGAGTCGCGAAGGTCGCACCGATCTAGAGTCGTTCTTGACTGAGCGATTCGATCGTCCCGGCCTAAGGCCTTTGCCGGCTCACGTTGTCCTGGCGGACTTGCCCTTCGCGACGTACGTCACCACGAACTGGGACACGCTACTGGAGCGGGCACTTCAGGAAGCACACCGGAAGTACCTAGCCGTCATCGACGACACGGACGTGCCGCGGCTCAGGCCCGCTCAAGTTCCCGTGCTGAAGCTCCACGGCTGTGTTTCGCGCCCGACGACGATGGTGGCGTCATCGGACGAATACGTTCGGCTCGATGCGAAGTTCCCGATCGTGGACGCCCTTTCGAGGACTCTACTCGCTCAGCGCGTACTGCTGTTTGTTGGATTCGCGCTGAGCGATTCTGATTTCCAGCTGGCATTCGATGCTGTTCGCCGAGAGCTCGGCCAACATATGCCGCGCAGTGTCGCTGTGGTTGCATCCGCAACTGAGTACGAGCGGACCTTCTGGAGTTCCGCTGGCGTAACGGTTGTGGAGCAGGACCTCACCGACTTCCTTAGGGGCTTATTGCGCGCAACGGCCGGAGACACATTTCCAGCTGTCTACCTGCCGAGCGAAGACTGGATCACCAACGCGTACTTTCAGGAACTTCTTCGTATCCGGACTCGTCCCTCTGAAACGCTGGTTATAGACGCATTCTTGAACCACCTACAAGTGGAACTCTCCAGCCCCGCTCTATCGCTCGACGAAGTCTTAACCCGTGCAACCCTTGCCGTCTCGTCCGTGCTCAAAGCTCGTCCGAACCTCGCTGCGATGGATAGGTTGAGCCACGACTTGCTTGCGCGGCTTCGTACTGCGTGCGCCACGAAGGACGCTGCTGAAGCGATGCTGCAGGACATCGCCCAAGAACGCCAGGAGACGAGTCGCCGAATAAAGGCCAAAGGTCGAAGTCTGATCAACAAGAACGACCACATCCTGCTCTACTCGCAGAGCCAGCGCGTGTCCCAGCTATTGAGCGGAGCGCCAACTGGCGTCCAGGAATCTTGTCACCTGTTCGTCGCAGAGTGCCGTCCCAAGAGCCCACTTCCCTTCCAGGACAGCCTCGCCGTTTGCGAGACACTCCTCGGCTCCCGTTACCGAGTGACCATCGTGCCGGACGCTGCCATCGGCAACCTGATGTCCCGTCGGCAAGTCAACAAGGTGATCCTCGGCGCCCACGCAGTCTTCATCCAGGAGGGACGCCCTGTTGCCTTCGTCAACACTTGCGGGTCTGAGACAGTGGTGAGCGTGGCGTCCCAGCACGGGATCCCAGTGTATGTCGTTGCAGAGGACCTCAAGCTGGTCGAGATTACTAGCGAAGCTCTGCCAGAACCGGCCTTTTCCCAAGAGGAAGAAGTTTTTGCCGATGTCCAGGCGACGTTGGTTGGGTTTAGAGCGCAAGGGCTCAGTGTTGACACGGTCAATGTTGGATACGACCGATGTCGAATGCCGGACAACGTCACACTAGTAACAGCCGACTGAATCTTGAATGATCACACCCAATCCCGCGACGCTTGAGCTCTTCAAGCGGGAGCTATGGAAAGATCAACGCCAGATCGAAACCGAGCGTCGCGGTGATGCGGAGCTGCTGGTAAAGCATGCCGACGACCCAGAGGAGGCGCGCGCCGAGGCTGCGGTGCTGCGCTGGTTGGGCGCCACGCTAAAGACCGCCCGCGTCCCCGTGGTAGTCGAATCATCGGACGACCGCATTGTGCTCCCGTATATCAAGGGGATAAGGGTATTCAACTTGCTCGTAGAACTCGACCGCCTGGATGGCTCCTTGTCCGCCAGAGGGCAATGGCTCAAACGCCGACTTATTGTTCGATGCATGCGCAATGAGCGCGAGATCCAGCGCGCCCTAGCCTCAATGGAACGACCCGCGTCGGCACAACGCTATGCTGCAGGCGCAAAGACGGAGGCTATTGTCAGGGTGCTGGCCGACCTCCTTGGCATTATCGTTTCCACCGAAGCGTTGCAGAGTGAACTCGACCTCCTCGATAACGTGTGGGCCCACGAAGCGTCCGTTCCGTTTAGAGACGCCACCACGAAGAATATGGTTCTTGCCGCCGACGACCTGTGGCTGGGCAATTTCGGTAGCGAGGACGAGCGAACCAGATACATAAGCCTCGTACTCGCACGCCAGGAAGAGGACAAGTGGCTGCGACGCCCTCTATATGACTTTGACTTTGCGTCGTGTCTGACATTGTCGACGCCCGAGGATGATCCAATCAGTCTGAAGTACCACGAGCGAAGTTGGTTGAGAGCACCACAACGGGCTTCTGACGTCTCCTGGTTGGGTCCACCCGACCCCAGGAGAGCCGCCCTGACTTTCCTTGTGCGCTATTTCCGCTTTGGGGGCCGCAAGGCCGCGTACCGACTTATCCATCCCTCAGGACACGCCGTGAGATTCCGACACGACAACGACGCCTTCTACTTTGAGCGGCTCCCAGGAATCGTCACGAGGATTTGGCCGGCCTCTGAGGAGGCTATTCCGAACCTGCTGGCCTTCGCGCGGACTGTGTCTAGGTCCCTTGAAGGTGGTCGCCCGCCTATCGATCACTTCATGGCCGCGGGACTGGCTGAGCGGCGTCTCTACTACGTGGACATATACCCCGAGTAGTCTGTCGGCCTCAGGCGGTACATGCTGTTACGTGACCGGAGACAGGAAGCAGGCGAGGGCACGCCTAGATCGCTGTCTCAAGGGCATCAGCAATCCAACCAGATCCAACGATCCGGGACATGGGAGTCGCCGATTCAGATCCTATTTGCCCCGACCACCTGCTCGACTACGCACCACTGCCACGCTCACGTTCACCTTAGCGGATCGATGCGGTTTCGGCGAGGTAGGGGATGCGCTCCGCTACTCGGCCGAGAACGCGGAGTCAGCCTGCAAGAGCCCTGCCCGGGCGAGAGCATCGGCGGCCCGAATGCCCAGCGCCTCGGGGGTCTGCTGGGCATACCGGCGGGTCGGCATCGTCGAGGAGTGGCCTAGATAGCGGCTCACTTCCTCGAGAGGCATCCCGTTGTTGACCAGTAGGGTCGCCGTGGCATGGCGAATGCGGTGTGAGCCGAAGCAGCGCAGGCTCCCGCCGCCAGCGTGGTAGCGGCGGGTCAGCATGAGCGAGACCGAATTCATCGTGAGCGGCCGCGGCTCACCGCCAGCGTGCGAGAGGAAGAGCCAGCCGGGATCGTCGCTCGGGGTGAAGGAGGGCGGAAGGAAAGCGGCTCGTCCGCGCTCGAGGTAGACGTGGATCGCGGTCGCAGTCCCGGGCTGAAGGGCGAGTTCGAGTGTCTTGCCGCCCTTGGCCCGGCGGAAGCGAATGACCGAGCGCTCGAAGTCCAGGTCTTCGAGTCGCAGAAGCCGGACGCTCGAGTTGCGGGCGGCGGTCGTGACGAGGATCGAGACGATGGCCTGATCGCGCAGATCAAGAGGCCCGTCACCAGCGCAACCTCGTTCGAGAGCCCGCAGATCGTCAAGGGTGGCGCTCTTGGTCGGTGTCTCTTCTGACGGGAGTAGGGGATTGAGCGCTGCTCGCCGTCGGGACCGGCGGAACGGATTGAGCGCGAGAAGACCCTCATCGACCAGCCAGATCGCCAGTGAGCGCAACGGCCGGATATAGGCATTGACGCTGTTGGCAGAGAGGGTCTGTACGGGACCGGCTTGTAGGGATCGCGCGACGGCATTCGGGGACCCACGCCAGACGCCACAGACCTTAGGGCGTGACCGAAGATCGGTCACGTAGTCGACGAGGGTCATGAAGTCGAGCGACTC
>CAAGKR010379338.1_pt1 | contig 14540 bp, 12 predicted proteins | sample 2556971 | NCBI WGS metagenome assembly CAAGKR01 (sample SAMEA5207829, study PRJEB30636) | soil metagenome | biome: forest; feature: boreal; material: soil | place: USA | collected 2011-09 | depth 1 m | reverse complement strand
CCGGTGCCCGGACTCGTGCACCGCTACGTCGACAAAGCGCTCTTCTTGCCGCTGGCGGTTTGTCCGGTGTACTGCCGGTTCTGCACGCGCAGCTACGCAATCGGACCTGACACCGAAGAAATCGATAAGGTCGAACTTGCCAAGACTCCCAAGCAATGGCAGGACGCGTTCCACTACATTGCCGAGCGGCCCGAACTCGAGGACATCGTCATCTCCGGCGGCGACGTCTACCAACTGCCGCCCAAAAACGTCGAGCTGATCGGGAATGCGCTGCTCGATATTCCGCACGTGCGCCGCATGCGTTTTGCAACCAAAGGCCCGGCGATCATGCCGATGAAGCTGCTCACCGATCCGGCCTGGGTCGATGCGCTCGCGCGGGTCGTCGAGCGTGGCCGCAAGCTCGGCAAAGACGTGGTGCTGCACACCCATTTCAACGCGCCCGAAGAGATCACGTGGATCACGCAAAAAGCGCTGGCATTGCTTTTCGAGCACGGAATCTTCGTGCGCAACCAGTCCGTGCTCATTCGCGGCGTCAACGACGAACCGGAGCGCATGCAGCTGCTCGTCAAACGATTGGGTCACATTAACGTGCATCCTTATTACGTCTACATGCACGACATGGTCAAGGGCGTCGAGGATCTGCGCACGACCGTGCAGACCGCCGTCGACGTCGAAAAATTCGTGCGCGGCAGCACGGCAGGCTTCAACTCGCCGACATTCGTCTGCGACGCGCCGGGCGGCGGCGGCAAGCGCGACGTGCACAGCTTCGAATACTACGATCGCGAAAACGGTATCGCCGTTTATGCGGCACCGAGTGTCAAGCCCGGCAAAGCGTTCATGTACTTCGATCCGATCGATCGCTTATCGCCCGACGCGCAAGCGCGCTGGGCTGTCAAAGAGATCCAAGATCACATGATTCATGCGGCGCTACAGAAGGCCGGCGCCGGCGACGAGCAACTGGTGCGCGCCTAGCGAACCTAGTGCGTGAGATCGATCAGCGGGATGCCGATCTCGGGGCGATCGGTGCGATGCAGATTGCCCGCCAGCTCGTCGAGCACGATCTCCAGCGTGGGACGAACCGTCGCTTGCAGCAAGTGCCCGCCGACGGCGTGACCGTCGCGATACGAGAGTGTGCAGTGGATGTGCAGTTTCGGCTTGCCGTCGTAGATCGCGACATTGCCGATAAGCGAGAGCAGCTCGACTTGTTCGTTGACTTCGATCGGTTCGTAGCGCTTCTCGGCGAGATTATAAAATCCGACCGTTGCGTGCTGGAAGCCGCCCAAGCCTTTGAAGAACGCCGCCATGACATTCTGTTCTTCGACGAAGCGTTGCATTTCGGCCAACACGTCGTCGCCGGTTTCAAAGACCAGCGCGAAGTGCCGCGGAATTTCACGTCCCCCGAACAACCGGTAATCCATGCTCGCTTCTACGGCAGGCGCACGACCGCGCCCCGCCAAACGGCCCGGCCATGCCTCAACGCGTGGGCGTATTTTGCGGTTCGCAAGCCGGAAACGACGCCCGCTACATCGAGATCACAATCCTCGCGGCGAGCTGTATCGTCCAGCGCGGGTATGGGATCGTCTACGGCGGCGGACGTGTCGGCCTGATGGGAGTTCTCGCCGACACTGCGCTAGCCGCGGGCGGCGAAGTGATCGGCGTCATTCCCGAAGCCCTTGCCGGCAAAGAGATCGCGCACGACGGCCTGACCGAACTGCACGTCGTCAGCAGCATGCACGAGCGCAAAGCGTTGATGGCCGATCTCAGCGACGCATTCATCGCGCTGCCCGGCGGATTCGGAACCATGGACGAATTCTGCGAGGTCCTTACGTGGGCGCAGCTGCGCATTCACGACAAGCCCGTCGGTTTGCTAAACACGTCCGGCTATTACGACGAGCTGATCGCGCTTTTCGACAAAATGGTACGCGAAGGTTTCGTTACGCCGCGCAACCGCATGTTGGTTCGAGACGCCGATCTTATCGACGATCTGTTAGATTCAATGTTGCCCTAGAATCCGCGCGGTAGCGTGAGCTTCAGATTCTTCACTAAAAACGCGTATGTGTCGGCATAGTCGTCGAAAACTTTGCTGATCGGTTTTCCGCCGCCATGTCCCGACTTTAGATCGACTCTCAAGAGTATCGGTGCGTTGCCGGCTTGTGCGTACTGCATCGCCGCCGCAAACTTGAAACTATGAGCTGGGAAGACGCGGTCGTCGTGATCCGCGGTGGAGATCAATGTCGGCGGATAGTGCGTGCCGAGCTTGACGTTTTGATATGGCGAATATGCAAGCAACGTCTTGAACTGCGCGGCCGAGCACGTCGCGCAGCCGTATTCCGGAATCCATCCGTGGCCAACCGTCCATTGGTCATAGCGCAGCATGTCGAGCACGCCGACGCCGAGCAATGCCGCGCCGAAGAGTGACGGGCGCTGCACTTCAACCGCTCCGACGAGCAAACCCCCGTTCGATTCACCTTTGATTGCGAGCTTCGGTGTTGAAGTGTATTTGCGTGCGATCAGGTATTGCGCGGCCGCAATGAAGTCGTCGAAGACGTGCTGCTTGTTGTTAAGCATGCCGGCCCGGTGCCACGCCTCGCCGTATTCGGATCCGCCGCGCAGGTTCGCGACGGCATAGATGCCGCCCATCTGCAACCATGTCGCGACGAATGTTGAAAACGAGGGCGTTTCGCTGATGTCGAAACCGCCGTAACCGTAGAGGATCGTCGGATTCTTGCCGTTGAGTGCGGCGCCCTTGCGCAACGCGATCATCATCGGCACACGTGTGCCGTCCTTGCTGCGATAGAAGACGAGCCTCGTCGTAAACTGTGAGGCGTCGAACTTGATGCTCGGCTTCCAGTAAAGCGCGTTCTTGCCGGTTGTGAGATTGTAGGCATAGATCGTGGTTGGACTCGTGTAGTTCGCGAACGTGTAGTACGCGACGCCGTCGGCAGGTTGACCACTAAACGATGACACATGGCCGACGCCCGGAAGATCGACCGTCCGGATGAAATGACCGGTTGTATCGTACACGCGCACCGCAGAGCGGCCATCCTGCAGGTATTCCGCGATCAGCCGTCCGCCAACGAAATCAACACCGGCGAGCGCGTTGGACGTTTGGTGAATAACGGAGTGCCTCGTTCCGGGATTCGACAAGTTGACCGACATGACGCGGCCGTTCGGCGCATTTTGGGTCGTCATTAAATACGCGACGTTGCCGGCGTCATCGATTTCACTGTACTGCGCGACGTTGATCGGAAAGAGAGGGTGCACCGTGTGCTGCGGATCCCTCAGATCGACGTAGTCCACTTCGTTGTTGGGCGACGTGCCGTTGTACGTGTAGATCAGGCCGTAACGTCCGTTGCGCGTCGTGCTCATGCCGAGGTACAAGTCGGGGTGATCCGGCCGCGAATAGAACAGCGTATCGGCCGCTTGCGGCGTGCCGAGCTTGTGAAAATAGATCGCTTGATTCACCGATGCGGCTTTGAACGTTTCTTCCGCTTTCGGCTCCGGATACCGTTCGTAGTAGAATCCGCTCTTGTCTTTCAGCCAAGCAATGTTTGAAAACTTCGTCCACTGCAGGACGTCCGGGCTATCCTTGCCGGTAAGCACGCTGCGCACGTGCCACGTCTCCCAATCCGATCCCGAGCTCTGTAAACCGTAGGCGACCAGGGAACCATCCTCCGTATAGGATGTTCCGCCGATCGAAACGGTGCCGTCACTCGAAAATTTGTTCGGATCGATGAGTACGCGCGGTTTTCCGCGCAAGCCGTCCATCGTGTAGATGACGCTCTGATTCTGTAGACCGGTGTTGTGGGTGTAAAAATAATGGTTTCCGAAATGAAATGGCGCGCCTTGTTTCTCGTAATTGTAGATGCTGCGCAAATGATTGTAAATCGGCGTTCGCGCCGGGATCGCGGAAAGGTAATCGTGGGAAAGGCTTGCTTCGGCTTGCACCCAGGCTCGCGTTTGAGGAGAGTCGATCTCCTCCATCCAGCGATACGGGTCCGGAACGTTGGTTCCGAAGTAGGTATCGACGACGTCACCGCGCGGAGCGGTCGGGTATGCAAGGCCGAGCACGACGGCCAGTAGACTCAAAGAAAACAAGCGCATACGGCCGAGAATACGCCGTCGCGAAGGCTTCGCCCTCGGCTATTTTCTGCGCTTGTCTACCACGCGCTTGACAACCGCCAAGGCGTTGAGCGCTTTCGGAAAACCGATGTACGGAACGAGCGTCATGACCGCCTCGACAATCTCCGCTTCTGTCAGTCCGACATTGAAAGCACCACGCACGTGCGTCCCGAGCTGTTTGTCACAGCCACCCATGGTCGCGAGCGACGCAATCGCGACCAGCTCCCGCTGTTTCAGATCACCCGCGCGCGCATAAATCTCGCCGAACGCGAATTCAATCAGATGGCGCGTAAAGTCGGGCGCGAGGTCCTTATAGTCCTTGATAAGATTGCCGGCGACTTTATCGCCGTCGACTTTGCGCAGCAGCTTCTCACCGCGCTCGTATCGCTCGCTACCCAAAATTTACTCCGTTAGCGCTTCCTTGATTATGCGCTCTTGCTCCGCTGCGTGCGCGCCGGGATAACCTTCGGATGGACTCGCGCGATAAGGACGGCCGATGTAGTCGATCTCAAGTTTGTCGGTCCGCCGTTCGAGCAGACGGCGGCGCACGTAGGCGCGCGCACCCATATTCTTCGGTTCTTCTTGCACCCACACGAGTTTCTTGAGATTCGAATACGTCGCGATTATGGCGTTGATTTCAGTGTATGGCAACGGCGAGAGCAGTTCGATGCGGACGATTGCGGTTTTCTTCAAACTCCTTGCGGATTCATGAAGCGTGAGATCGTAGTACACTTTTCCGCTGCACAGAAGCAGCCGTTCGATCTTGCTCTTGTCTTCGATACGCGGATCGTCGAGCACGGGACGAAATGCGCCGCTCGCCATTTCATCGATGCTGCCGCCGGCGGCTTCGTGCCGGAGCAGCGATTTCGGCGTCATCACGACCAGCGGCACCGGCTGCGGCATCGTCGCCTGCTGACGCAGCAGATGATAATAGTTGGCGGCTGTCGAGGGATTGGCGACGCGCAAATTGCCTTCGGCCGTCAATTGCAGAAACCGCTCGAGGCGCGCGCTCGAATGTTCCGGACCCATTCCTTCATAGCCGTGCGGCAGCAGTAACGTTAGGCGCGCGGTTTGTCCCCACTTGGCTTGGCCGGCGACGATGAATTGGTCGATGACGATCTGCGCGCCGTTGTCGAAATCCCCGAACTGCGCTTCCCACAAGACGAGCGCTTTTGGAATCGTTGCGCTATAGCCGTATTCGAAGCCCAGGCAGGCGTATTCTGAGAGCGGGCTGTCGTGAATCTCGAAGGACGCTTTCGATCCTGCAAGATGCTGCAGCGGAATGTACTCGCGATTCGCGCCGGGATCGTGCAGCACCATGTGACGGTGGCTAAACGTGCCGCGCTCGGTATCTTGACCGGTCAACCGAACCGGGGTTCCCTGCGCGAGCAGCGATGCAAACGCCAACGCCTCCGCCATACCCCAATCGACCAACCCCTTTTGCTCGACGATGATTTGGCGCCGATCGAATTGGGTTTGCAACTTCTTGTTGGCCACAAAACCTTCGGTCACGCGCGTGAGTTCCGCACTCCAGGCCAGCAGTTTCGGTTTGCTCATCTGCGCAAGCGGAACTGCTTCGATCGGTGCGGCGGCGCTGATCTTCGCGAGCATGCCGGTGACGTTATGCTTCCCGCCCTTGACGGCGCGATGCGTTTCTTGAAGATGTGTGGTCGCATCTGCGATCAGTTCTTGCACGCGGTCGGCCGAGAGCACGCCTTGCGCGACGAGTTTGTTTGCGACCAGCTCGCGGGTCGTTGGATGCGCCTTGATTTTTTCGGTCATCTCCGGCTGCGTGTACGCAGGTTCGTCCTGTTCGTTGTGCCCGAACCGCCGATAGCCGATCACGTCGATCAGCACGTCGCGCCGGAAGCGGCGGCGAAATTCGGCACTCAGATGCACGGCCCAAATGCAGGCGTTGAGATCGTCGGCGTTCACATGTACGATCGGCACGTCGAAGCCTTTCGCCAAGTCCGAGGCATAGCGCGTCGACCGGCCGTCACGCGGATCCGTTGTAAAACCGATCTGATTGTTCGCGATGATGTGCACGGTGCCGCCGGTCGAATAGCCCGCGAGCGATTGCAGATTCAAGACTTCGGCGACAACGCCTTGACCCGGGAATGATGCGTCACCATGGATCAGGATCGGAACCGCTTTCTTTGGATCGAGCTGCGCGATCGGTTCGGAATGATCGGTTTGCAGCGCGCGCGCCGTCCCTTCGACGATCGGATCGACCGCTTCGAGATGACTTGGATTGTTGGCCAGGGTGATGCGGACTTTTTTCCCGTCCGGTGTTTCGAACACGCCTTCGGCGCCTTGGTGATACTTCACGTCGCCGGTAACGTCGGCTGCGCCAACTGCGCCGCGCTCATGCGCGGCTTCGAACTCCGTAAGGATCTCTTCGTACGGACGGTTGAGAATGTGCGCGATCGTGTTGAGCCGGCCGCGATGCGCCATGCCGATCACCGCCGCCGGCGTTCCGTCGCCGGCCAGCAGCGTCAGCAGCTCCTCGAGCATCGGAACGATCGCATCGAGACCTTCGAGCGAGAACGTCTTCTGGCCGAGAAAAATCTTGCGCAGGTAGCGTTCGAAACTTTCGACGCGCGTCAGCCGGCGCAGCAGATCGATCTTGCGATCGTCGGAGAACGCGATCTTGTATCTGCCCGATTCGATCGCGTCGCGCAGCCATTCGCGCTGCTCGGTGTTCGAGATGTGTTCGACTTCATAGGCTATCGTCGAACTGTACGTCTCGCGCAGCTGTGGCAAAACTTCCGCCAACGTATTGCCCGGAACTTTTACGCGCAGCACGGAGGCCGGCACGGCCGATTGCAGCGCCGGAGTTAGTCCCCAATTCGCCGGTTCGAGCGATGGATCGCCAGGCGGCGGCGAACCGAGCGGATCCAGGTGTGCCGCCAAATGTCCGTGCGTGCGGTACGCGGCAACGAGCGCCATGCCCGCCGCCACCGCACGCATTATTTCATCGGACGCTGCCACCGCAGGCCGTTCAGCGCTGGGTGTTTCAGCCTCGCCGGGCCGCAATCCGAGCGATGCGAAGAGCGTTTCGTAAAAACCGTCTTTGCCTTGCAGCAGTTCGTCGACGCGTTTCAGGTAATCACCGGATTGCGCGCCCTGGATCACGCGATGATCGTACGTGGACGTCATCTGCATGATCTTCGTCATACCGAGCGATTTGAGCGCGGCTTCGTTGGCGTGCGTAAAACCGGGCGGATAACCGATCGCGCCCGCGGCGATGATGGCGCCTTGCCCGGGCATCAGCCGCGGCACGGAGGCCGACGTACCGATGCCGCCGGGATTGGTTAGTGTAAACGACGCGCCTTGCAGATCGTCGGCGGCGAGTTTGTTTGTGCGCGCCTTCGCAACAAAATTTTCGTACGTGTTGCGAAACGCCGCGAAGTCGAGCGCGGAAGCGTCCTTGATCACGGGAACGACTAAGAAGCGCGATCCGTCTTTGCGTTCCGCGTCGACTGCTAAACCCAAATGTATGCCGGGCTCAACGCGCACCGGCTGATCGCCGTCGCGGCGGAAATGCGCCGTAATGAACGGCATCTCGTGCGCGGCGCGCACCAGTGCATAGGCGATGATGTGCGTGAACGAGATCTTCTCGGAGCGGCCCGCGGACTTGATCCCGGCGTTCAGTTCCCGCCTCCGCGCATCGAGCGCGTCAACGGCGATCGTACGAAAACTCGTTGCGGTCGGAATGGTGAGGCTCTGCTCCATGTACGAAGCCAGCGCCGCAGCCGGACCTTTGATCGGAGTAACCTGTGTTCTCGAAGGAAGCGGCGGCAAGGGCTGAAGTTGCGCGGCGCGCGCGGGAGCCGCCGGCGCAGTCGCGACTTGGCGGTCGACGTCTTCGCGCAGAATCAATCCGTCGGGACCGCTTCCGCGCACGCGCGCGAGATCGACTTCGAGCTGGCGCGCGATCCGGCGCGCTTGCGGCGTAGCAACGATCTCGCCATTTCCCTTAGGCGGCGAAACTTTCGGAGGTTCCGGCACTTTCGCCGCTGCCTTCGCGGGCGTGCCGTCGGGCTTTTTCGCGGACGTGTCGATCTCGGCAAGCGCGGCGCCGACGGAGACGGTATCGCCTTCAGCCGCCAAGAGTTGCTTCACGACGCCGGAAACCGTGGCCGGCACTTCGACGTCGACTTTGTCGGTCGTCACCTCGACGAGCGGGTCCCCTTCGGCTATGAAATCGCCCACCTGCTTGCGCCAGGCTACGATGGAGCCTTGGGTAACCGACTCACCCATCTCGGGGAGCGTAACTCGAACCATCGTGTCAGGCAAAAACCGTTTCTCCGTCTTCCACTAATAAGGGCACTAAACCAAGATTGCCCCGTTTTACCCTTCGGATGCAACCCGCCCGGTCGCAGCTCTCAGAAATACTTCGCCGGACTGGCCGGAAACGCCACGGCGCGGCTGCCTTGAAAACGCGGACGCGTGTGGCTGAGCACATAGGCGGAGACGTCGTAGGCCTGCTGGGCTGTCAGCGTCCCGGGGGCGCTTTGGGGCATGTTATACCGCACGAAAGCTGCCATCGTCCAGAGGCGATGCATACCTGCCCCGCCGTTGAACGAGCTCGGCCCCCAAAGCGGCGGGTAGATCGCACTGCCGGCTCCGTTGGCGCCGTGGCACATGGCACAGCTCTGCGCGTAGAGCTGCGCGCCTCGTTGCGCGCTGGCGGGCTGCGGGGGCGCGAACTTCGTAAGTTTCACGCCAGGGCCGGGCGGAGCGCCCACTTGGGTTCCCCGCGAGAGATAGGCGATGTATGCGACCATCGCGACCATTTCGCGGCTGTAATATGCTGGCGGTTTGCCGTTCATGCTGTACAAGAAACACTCCGCCAAGCGATCTTGCAGCGCGATCATCCGGTGCGCGCGCGCATTCCACTGCGGAAACTGCCCGTAGATCCCGACGAAGCTGCCGCCCTTTGGTTTCGTTCCGCCCGCGACGTGACACGCGGCGCAATCCATGTTCGCGACGACGTACGGCCGCATGTGCGCCCGTGTGTTCACAATCAATTCGCGCCCATAACGAATCAGCTCGCCGGGCGCGTCGGTCGGGAGCGCCTTTTCATCGTACGCAACAGCCGTGGGCGCGGAGCTTTGCTGATTGCCCGCGCACGCAGTGAGCGCTGCAACGCAACCCAAAATCAGCGAAAGGCGTTTCATGCGAACGTCAGCGTGATATACGTGTAATGATACTGCTGCTGCAAGACGGCGATCGCGCCGACCATCGCCGGCACGACGTTCGTTCCGGCGATCAAATGCGTCAGGATATCGTCCGCTACGTCGCTCGCACTCATTCCGACCGGCGCAAATCCGCCGCTCACGAGCGCGCGCGCCTGCTCTTCGACCGCCGTGTGACAAGTCAGGAAAACGACGCCGCGTGATTGGAGCGTTTCGATCGAGGTATCTTGCAGGACGCTGCGCGGATCGTCGGGGCCGGCAGTTTTGTCGAGCTTGGCTGATGGTCTCAAGAAAATGTTGCTTGCGATCGAGGCACCCGCGCCGTCTTTCAGTCCGAACGCGTCACCGATCCGGTATTTTTGCCACACGTAATCGGAATAGGTGTACGCGCTCGAAGGACCGTGCGAAGCGAAAGCCATGCTAAGCCGGTTGGATGCGTAGCCGAAGCCGAAATGCAGTCCGTTGAGAGCGTTCTTGAGATTATTGAAAACGGCCGGGTGGAATGAAACGACTTCCCATACCTGCCGAATATCCGCGGGCTTGTTTACGGCTCGTGCAAAACCCGCCGCATCGAAGTTGGCTCGGCGCTCGACGAGATTCGACCCGCCGGGAACGGTCGCCGCCGCATTGGCCGTGCCGGCTGCGATCGCCGCGAGCGAGGCGGAGGAAAGAAACGAGCCGCGATTCATGAAGACCCCTTTTCGCAGTGAAGAGTACGCCGTGAAAGAGATTGATCCCACGCATTCGACCGATCCAAGAATAAAGCGGGCAACCTTTGTCGGCGCCACCGCCGCGGCCGCGGCCGGCACCGCGGCGTTCGGCAGCGCCTTCGCGCAAAGCGTCTACGGGAAGCCGCACCCGCCGATCGTTGCGGAAGACGATTCCGCTATCGTGGTGGAGCACGTCGAATTGCGAACTTCCGACGGCGTCATTCCGGCATACGCCGCCTCGCCGCGCGGCGCGACGCCCGTTATGCCGGGTGTTGCCGTAGTCATGCACATTTGGGGCGTGGATACGTCGATTCGCGACGTCATTCGCCGCCTTGCGAAAGCCGGGTTCGCTGCGATCGGACCTGATCTCTATGGCCGCCTCGGCGCGCCAAACGGCGATGGCGCCACCGAGTACACCGTCTTCGTGCCATACGCGCAGAAACTGCAGCGGGCGCAGGTTGGGAGCGATGTGCGCACGGCCGCGCAGTGGCTAAGAGCGCGCCATAGCGGCTCGCGTTTAGGCGTAACAGGATTCTGTATGGGCGGAGCAATTGCACTGCGTCAAGCAATCGACAATGCGGACGTCTTTTCGGCCGACGCGGCCTGGTACGGCAAAGTCGCCGACATCGATCCGGCAGCAATTCACATGCCGATTGAGGGCAACTACGGCGAGCGCGACACCGGCATTCCGGCCGACGGCGTGCGCGCGTTCCAACAGAAACTGCAAGTTCCCAACGACATCGTGGTCTATGCCGACGCCGGACACGCGTTCTTCGACGATCAGCGCTCTTCGTACGTTGCCGATGTAGCCGAAGACGGGTGGCGCCGCACGCTGGCCTTTTTTACAAAGTATTTGAAAGCTTAAGGCGAATCGTTCAGAGGTGACGATCTCGTTCGCGGTTCTGTTTGCGTTATTCGCCGGCATCGTCGCCGGGGCGGCCGTGATGTGGTTTTTGGCCGGGCGAATCAAAGCGGAGCTGCACGAAGCCAACGCGCGCCTTGCCGAGATGCAGCGCGACTCGTTTCTCGCGCTCGCGAACGAGCGGTTTTCTGCCATCGTTTCGCCGGTTCAGCAGAAGCTTTCCGAGTTCGACGCGTTGGTGCGTGAGATCGAAGAAAAGCGAGTCGGCGCATACGAAGGCCTGCGCGAGCAAATATCCGGGCTGATCGATCGCAGCGGAAAGATGGAAACCGCTGCGACGCAACTCACAGCCGCCTTGCGAAACCCGACCACTCGCGGAAAATGGGGCGAGATTCAGCTGCGGCGCGTAGTGGAGCTCGCGGGCATGGAAGCATACTGCGACTTCGGCGAACAACAGACGCTCGAAACGGGCGAAGAACGCGGACGCCCCGACCTGACCGTGCAGCTGCCCGGAAATTCGCGCATTTTCGTCGATGCGAAGGTTCCGCTCAACGCATACCTCGAGGCGATCGAGCTGCCCGACGAAGCGAGCCGGCGCGAACGATTCCGCTCCCACGCCGCCGCCTTTAAGAACCACGTCGATCAGCTGGCGCGGCGCAACTATCAACGCGCCGAACACTCCGCGGATTTCGTGGTGATGTTCGTTCCGGGCGAGGCTTTCCTAAGCGCCGCGTGCACTGAAAACCCGGATCTCATCGAGTACGGCGCCGGCAAGGACGTCTACATCGCCAGCCCGCTAACGATGATCGCGCTCTTGCGATCGTACGCGCTGGGCTGGCAGCAGCGCCAGCAGGAAGAAAACGCCAAGAAGATCGCGGAAGCTGCGCGCGTGCTCTACGATCGCGTGCGCGCCTTCGCCGGGCACATCGCTGCGATCGGTGCGAGCCTCGAAAAAGCCGTTGGCGCTTACAACAGCGCGGTCGGCTCGATGGAGAGCCGCGTCCTGCCGCAAGGCCGCAAAATCAAAGAGCTGGCGTCATTACCCGATGCCGAACTTCCCGAACTCACGCCGGTCGAACTCGCACCGCGCGAGATCACTGCGCTCGACGCACAACCCCGAAAGAACGCCAGTTAGTGCTGCGAGGCCTCGTACTGCTGTAGCGCCTGCAGCGTATTGGCGACGTGCTGACTCGGATTGAGATCCGTGTACGTGTAGATGATCTTTCCGCCGGGCACGATGACGTACGAGGTCCGATTCGCATAAGCAGGATTCTGCGGCAGTACCGCATCGTACGCTTTCGCCACGGTTAGCTGCGGATCCGCAGCCACGGCAAACTTGCTGCGGCACTCGCTAACCGAAAACTTGTTGAGCGTATCGATCGTATCGTGCGAGACGCCGATCACCGTAGCTCCGAGCTTCTTGTACTGATCGATGGCTTCGGCGAAATCGTGCGCTTCGATCGTGCAGCCCTTCGTGAAGGCCGCCGGATAGAAGTACAGCACGACGGGTCCTTTTTTCAGCGCATCGGTCAAATTGAAATCGAAGACCTTGCCGCCCAGCGAGGCTTGCGTCTTAAAGTCCGGCGCGGTCGCACCGACCTGCAAGCTAGCGAGGGCCGGTACGGCAGTTACTGCCGCGGATAGGGCAACGGCGAAAAGCAGACGACGATACATAGGAGCTCCTCTAAAGCGTTGGTGCGGCCGCTGAAATGGCTGTTCTCTCAACGGGCGCTAAAGTCCCATCAGGCGCGCTAACACCATACGCTGCACTTCATTCGTGCCTTCGCCAATCTCGTTAATCTTTTGATCGCGGTACATCCGCGAAACGGGATACTCGTCCATGAAACCGTAGCCGCCGTGGATCTGCACGGCTTCGTTCACGACGCGATGTGAAAGCTCGGCTGCATAGAGCTTGGCGAAGCTCGCGCTCTTGACAAAATCGCGGCCCTCGTCCTTTTCCCAGGCTGCCTTGAGGACCATGAGTTCCGCGTGCTCGATCTCGGTTATCATATCAACGAGTTTGAACGCGATGGCTTGAAACTTACTGATCGGTTTCCCGAAAGCGTGACGTTCCTTCGCGTACTTCATCGCCTCGTCGTACGCCCCGCGCGCGAGTCCAACGGAGAGCGCCGCGACCGAGATGCGGCCGCCGTCGAGGATCGCTAAGAAGTTCTTGAGTCCATCACCGCGTTCGCCCAGCACGTTCTCCGCCGGAATCTCGCAGTCGACGAATGAAAGTTCGCGCGTATCCGAAGCGCGCCAGCCCATCTTGCGATACTTCTTGCTGCGCGCGAAACCAAGCGCATCTTGCGGTACGATGAGGTTGCTAATCTCCGGCTTTCCGCCATCGCGCTTTCCGGTCGCGGCAGTAATCGTGGTACCCGCCGTAATGTCGGTGCCGCTGTTCGTGATAAACGCCTTTGTGCCGTTAACGATCCATTTGCCGTCGCGCAGCACCGCTTTCGTCTGCACGTTGCCGGCGTCGCTGCCTGCGTTTGGTTCCGTCAACCCGAAGCCCCAGAGCTGCTTGCCTTGCGCAAGCGGAGTAAGATAGCGCTCCTTTTGCTCTTTTGTGCCGAATAAAAAGAACGGCATAGCGCCCAATGAAACGTGCGCAGCCATCGTGATCGCCGTCGATGCATCCGCGTGCGCGAGCTCCATCACGGCAAGCACATAGCTGACGGTATCTGCGCCCGAGCCGCCGTACTCTTCGGGAAACGGCAGCCCCATGAGGCCCAGCTCCGCCATCTCGCGCACCAAATCGTACGGAAACGCTTCTTCGCGGTCCATCTGCTCGGCACGCGGTGCAACGCGTTCTCGCGCGAACTCCCGAACGGTCCGGCGGATGGCCTCTTGTTCGTCGGTTAAGTCAAAATTCATAACGTAGCGAAGGTATCCGTCCGGGCAGTTTGAAAAACCCTCTTGCAGCGATGATCTCATTACGCGGCGTGTCGCTCGTATATCCGAACGGAGTGCGCGCCCTCGACGGTGTCAATCTCGAGATCGGCAAGGGTGAGTTCGTCTTTCTCGTCGGGCACTCAGGAACGGGCAAGTCGAGTCTGCTGCGTCTGCTCTACCGCGAGATGGCTCCCACCAACGGGCAGATCCTCGTCGACGGCATCCGTGTCGACCGCCTTGCGCACCGGCGCATCCCGGCCTTACGGCGTCATCTGGGCGTCGTTTTTCAAGATTACAAACTGCTGACGGACAAAACCGTTTGGGAAAACGTCGCATTCGCGTTGCAGGTGACGGGCGCTCATACGCACGACGTGCGGCGGCAAGTTCCGCGCGCGCTCGATTTGGTCGGACTCGCGCACAAGAGCCGGATGTATCCGAACGAACTCTCGGGCGGCGAGCAGCAGCGCGCCGCAATTGCGCGGGCGCTGGTCAATAATCCGAAGCTGCTGCTCTGCGACGAACCGAGCGGCAATCTCGATCCCGCCAACACGACGGAGATCATGGAATTGCTGCGGCGGATCAACCTCAAGGGCACCACGGTTGTCGTGGCAACGCACAATCAGGCGGTCGTGGACCGGATGCGCCGGCGCGTGGTGCGCTTGGACAACGGCCGCGTCATCACCGACGAAGAGCGGGGGTATTACTTCCTTGGACTGGGGCAAGATCAGATTCTTTCTGGGTGAGGTT
>CAAGKR010213985.1_pt1 | contig 14550 bp, 12 predicted proteins | sample 2556971 | NCBI WGS metagenome assembly CAAGKR01 (sample SAMEA5207829, study PRJEB30636) | soil metagenome | biome: forest; feature: boreal; material: soil | place: USA | collected 2011-09 | depth 1 m | reverse complement strand
GCTGCGGCTGGCGATGTTCTTCTACGGACTGGGCCTGGGATTCGCCAACACTCCGCTGATCATCGCGGTGCAGTCGAGCGTCCCCTGGAACCAGCGCGGCGTCGCCACCGCGAGCACCATGTTCAGCCGGTCGATCGGCGGCACCTTGGCCGTGGGTGTCCTCGGAGGCGTCCTCGCGGCGGCCCTTGCCGCCGCCGGCGCGCCCCCCGGCGCCGTGGACAAGCTCCTCGGGCCGGAGCGCTCCTTCCTTCCTCCGGCGCTGGTGCGCAGCCTGTCCGGGGCACTGCAGGGGGGGATGGAAGGGATCTTCCAGGCGGTGGCGGTCATCGCCTTCGCGGGATTTGCGGTGAGTCTCCTGTTCCCCGCAATCCGGATCGCGCCTCGGGGTTCCACCACGGACGAAGCATCCCCGCTGGATTAACGAAAAAACCCCTCGTGGCGCCTGGCCAGGAGGGGCCTCGGGAAATGCCGGCGGGATGGAAATCCGTTGCTTTACGGATTCGCCACAAACCATACGTTTCCGACTCCCTGGCCCAGGACATCCCCCGGTGCCTTGTCGCCTGCGTAGTAGTACAGGGCCGAGCCTTTGTAAGTGGTCTGCTGCTTCCCGTCCTCCCGGGTGATGGTGCCTAAATCTCCGGCGTGCAAACCTTCGGGAACCGCAACCTTTTCATGGAAGTAGAGAGGCCACTTTTCGACACAAGGGCCCGCGCAGACACTCTTGCCGGGGGAATCCTTCTTGAAAATGTAAAGAGTCATCCCATTCGAATCGGTGAAGAATTTACCAACCCCGTCCTTTTCGGAGAGTTTGATCGCGTAATTGTCGGCCAATGCCGCTCCCGCAAGGGCCAGTGACAGAACTGCGCACATCGCATAGAGCACGGCTCTCTTTCTCATAGCATCCTCCGTTGCGATTTATTTCAGTAACCAACCATTTAGTTGCACGGCGCCTCCAGGAGTTTCCGCAAACCGGTCGAAGCTCATTTCCTTTCCATCACGCAGTAAATCCCGCCCTCCTTGAGGCCCGGGAGAAAGCACCCGTTGCAGGAGATGCAATGTGCCTTCGATCGGTCCCCGGAGGACCACCGATTCACCAGGCCGGGTTCCCGGATCAAGGGACGGGCCATCGAGAAGAAGTCGGCTTCGCCCGCCTGAAGGATTTCTTCCAGTACGGTAGGGCTTCGAAGTCCCCCCACGAGCCCAACGGGAATTCGAACCCGGCCCTTGATCTCGCGCGCCAGGGTCCTGTGGTATGCCTCCTTCTCCGGAGCGTCGATCCGGATGCGGGAGGGAGTCTTCTCCCGGGATGCCGCCGTTCCTCCGGACACCTCGATCGCGTCGATCCCTTCCTCTTCGAGCGTCCGGGCGACCTGGCACGCTTCCTCCAGCGAAAAACCTCCCGGGAGGAAGTCATCCCCGTTCAACTTGATCCAGACCGGATACTCTTCACCCACCGTCACGCGCACGGCATGGAGCACCTTCGAGAGGAATCGGCTGCGATTCCGCAGCGGACCGCCATACTCATCGGTCCGACGGTTGGTCAGGGGAGAAAGGAACTGGTTGATGAGATAACCGTGGGCGCCATGGAGCTGGACCCCGTCAAACCCAGCTTCCTTCGCCCGCCCGGCGGCTCGGCCGAATGCGGCGACGATATCCGAGATCTCTTCCGGCGTCAGCTCTTTGGGGATCTCCGGGTAGTACGGCACGGACACCGCGGACGGTGCGACGGGAGAAAGCCCGGAGAAATTCCGGTTTGCCTGCCCACCCGCGTGTACGAGTTGCACGACGATCCTTCCTCCGCGGCTGTGAATTCGTCGGGGCACGTCCTTGAGCCCGGTCACCAGCGAATCGTCGTAGATCCCCATCTTCCCTTGCGTCTGTTTCCCATCGGGACGGACGTACGCGTATCCCGTGATGATGAGCCCAACCCCTCCTTCCGCGAGCCCTTCATACAGTGCGACCAGGCGCTCCGTCGGGGCGCCGTCCTCTTCGCACATCCCCTCCCACGTTGCGGACCTGACGATACGGTTTCTCAGGGAAATGCGCCCGATCACAACCTCTTCGAACAACGACCCCATCCCTCAACCCCCTTCTTCCCGATACGTTTCCATTGATTATCGCACTAACGTGGGCGACGTACGTGTTCGAGGGTATTCGAGCGATCCTCGCGGACCGCAGGCCTTTATTGGACCCGCGCAGAATCGCGAGACCATAGAAGATCTTGTACCGCGGGGAAAAGTGTTTCACCCTGAAGATGGCGATCGCTTCCTTGTCGCCGGAGGGAATCGGTGACCCTGAGACGAACGGCCCTCTGGTGTGGTGCTGGATTGACGACCCTGTTTGGGGTCGCCGCGCTGGCGGTGACGTTGGCCGTTTACCGCCCACAACTCATACGGCCCTGGGTGCAGTGGGCGCTGACTCCGAGGGGCGGAACCGCTTCCCTGTCGGGCATTAAGGTATCGCTTTCCCCCCCGGCCCTTGCGCTTTCCGGCCTCGCGATCACGGCCCCCCCTTCGGGCGAGGGCGACCTCCTGCGCGTGGACCATCTGCGGTTCGAACTGATCCCCGGCCGTCTCTTCCACGGCGGTCCGTGGTTGCGACACATGGAAGCAAGGGGGGTAATTTATGAGCGCCCACGCCCCCATGAGACGGAAGGCCCACCGGACTTGACGCCGCTCACCCGCCTGTTCGACATCGAAGACCTGTCGCTGACGGATGCCCGGCTGCGCGTGGCCATGCCCCAAGGAGTTCTTGCGGTCGACGGGTTGCGGTTGAGCTTGGCCCCGGGGGAAGGCGGGATACGCGCCTTCAGCGGATCCGGGGAGTTGTCCTTTCACGGAAATGGACGCCCCGTCTTCGCGGCGAAGCTTTCGGCCCGCGGAACCGTGACATCCGAGCCCGCGTTTACGGTCGACCTCGAGTCGACCTCGGGTCGCCTGGAACTGCCGTGGATTTCCGGCAACCTTTCCGGCCGGACCCGCTTGCGGGTAACGCGGAAAAATTTCCAGGTCGAGGATCTGATCCTGACACTGCCGCAGGGGCGGGTGAACCTGGGGCCGCGCGGGGCGATCATCCCGGAACCGATCCGCCTGAACGTAGCGGCGGGTGCGACGCTCGATGGACGCGAACCTCGCCTGGAGGTACGCGGATTAGACATCGGCGGCCTGCTCATTGCTCGGGGACGGCTGAGCGGCCCGACCCTCGGAAAGATGTCCGGGACCCTGGACGGGGAGATCTCGCGGGTGGAACGGGTGAGAACCTATTGGGCTCCCCTCCTGCCCGGTACTCTTGCGAGCATGGAACTGACGGGCAGACTCCCCTGGCGCCTGTCTCTGTCCACCGGAATCACGGAACGTATCCTGACCCTCGATCTTCTCCCCCCGGACCTGGGGCTTTCCTGGGCAAGCGCGGGGCTGGATTGCCGCTTCGGGGGATCCTTCAAAGCGGCGGGGTCCCTCGAAGGGTGGCTTCACGGCAGGGTCCCCCTGACCGGGCGGGTCCAGGGAACGGGGCATTTCGACCGGCCGCCGCTGGCGGTGCGCCGCTTTCGCTTCGACACATCATTGGCCGGTACGATGGCATCTCCCACCCTTCCGGGGTGGATCCTTTCGGCGAGGCCGGGAGAGGTTCTCTACGAAGGCCGTCCCCTGCCCTTGGGAATGTTGGCGATCCGCGGATCCGCAAGGCCGGTCGACGATTCGTATCGCGTGGAAGGTGTGGAGATCCGATCCGGATCCCTCGGTCGCTTGACCGGTCAGATTGCCTTCCACGGAGGGAACGTCAGCGGCCGCCTGGACGAGGCGAGTCTGCCCGCGGACAACCTGGTATCCCTCGCACAGGCAATGAGTGGACGGGAATGGAACGGCTGGTCGCCCACGGGCGCAATCGACGTCGCCGCCCGGCTCGAACCTGCGGAGGGCGGTCCCCGGTTGGCGGCTACGGCGGTGCTCGGACGAATCGGCTTCACCTCGCCCACCGGCGATGTGATGGGCCAGAACCTGGCCGGCAAAGTCAACCTCGAGGCCCTCCTGATCCGCAAGCCCCGGATGAACGCCGACCTGGTCCTGCGCGGGGGCGAAGCCCTCTGGGGCACGGTGTACGTCGATCTCACCAGGAATCCGCTGGACCTCCACGTCGGGGGGACGCGCGTCGCCCCCGAGGAGTACAAAGATCTTGTCCTCGAAAGCGGCTTGGAAGGGTTCGGCCGCCTGGGGATCGAGGGGAAGGCGCGCCGTGAGGGCGAAAGATGGCGCCACCAGGGGCGAATCGCTTTGCGCGACGCCCGGCTCGGACCGATCTTCCGCACCTTCCTGAGGGATCCGCTGGCGGCGTCGCACCCCGACCTGGCGGGGCTCGAGACGGAGGGGACCGCCGAGGGCGACCTTTCGTTCTCCGGTTCAGGGAAAGCGGCCGATCTGGACGGAACGCTCCGGTTGCGCTTGGGCGATCTGCACCGGGGGGCCGAGCCTCCGCTCCTCTCCGGGCTCGACATCGACCTCCCGGTCTCGTATTCCCTGGGAGCCGCGAATCCAGGGCGCCCCCGACCATCCGACGCGGCAAAGTGGGGCCGGTTGCGCCTGAAGAAAGTTCGTCTGGCCGGACAGGAACTGGGGCCTTTGGAGATGCCGGCCGTCCTGGTGCCCAATCACCTCTACCTCGGGGGAACCGTCGAGGCGTCCCTGTTCGGAGCCAAACTTACCTTGCGGCGAATCCAGATCGACGAACCGATTTCCCCGGGCTTCCGATTGAATATGGCGGCACGACTGGATGGTCTCGACCTCGCCCGGGTCGCTGGAAAGAACCCCCTGCTGGAGGGGCACCTGGAAGGCCTCCTGGATCCCGTAACCATCGGCCGGGAACGGATGACCGCCGCCGGAAGCTTGACCGGCGACCTGTTCGGCGGCCGGTTGGACATCCGCCGCGTGACGGTGGAGCGGCCTTTCAGCGCGGGACGGGAGATCGGCGCCGACGTGAACGTCGACCGGATCGACCTCGAACGGTTTTCCGCAGCCCTGGACGTCGGACGCATTACCGGGCGCCTCTCCGGGTCGATGAAGGATTTGCGGGTGGCCTACGGCCAGCCGGTAGCGTTTGATCTCAAGATGGAGTCGGTGCCCACGAAAGGGGTGAGCCAGTCGGTAAGCCTCAAGGCGGTGAACTCCATCTCGTTGGTCAGCACGGGCTCCGCGTTGAGCGGCCTGGGGATCTCCCTGATGACGACGTTTTTCCGGGAATTTCCGTACGAGAAGATCGGTTTGGAATGCGGCCTGAAAAACGACGTCTTCACCGTGCGGGGTCTCATCCACGAAGACGGAGTAGAGTATCTGGTGAAGAGGCGCTTTTTTGCCGGGATCGACGTGATCAACCGCAACCCGGACAACCGCATCGGCTTTTCGGATATGCTGGAGCGAGCGAAACGCGTGACCGACGAACGCTCCAATTGAGGCGGATGCACCCATCCGACCGTGAAAAGGGGGATAGCATGGAACGACCCGCGCATCGCTTTTCTTTTTCCGTCCTGGCGGTTCTCGCGCTCATCGCAGGGTGCGTCACGGTAAACGTCTACTTCCCTGCCGCGCAGGTGGAGAAGACGGCCGAGAAGATCGTGGACGAGGTCTACCAGGAAAAGAAGGAACCTCCAAAGCAGGAACCGACGGAAAAACCGCGGTCGTCGAACGAAGGAGACGCATTCCGCGGCATCGTGCGACTTGCCCGCTTCGGGCCCGCCCCGGCCTTCGCCGAGGAAGCCACGAGCGTGAGCAACGCGGCGATCCGCGGGCTGAAGGAGCAGATCGGCCGGCGGCACACGGAGTTGCTCCCCTTCTATCAGCAAGGCCAGGCGGGGATCACCCGGGACGGATTCCTGGAGGTCCGGGGGACGAGCGGCCTCGGATTGCCCCAGGTGGCGGCCCTGAAGAGACTCGTCGACGCCGACAACGCCGCGCGTCGCCAACTCTACGAAGAGGTGGCGAAAGCCCTCAACCTGAAACCGGAGCAGGTGTCCCAGGTCCGGAAGATCTTTGCGAAGCAGTGGAGGGACAAGGCTCAGACCGGCTGGGCGGTCCAGGCGGACGACGGCCAGTGGGGGCGCAAGTAACGGCTCACCGCGGGACGGTCCGGCGCGCCTGGAAACTCTACCGAAGTTTGGGGAGCCTCCAGCCCAGGAAGATCGCGGCGGTCCGTAACAGAAGCGTCGTGAGGAACGCGGCGGCCGAAACGACGGAGGGCGAGAACCCCGCTGCGGAAAGAAGGACGAAGGAGAGGCCCCCCAGCAACGCCGCGGTGGCGTAGAAGTCCGCGTGCAGCATCATCGGGATCTCCAGGACGAGGAGATCGCGGACCGCCCCGCCTCCCGCGCCGGTCAAGGCCGCGAGCGCCACGACGCTCCACGGCTTCAATCCCGCCGCGGCGCCCGCGGAAGCGCCGATCACGGCGAAGATGGCCAACCCGAGCGCATCCACAATGAGAAAAACCCGGTCTTCATCCAGGAACCTCCTCCCCTTCACGACGTAATGCCACGCAACCGCCGACAGGCAGCCCAGGAGGGCGAACAGGGCATACAGGTTCGTGGTGAAGGAAACCGGGGTGCGATGAAGGAGGGCATCCCGGATGACACCGCCGCCCAGGGCGGTTGCAAACCCGAGGATGAGGATTCCGAGGAGGTCGAGGTTTTTCCGGATCGCCTTGAACGCTCCGGACATCGCGAACGCGAAGGTCCCCACGAGGTCGAAGAGCAGGAACAACGATTCCTGGTTCATCGGGGTCAATCTCCCACAATCCCGCCCGAATGACAACGCACCGTTCACCATGCTCCCGCCGCAACGATTGACCCTCTCGTTCCTTCCGGCCTATATTCCATAAAGGGTGTGCAACCCTGCGTTCGAGGCGCTACCCACCGCACACGTCCACAGCGGGCGGCGGTCCGCTAGGAGGTATGACCATGACGGTTATGAGGATCATCCGGAAGGTTTGGCGGGCCAGGCCGACGATGGAAGGGGCGGGCGTCCACCTCAAGCGGGCCTTCGGCAACCAGGAGGCGCCCCGTCTCGACCCCTTCCTGCTCCTCGACGATTTCCGCTCGGACGACCCCTCGAAATACCTTCCCGGATTCCCCTGGCACCCGCACCGGGGGATCGAGACGATCACCTACGTTCTCCAGGGGAACGTGGAGCACGGGGACAGTATGGGAAACCGGGGCAACATCACCCCGGGCGACGTCCAGTGGATGACCGCGGGCAGCGGCATTATCCACCAAGAGATGCCCAAAGGCGACACCCAGGGACGCATGGGGGGATTCCAGCTCTGGGCCAACCTGCCCGCCTCCCACAAGATGATGGACCCGCGATACCGGGACGTGAAGCGCAGCGAGATTCCCGAAGTCTCCATGGAGGGCGGCGCGAAGGTGAAGATTGTCTGCGGACGGGTAAACGGCGTGCAGGGGCCAGTCCGTGACATCGTCACCGACCCCGAGTACCTCGACGTCGCCGTCCCGAAGGGGGCGAGTTTCACCCACCCGGTCAAGAGGGCCCACACGGTCTTCGCTTACGTCGTCGAGGGGAGCGCTTACTTCGACACGGGCCGGGATCCGTACGCCCGCGAGGAAGTGGGGCGGAACTACTTCGATATGGAGCGGAATTGCCAGTGCGGGCCGGAGACCCTCGTCCACTACGGCGAAGGAGACGCCGTCTCCATCGCCGCCGAAAAGGAGCCGGTTCGCTTTCTCCTCGTGTCCGGCAAACCGATCGGCGAGCCGGTGGCCTGGTACGGCCCCATCGTGATGAACACCCCCGAGGAGATCCGGATCGCATTCGACGAGTACCGGAAAGGGACTTTCATCAAGCACCGGTAAAGGGTCCATTGAAAGACCCGTCGGAACCGAAACTTTACCCCGCCGGCGGGCTTCGAATTGGTGGAAGAACCGGATTGCGAACGAGGAGGTCGGCCGACCATGCCCGGGGGAAGAAAGCTCGTGCTGCCGGTGACGGTGTTCACCGACTACATATGACCGTTCTGCTACGTGGGCGAGAGGCGTCTCGCCCGTCTTAGCGAGGAATTCGACGTGCACGTGGAGCGCCGGTTCCTGGAGATCCACCCGGAGACCCCGGCGGAGGGCAGGCCCGTTTCCGAACTGGGCTACCCCCCCGAGCAATGGGCCCGGATGATGGAGAACCTCGACCGGATGGGAAAGGCGGAGGGGATCGTTTTTTCCGAACGGACCTTCACGACGAACTCCCACAAGGCCCTCCTCCTCGCGGAGGCGGCGAAGGAAGAGGGACCGGAGGTCTTCGAGGCGCTCAACGAGGGGCTGCTCCGCGCCTACTTCACCGAGGGGCGGAACATCGGGGACCCGCAGGTTCTACGGGACCTGGCGGAGGCGGCGGGCGTACCCGCCGGTCGGACGGGGCAAGCGTGGTCCGATGCGGCCTACGAGGAACGGTTGGCCCGCGACCACGAGGCCGCTGCGCAGATCGGCATCACGGGGATCCCCACCTTCATCGTCGACGGTCGGTGGATCCTCGAGGGCGCCGTCCCGGTGGAGATGCTGCGCGAGGTGGCGAAAAAGTTCTCCGCCGGGAAGTCATGACCGGGATCGACCGGTAGCGCAAATCGCGGGAAGGAGCGACCGATGGCGAGAATCATCCGTTTTCACCAGACCGGCGGGCCCGAGGTGCTCCGGATCGAGGAGGAGCCGCCTTCGCCGCCCGGAGAAGGGGAGGTCCGGATCGCCGTCAAGGCCATCGGCCTGAACCGCGCGGATTGCCTTTTCAGGCAAGGAACGTATCTCGAATCCCCGACCCTCCCCTCCCGCCTCGGGTACGAGGCAGCGGGGACCGTCGAGACCGTCGGGGCGGACGTCACCGGCCTCAAAGTCGGGGACCGCGTCAACACGCTTCCCGCCTTTTCCATGGGGAAGTACGGAGTCTACGGGGATTCCGTCGTCGTTCCGTCCCATGCCGTGTCGTCGTTCCCGGGAAATCTCTCGTTCGAGGAAGGGGCCTCCATCTGGGTAGCGTACCTGACCTCCTACGGTGCCCTCGTTGAGCACGGCGGACTTCGGAAGGGACACCACGTGCTGATCACCGCGGCCAGCAGCAGCGTCGGCTTCTCCGCCATACAGGTCGTCCGCGCCGCCGGGGGCGTCTCCATCGCCACCACCCGGAAACCGGAAAAAACAGGGGCGCTGCGACAGGCCGGGGCCGATCACGTGATCGTCACCGGCAAGGAGGACCTCGCGGCGCGGGTGATGGAGATCACGGGGGGCCGCGGGGCCGACCTGATCTTCGACGCGGTCGCCGGGCGTTCCATGGAGGCCCTGGCCGCCGCCGCCGCGCGGGAGGCCACCATCTTCGTATACGGTGTGCTGAGCATGAAGCCCACCGTGTTTCCGCTGGACACGGCGCTGAAGAAAGGCTTGAGCCTCCGGGGGTACACCCTGTTCGAGATCGTGTCGGTGCCGGAGCGCATGGAGCGGGCAAGGAAATATATCTTCGACGGGCTGAAGTCGGGGGCGCTCTGGCCGGTCATCGACCGGATCTTCCCGCTCGAAAGCATCGTCGAGGCCCACCGCTACATGGAATCCAACCAGCAGAACGGGAAAATCGTCATCACGGTGTGAAGATCGGCGCACTACCCACGCCCAGGAACTATCCGGGTGAGCGGAACAGGCGAGAGGGGAAACTCTCCCCTCTCGCCTCGTCCTTATGTCGTTGTCGTAGGGAACGTTGACGGAGCATGATCCCGTATTTCCCGCAACCCGAGTACCACCTCTTCGGCCCGCTTCTTCCTGGATTTTCTGCGCATCAGCGATGCCAAGTATTTCGGGCTGACCCCGCGCAGTACGCAGGGATTGCGGTTTCCCTCGCCGTGGTCTTCCTCATGGTTCGCATTGCCCGGCGAAAAGCGAAGGAATAGCCCTTAAGACATCGGATAATGTGATGGAACCTCAGGGCCTCATCGCGCACAATAGGACCGATACCCATCGCTTCCTGGGGGAGAACATGCAGGGAACTATCCACGCCGAGAAGCACTTTACCGCGTCGGCGTCCGTTCGCGACATAGTGATCGGAATGGCGGACGGGCTGACCGTCCCGTTCGCGCTGGCCGCCGGATTATCCGGGGCCGTGAGTTCCACCGGCGTGATCGTGATCGCGGGGCTGGCCGAGATCGCCGCGGGTTCGATCGCGATGGGGCTGGGGGGCTACCTCGCGGCCCGGACCGACCGGGAGCACTACGCCTCGGAACGCGCCCGGGAGTTCCGCGAAATCCGGGAGATGCCGGCGGCGGAGAGGCTGGAGGTCGCGGTCGTCTTCCGCGGGTACGGCCTGAGCGACGAGCAGGCCGCCCCGGTGGTCTCGGCCATCTGCTCCGACCCCGACCGCTGGGTGGATTTTATGATGCGGTACGAACTGGGGCTCGAATCGCCCGACCCGGGAAGGGCCATGAAGAGCGCCTTGACGATCGGCCTTTCCTACGTCGTCGGGGGACTGGTCCCCTTGGTCCCCTACATGGCGACGGGAAATATCCTCAAGGGACTGGCGGTCTCCGCGGCGGTCACGCTGCTCGCCCTCTTCGCGTTCGGGGTCGTGAAGGGCCGGATCACCGGGATCCGGCCGCTGCTCGGCGGTCTTCAGACCGTGGGTATCGGGGGCGTCGCCGCGGCCGCAGCGTTCGGCATCGCGCGATGGATCGGGTAGTGGGGCCCGCCTAATCGGTCAAGAGGGCGACGGGGTTCTCCAGCAGTTTCTTGAACTCCTGCATGAAGCGGCCGGCCTTCGCGCCGTCGGCCACTCGATGGTCCACCGACAACGTGGTTTTCATGAGCGAGGCGATCCTGACCTCGCCGGCCGCCGCAACCGGGCGCAGGGTCACGGTGCCCACCGCAAGGATGGCCGCCTCAGGCGGGTTGATGATGGCGATGAATTCGTCGACATCGAACATCCCCAGGTTCGAAACGGTGAACGTGCCGCCCCCGAGGTCGTCGGAACGCAGCTTGTTCGTTCGCGCGCGCTCGGTCAGGGCCCTGGACTCGGCCGCAATCTTTCTCAGCGTTTTTTTGTCGGCGTCGCGGAGGACCGGCGGGATGAGCCCGTCTTCCAACGCCACCGCGATGCCGATGTTGACCTGGGAGTGCATTTCCAGGTTGCCCTCGCGATAGGATGCGTTCAAGTCCGGGAACCGGGCGAGCGTCTTGGCCGCAGCCGCGACGATCAGGTCGTTGACGGATATCTTTTCCGTTTCCGGCGCAAGACTGTTCAGTTGCTCGCGCATCTTCATTGCTTCGTTCATGTTGATTTCAACGGTGACGTAGAAGTGCGGCGCCATCGCCTTGCTCTCGGTCATCCGCCGCGCGATCGTCTTGCGCATCCGGCTCAGGGGCACGGTCGCGCCGGGAGCAGGGCCCGCCGGGACGCCGGGAGGCTCCGGCGCAGACCTGGCCGCGGTCGCCGTCTGAACGTCGCGTTCCAACACACGGCCGCCGGGGCCGGTGCCCTTGATCCGGGACAGATCGAGCCCGGCTTCCTCGGCCATCTTCCGTGCGACGGGGGACGCTTTGACCCGCGCCTCGGACGAAGCGGCCCCCTCCCCGGCCTCGGGGACGGGAGCGGACGGAGGAGGCGCCGGTGGCGCCGGCACCGCCGGCACCGCCACGACCTCTTCGCCTGTCGCGGCGATGACGCAGATCACCGTGCCAACCGGCACCGTCTCACCGGCCTGCACGAAGATTCTCGCCAAGATCCCCGAGGCTGCCGCCTCGATCTCGACGGTCGCCTTTTCCGTCTCGATTTCGGCGATGGCCTGGCCTTTTTCCACCGGATCGCCTTCGTTTTTCAGCCAGCGCGCAAGCTGCCCCTCGATCATGTCGAAACCCAAGGCGGGCATGATGACGTTGGTGGTCATAGACACCTCCCCTGACCGCTCAGTCTGCGGAGCTTCGCGAAATCATGCAGGAATTATATTCGGAATCCGCACAACCGGCGGGGCATTTACGCCACCATCTCCCTGACTTTTTGAGCAACCGACTTCTCGTCGGGGAACATGAGATCTTCCAGGTTCTTGGCATACGGCATGGGCACCTCGACTTGGCCCATGCGCTCGACGGGGACGTCGAGGGAGTCGAACCGGTAGCGGCTGATGCGCGCCGCGATCTCCGCGCCCATTCCGCACGTCGTCCAATCCTCCTCGACGATGAGCGCTCGGTGCGTCTTTTCCACCGAATCGTACACGGGCGCCATGTCGAGGGGACGCAGCGTGCGCAGGTCGATCACCTCGCATTCGATGCCGACCTTCGCGAGGACCGAAGCCGCGCCCAGCGCCACGTGCAGCATCCGGGAATAAGAGACGATCGTGACGTCCCGTCCGGGGCGTTTGACGTCCGATACGCCGATCGGCAAGGTGTACTCCTCGTCCGGCACCTCCCCTTTGACACCGTAAAGCCGCGCATGCTCGATGAACATGACCGGGTTATCGGACCGGATCGCGGTCTTGAGCAGGCCCTTGGCGTCGTACGGGGTGGCCGGCATCACGACGATCAACCCGGGCAGGTGAGCGAACCAGGCTTCGAGGCTCTGGGAGTGGGTCGCCGCAAGCTGCCCCCAGCCGGCCGGTGCGCGAATGACGAGCGGCACCCTCGCCTGGCTTCCGAACATGGAATGGATCTTTGCCACGTTGTTGACGATCTGGTCCATCGCCACAAGACTGAAGTTGATCGTCATCAACTCCGCGACCGGGCGCAGGCCGCCCATCGCCGCCCCGACGGCAGCGCCAATGATCGCTTCCTCCGCGATCGGCGTGTCAAGGATCCGCTTGGCGCCGAATTCACCGTAAAACCCCCGCGTGACCGCGTAGGTACCCCCCCACACTCCCACCTCTTCCCCCATGATGAGGACGAGTTCGTCGCGGAGCATTTCTTCCCGCAACGCTTCCCGGATGGCATCTCGATACGTCTTCTGGGACATGGTTCACCTATTCGAAAACGAGCACATCGTTGTACAACTCGCTCGGATCGGGCGCAGGGCTGTTCTCTGCGAACTGGACCGCCTCCTCCACCTCTGCTTCGATCTCGTCCCTGATCTCCTGCAACTCTGCTTCCGTCGCCAGATCGTTCTCAAGAACGGTGCGCCTCCAGCGCGCGATCGGATCGCGCGCCTTCGCTTCTTCCACTTCTTCCCTGGTGCGGTAACGTTGCGGATCCCCCATCGAGTGGCCGCGAAAGCGGTACGTCATCGCCTCGATCAGCTGCGGACCGCCGCCGGTCCGAGACCGTTCGGCCATCCGGTGTACGGCGTCTCTCACGGCGAGGACGTCGTTCCCGTCGATCCGCACCCCCGGGATGTTGAAGGCGCTCGCCTTCCTATAGACCTCGCCGACCGCGGACACACGTTCGAAAGCGGTACCCATTCCGTAACGGTTGTTTTCGACGATCGCGATCAGCGGCAGTTTCCACACCGCGGCCAGGTTAAGGCCGGAGTAGAACGTTCCGGTGTTGGTCGCACCCTCCCCGAAGAAACATGCGACGACCTGCGGAAGATTCCGGTATTGATTGGCCAGCGCCAGGCCGGTGGCCACCGGGATGTGTCCGCCGACGATGGCGTAACCACCCCAGAGATGGCGCCTGACGTCCGCCATGTGCATCGAGCCGCCTTTGCCTTTCGACAGGCCGGTAGCCTTCCCGTAGAGCTCCGCCATCACCCGCTTCGGCTCGATGCCGCGCGCCAGGACGTAACCGTGGTCCCGGTAGTGGGTGATCACGTCGTCTTCCGGCCGCAGAGCGGCCATCGCGCCGACCGCGACGGCCTCCTCTCCGATGTAGAGATGCAGGAATCCGCCGATCTTTCCCTGGCCGTACGCCTCTTCCGCCCGTTCCTCGAAACGGCGGATCAGGCTCATCTTCCTGAACCAGTCGAGCGCTTCCTCGCCGGTCACATTGATCCCGGCCGCATTCTCAACGGAAACGCTCGAAGGCGAAATCGCCGCCATGAAATTCCTCCCTGCACCATCCATTCGCACGCCAAGTGCCGCGAAGGATCTCGCGGCCGACCCCCACCCCCCGCCCGGCTTGCGAGGGTTTTCAAAACCCTTGCTTACCTTAGATGCCTTTTTCGCAATTTTTCTTCGCGCGAGCGAGAGGTGGGGCGGCCTTGAGGAGTACAATTTAATCGTATCCCTTGTGGCGGCCGTAAACTTTCCGGCGCGTCCGGTTTCCCCGGACGCTATTGCGAGGCCGAACGAACCGGCCTGCAAAGAATGGAGGTCCAAAATGGCAACGTACATCCTCCTCACCCGCTTGGCCCCCGAAGCCGTCGCCGAGCCGAAATTCGTCGAGAAACTCGAACGCAAGGTCGCCGACCGGATCCGCAAGCATTGCCCCGAGATCAAGTGGGTCGGCAGCTACTCGGTGCTCGGGCCATACGACTACGTCGATATCTTCGAGGCGCCGGACGGCGACGCGGCCACGAAGGTCGCCCTCCTCATCCGTTCGTTCGGGCATGGGACCACGGAAACGTGGCTTGCCACCCCCTGGGAACGGTTCGTTGAAATCGCGAAGACGGT
>CAAGKR010089654.1_pt1 | contig 14550 bp, 15 predicted proteins | sample 2556971 | NCBI WGS metagenome assembly CAAGKR01 (sample SAMEA5207829, study PRJEB30636) | soil metagenome | biome: forest; feature: boreal; material: soil | place: USA | collected 2011-09 | depth 1 m | reverse complement strand
TTCCTCGGCCTCGCGCTTGGCCTGTTCCTCGGCCTCGCGACGCGCACGCTCCTCGGCCTCGCGCTTGGCCTGCTCGGCGCGTTCCGCCCGGGCCTTCTCCTCCTCGGCGCGGAACACGGCGTGGCCCTGGGCGACGACGTCGCCGATCGCTTTGGCGATCAGTGCGCACGAGCGCATCGCATCGTCGTTGCCGGGAATCACGTAATCGATGCCGTCGGGGTCGCAGTTGGTGTCGACGAGCCCGATCACGGGGATGCGCAAGCGCTGGGCTTCGCGCACCGCGATCGCCTCGGTCTTGAGGTCGATCACGAAGATCGCATTGGGGGTGCGCTGCATGTTCTTCACACCGCCGAGGTTCGCGCGAAGCTTCGCGAGATCGGCGAGTGCCCCCATACGCTCGCGCGTCGGCAGCAGCGCGAGCTGACCCTCGGTCTCGTACCGCTCGAGGTCGTGCAGTCGGCGGATTCGCTGGTTGATCGTCTGGAAGTTGGTGAGCAACCCGCCGAGCCAGCGATGGTTGACGTAGGGCATGTCGGCCGCCTCGGCGACCTCCTTGACGGCGTCACGAGCCTGCTTCTTGGTGCCGACGAACAGCACCGTGCCGCCCCGGTGGGCGATCTGCGCGGCGAATTCCTGTGCCTGCTGCAACAGCGTTGCGGTCTTCAGCAGGTCGATGATGTAGATGCCGTTGCGCTCGCCGTGAATGAAGCGGCGCATCTTGGGGTTCCAGCGGCGTGTCTGATGGCCGAAGTGGACTCCGGCCTCCAGCAGATCCGCGATTCCTACTTGGGTCACGGGTACTCCCTTATGCGATCTTGTTGGATCCGAACGCTGCGCGTGACGGACCCGAGGGCCGCAAGATAGGCGACAATCGGGCAGGGCCGCGTGGCGCGGTCGTACGGTGTTGAGTTTGTCTAGAGCCGCTCAGGATACCCGAAGGCGATGCGTGGGCCGGCGCGGTTCGCGTTCCGTTGGTCACCCAACGCCCTTCGCTACCCGCCTATTCGCCTTCGCCCACCCTATTTGCCTTCGGCGCGCTCCAAGGCGTGGCGCAGGTCGCAGGGCAGCGGCGAGTCGACCTCGACGCGCTCGCCCGTGATCGGGTGCGGGAAGGCCAGACGGGTGGCGTGCAGGAATTGGCGCGTCAGGCCGAGCTTGCCCGGTGTGCCGTACTCGGGGTCGCCGCACACCGGATGCTCGATCGCCTGTAGATGAACCCTGATCTGGTGGGTGCGCCCCGTGTCCAGGCGCAATCGCAGCAACGACACGTCGCGCAGACGACGCTCCAGTGTGAAGTGGGTGCGCGCCTCGCGACTGGCCGTACCCCCAACGGCCATGCGCGTGCGGATGCGCGGATGGCGTCCGATCGGCGCCTCGATCGTGCCGGTGCGCGCGGGCGGGAGGCCTTCGACGAGCGCGAGGTACTCGCGCTCGATCAGCCGCTCGCGCAGAGCGGCCTGAAGCAGCCGATGGGACTGCTCCGAGCAGGCCACCACGATCAGGCCCGAGGTGTCGCGGTCGAGCCGGTGCACGATCCCCGCCCGCTCTGCCTCGCCGCCCGCGGCGGTGCCCTCGAGCAGTTGGGAGAGCGTGCCCTCGCGGTGGCCACGAGCGGGGTGCACCACGAGCCCGGCGGGCTTGTCCACGACGAGCAGGTGCTCGTCGGCCCACACGATGTTCAACTCGGAGGTCATTCGCGTCTCTCCACGACCAAAAAGAGCAGGAGCACGCCGACCGTGATCGAGGCGTCGGCGAGGTTGAACGGCGGCCAGCCCAGTGGGAGCTTGACGAAGTCGGTGACCGAGCCCGCACGCACACGGTCGAGGATGTTGCCGAGCGCGCCTCCGAGCAGCATTCCGGTCGGAAGCCAGATCAGGGGCTTGTCAAGGTTGCGGGCGAAGTACACGATCAGTACGAGCAGGGCGACGCCGACGAGGGCGGTCACAGCGAAGTGGCGACCGGGCAGGAAGCCGAATGCGACTCCCCTGTTGCGCGTGTCGACGAACTGTAGGCCCGGCAGTACCCCGCGACTTTCCCCCGGCACGATCGATTTGCGGATGGCCGTCTTCGAGAGTTGGTCGAGCGCCACAACCGTGGCCGTCACGAGCGCCGCCCACAGCAACGGCAGCCCCAAGCGGCGCGCCGAGGCTGGGACGGGGAGAGCAGTCACCCGTGAATCAGGCTGACGAGCACGTTGCCCACGAGCGAGAGCACGACGATCGCCACCATCGGGCTGAAGTCGAACGCGCCGACCATCGGGACGATGCGTCGGAAGATGCGCAGATAGGGCTCGCACACATCGCGCAGGAACGTGAGCACGGCGTCGCTGGCGCGCGAGTAGGGCGGGCGCACCCCGAACGCGAACAACAGCTGCATGACTATGTATACGACGATCAGCAGCGTATACACGTAGATCAGCGTCGACAGGTAGCCGGCGATTTCGGTACGGGCGCTGGCGAGCAGCACTGTCATCGACATCCCTCCCCACCGTTCGCGCAAGGCCCAAGCAGGCGGCCCACCATACAGGTCGTCATTGCCCTGGCCCCCGACCAAGCACGGCGTCGAGAGCGTCGCTGAAGGCGGCTCGAACGCCCCCCCTCTCCAAAGCATCCAGGCCGCGAGCGGTGCTGCCACCCGGCGAGGCGACCTCGCGGCGCACGGCAAGTGTGTCGTGGTCGCGCTTGCGCAACAGCTCGGCGGTGCCGGCGAGCGTCTCTGTCACGAGCACGGCGGCCTGCGCGGGCGGGATGCCGCGACGCACGCCCGCATCCACCTGGGCCTCTACCACGAGCGCAACGTAGGCGGGGGCGCACGACATCAGGCCCATCGCTACGTCGACGAGCGAATCGTCGATGGTAACGAGCGTGCCGAGCTCGGCGAACAGCTCGCGCACCTGCGCGTCGAGGGTGTCGCCTCGGCCGAGAGTCTCCTCGCGCTCGGTCTCGACGGCCTGTACGACCGCTCCGCGGCGCACCTCGGCGGGTAGCGACGGCAGGAAGCGGTAGACAGGCCTGTCGGGGTAGGTGCGCTTCAGCGCCTCCAGGGGCGTGGCGGCAAGGATCGAGGCCACCGCGCGCGCGTGGGGTGCGACTTCGCCTGCGACATCCTCCAGCTGGGCCGGCTTGTGGCAGAGCACGACGAGATCCGCGCGCGCGGCAACCTCCGCGTTCGAAGCGAGCGCCTCCCCCCCAAGCTCCCCCACGAGCGCCTCCGCGCGGTCGGTTGCCGGGTCGAAGCAGAGCACTGGCCTCCCCCACCCGCGCGCCATCGCACGAGCCATGTTCCCGCAACCGATCAAACCTACGTTCATGAGCGTCTCAGGCTAGCGGCCCGGTCGGCCACTACATACGCCCCTGACGTGAGAGGCCCAAGCCTCGCCAGGACGTACCCCATTCGGGGCACAGGCAGTGAGCGTAGTGTGCTTCATGCACATGAGCGACGAGGACGCCGACCACCCGACTTTGTCGGGCGGTGCCCGCGCCGGGCATCTCGCGTCAGGACTGGTTGAAGAAGCCCTTTTCGATCAACCTGGCCCGCTCCTCGGCGGAGATCTCCACGTTGTGCGGGGTCAGCATGAACACCTTGTCGGCGATCCTCTGCATGCCGCCGTCGAGCGCATATGTGAGGCCGCTGGCGAAGTCGATCAATCGCTTTGACAGTTCGGTGTCCGCGCCTTGCAGGTTGAGGATCACCGGGATCGAGTCCTTGAACTTGTCGGCGATCTGCTGGGCGTCGTTGAACGACTTGGGGATCACCAGGTGCACGCGCACGTCGCCGTTGCCACGGCTTACGGGTCGCAGCGTCGTGGTCGGGCGCCCACGCTGGCCGGCCCGACCCGCTGAGGCGTGTTCGCCCGAGCGTTCGTCGTCGGGAAAGATCTCGTCGAACTCGTCGCGCCTTCTGCGCGGAGATAGCCGGCGCACGTTGGGGCGTTCGCGGTAGCGGTCCGCGATCTCGTCCTCGTGGGGAGGCTCGTCGTAGTCGTCGCGATACTCCTCGGCGAGGCCGAAGTACACGAGAGCGCGGTGCCAGGAGTCGCGGAATGCCATTTGTATGGGGCGTTTTCGGTGAAAGCGGGCGTTTCCCTGCTCGTGAGGAGCATCCCACCGCGGCGCGGCGAGGGCTTGGGCCCGTGTTCTCCGTTCCTAAGCGTACAACCGCGTACCGATCCGCACGATCGTGGCGCCCTCCTGAACCGCCACGGCGAAGTCCTGGGTGGTGCCCATCGACAGCTCGCCCAGCCCGCGTGCGTGCGCCAGCTCGCGCAGAGCGCTGAACCACGGGCGACTCTGCTCGGCGTCATCGGCCAGCGGCGGCATCGTCATCAGGCCGGCCACCGGAATCGGCGAGCGCGCGATGAACGCGTCGAGCTCGCCCGGGACGATACCCGCCTTGCCCGGGTCCCCCGCGAGGTTGACCTCGACAAGCGCGCGCAGTCCCGGCCGCGCGTGGGCCACGTGGCGCTCGAGCTCGCGCATGGCCGACTCGCTCGCCAGCGAATGGATCAGGCGCACGTGCGCCACGATCGCCTTCACATGTTTGCTCTGCAGCGTCCCGATGAAGTCCCACGTGAACAGGTCTCCGTGCACGGCCACCTTCTCCCGCAGGTCCTGAGCGCGGTTCTCTCCGACCAGCCCGATCCCGGCGCGCGCCAGCACGGGGAGCTCCTCACAGGGCACGTACTTGCCCGCGGCCAGGATCTCGACCTCGCTCGCGTCGCGGCCCGAGCGCTCGGCCGCCTCGGCGACCTGGGCACGCACCGCTTCGAGGTTGGCACGCACCCGCTCGACGCGCAGGCCGGCGACCGGCTCAACCATGCAAGGGCCCGCGACAGAATAGATGGTGCCCTAAGGCCCATGATCGGGGCCGCCGTGCGGAGGTCAGCTCAACCATGCAAGGCCCGCCTGGCGCCCCGCGCGAGCGCCTTCGCGGCGATACGAGAAGAAGCGCTCGTCGCAGATCGTGCACGCGTGCACGTCGCGCACGTCGGCGACTCCGGCCTCGAGCAGCCGCTCGTGGGCGATCGCACGCAGGTCGATCAGCCGCCCGTCTCGGTGAAGTCCGCCCAGCGCCGCGTGCACCTCCTCGCCGACCTCGTAGCAACAGGCGCCTGCGCAGGGGCCCACGATCGCCGCCACATCGCCCCGTCCGCCCACCTCGCGCAGCGCGAGCACGCCCTCCTCGAGCACCCCATCGGCAAGCCCACGCCAGCCGGCGTGCACGGCCGCCACCGCGCCCTGCGCGCCCAGCACCACGGGGATGCAGTCGGCAGTGAGCACCATCGCCGCCAGCCCCCGGGCCGCGATGGCGTGACCGTCGGCCTCGATCGAGGACTGTTGGGCGCTGTCGCGCTCAAGCGCGTTCGACGGCGCTCCCGAGGCCACCTCGCTGTGGAGCGCGTTTTGGGGAGACCGACGCGCATCCTCGGCGAGCACCCGGCCAACGACGGTCCCATGAACCTGGTAGCCGCGCACCAACCGCCGCACATCGAGTGCCTCGCGCAGGCGCTCTCGCGCCTGGAGGCCATGCTCGGCGCAATCGCCTCCCACACTCGACATGTTGCCGTGCGTCCGAGCGGTGAACAGCGCCCGCCCGCCGTCCGGCAACTCGAACAGATCGGCGTCCAGCAAGCGCGGCGGCGTGGCGCTTGACGGAGTAGCGCCGATCGTGCCCGTCAAAGGCGTGCGAGCGGCCAGGCTCATAGCCTCGCTTCGAGCGCTGCCCGCAACTCGGACTCGCGCCCGGGCTCGATCCGCTCTTCGAGCAGGAGCTTGTAGGACTCTTCCAGGCGCACCCCCACCTCGGGACCCTCGGGCACCCCCGCGGCGATCAGATCGTCCCCTGTGACCTCCAAGCTGACGCGGCGCTGCTCGTCGAGCCATCCTTCGACGACCCTCCTCCCATAGGAGCGAGGACCGTTCTCCATGTCACGCATCGCGGCGGCAAGCGCGAGCGACTCCACCGGCGTGCCCACCGTGAGCTCGAGCAGGTCGGCCGTCGTATCGGCCCCGTGAACGTGGTCGCTCACGAACGAGGCGCTCACCGCCACGCCGAAGACGCGGTCGCCCTCGCGCGCCGGCAGCTCCAGGTCATAGAGGAAGCCCCGCATCTTCGGCTCGGTGTCCTCCTCGCCGAGCAGCTCGCACAACTCGAGCAGCAGCGAGGCGGCGAGCAGCACGCGCGTGGACCCGTCCTCGGGGAGGATTTGGAGCGCCGTGCGCACCACGTGCTCGTCGAAGCTCACACCGAGCTCCCACGCGGCGAGCACGCCGAGTCGGTCGAGCTCGGCGAGCGGCGCCACCGGATCGGGCTCGGCGAAGGCAAGGCGGAGCTCAGCGCCGAGGCGAGACCCGGAGACCGTTTTCAAAGCGTCCGCCGCGAGCGCGGCGGTGGCGAGTGCGGCCGTGTGCGGCTCGACCTCGAAGCCCAGGCGCGTGGCGTAGCGCGCCAGTCGCAGTATCCGCGTCGGGTCCTCGAGGAAGCTCGCGTCGTGCAGCACGCGCAGGCGGCGCGCCGCGAGATCCTCGAGTGCGCCCGTGGCGGCCCGAACGCGCCCAATGTGCTCTCCCGCGATAGCCACCGCGATCGCGTTGACAGTGAAGTCGCGACGCTCGAGGTCCTGCTCGGGCGTCCCCGGGGCGACATCGGGCAGCGCGCCGGGCGAAGAGTACGTCTCGGTGCGACGCATGGCGATGTCGATCTCGCCCGACCCCCAGCGGACGAGCGCGGTGCCAAAGCGCTCGTGAAGGGTCACTTCGCAGGCCTCGCCGAGGCTCTGTCCCGCGGGGGCTTGCAGACGCTGGGCGAGTGCCCCGGCGAACGCCTCTGCATCGCCGACGACCACCACATCCAGCTCACGGGGCGAGCTTCCAAGCATGATGTCGCGCACCGCGCCGCCGACCAACTCAACGCTGCCGGCATGCTCCTGCGCGGCGGCAAGTAGCTCAGAGCCGCCGGGCAGCAGGCGCAAGCGCTCCACGACCGCGACGCCGTCGCTCGTGGACCGGCCGAGCCGTGCCTCCCCCTCCCCGTCTGTTTGGTTGTCGGTCATCGTCACGCCCGCTCCCCGCTCCCTGATCGTTGACTGCCGCCGGCCCTTTTTCCTTCCGTGCTGCGCTCAGCCGATCCGCACCGGGATGCCCGCGGCCGCGAGGTGAGCCTTTGCCTCGGCGACCGTGTGGCGGTTGTAGTGGAAGATCGACGCGCACAGCACCGCGTCGGCGCCGGCCCGAAGCGCCTCGACCAGGTGCTCCAGCTCGCCCGCGCCGCCCGAGGCGATCACGGGCACCTCGACCGCCGCGCTGACGGCCGCGGTGAGCGGCAGATCGTAGCCGTCGCTGGTGCCGTCGCGGTCCATGCTGGTGAGCAGAATCTCCCCCGCCCCACGCGTCGCGCCCTCGCGCGCCCACGCGACCGCGTCGCGGCCCGTCGGGGTGCGCCCGCCGGCGACATATGCCTCCCAGTGCAGCGCTTCCCCGGCCGCCGTGGGCGAGCGCTCGGTGGCGCCGTCATCTGCCCAGAGCGTGCCACCGTCTGCCGAGAACGCTTCGCCGTTTCGCCCGGACACGGCCTTGGCGTCGATGGCGAGCACCACGCACTGAGCTCCGAACACCTCCGCAAGCTCGTCGATCAGCTCGGGGCGAGCGAGCGCGGCGGAGTTGACCGATACCTTGTCGGCGCCTGCGTCCAGCACTCCCTGGGCATCGGCCACAGAGCGGATGCCTCCGCCGATCGTGAACGGCACAAATACGTCATCGGCAGTTTTGCGCGCCAGCTTGACTATCGTCTCGCGCCGCTCGTGGGTCGCTGCGATATCGAGGAACACGAGCTCGTCGGCCCCCTCGCGATCGTAGTGCGATGCGAACTCGACCGGGTCGCCCGCGTCGCGGATGTCGAGGAATTCGACGCCCTTCACGACACGGCCGCCCTCGACGTCAAGGCACGGGATGACGCGCTTGTAGTGCACGTGCCTAGCGTAGATGGTCTGGGGGTCGTGCTACTCGCTCAGCGCGACTTGGGCTTGGGCGATCGTGAAGCGCCGCTCGTACAGCGCCTTGCCGACGATCGCGCCGCTGAGCGCGGGCGCGTCCAGGCTCGCCAGAGCTTCGAGGTCGGCGAGCGAGCCGATGCCGCCCGAGTACACGAACGTGCCCCGCACGGCCGCGGCCACACGTGCCACTTCCTCCAAGTCGGGGCCTTCGAGCATCCCGTCGCGGTCCACGTTGGTGTACACCAGCTCGCTTGCTCCCTTGCCGGCCAGCTCGCCGATGACCTGCTCCGCGCCGCCGTCGATCGTCTCGGTCCAGCCCGCGGTGGCAACCCGTCCACCGCGCACGTCCACGGACACGAGCACCCTCGCCGGCCACTGCGCGAGCGCTTGCTCAAGCAGAGTTGGGTGGGTGAAGGCGGCGGTGCCGAGGATCGCGCGCTCGGCGCCGGCTTGAAACGCGTCCTCGATCGCGCCGAGAGAGCGCAGGCCGCCGCCGAACTGGACGGGCACGCCAAGCTCGCCGGCGATCCGCCGCAGGTGCTCGAGATTCGCGGGAGCACCGGCGCGAGCGCCGTCGAGGTCGACGACGTGCAGGTAGCGAGCCCCAGCCTCCACCCAGCCGCGCGCGGCCGAGAGCGGGTCCTCGTCGTACACCTTCTGAGCCTCGAAGTCGCCCTTGGTCAAGCGCACGGCATGGCCGCCGAGAATGTCGATCGCCGGATAGAGATTCACGAGCCGAGGGGTACCGCGGAGCGCGAGCATATGCGGGCGAAATTCCTCAGCAAGCGCAAGCCGGCGGCTGAGGACTTCTCGGGGTGAAACTGGACGCCGTAGAAGCTCTCGTGAGCGACGACGCTCGCGAACTGGGCGCCATAGACGGCGGTTCCGAGGATATCCTCGGGGGTGCTCGGCACGGGCGCGAAGGAGTGCACGTGGTAGAACGCACAGCGCTCGGGCAATCCGTCTGTCAGCGGAGAGCTCGCGATGAAAGCGACCTCGTTCCAGCCGATGTGGGGCAGCTTGAGCGAGCCATGCTCCAACTGGCGTACCTCGCCCCCGATCGCGCCGAGCCCGGGCGTGCCGCCCTGCTCGGTGGAGCGCTCAAACGCGAGTTGCATTCCGAGACAGATTCCAAGCACGGGCGTGCCACAGGCCAGGCGCTCGAGCAGGAGCTCGTCGAGGCCGAGCTCGCGCAGGTTGGCCATGCCTCGCGGGAAGGCGCCGACGCCGGGCACGACCAGGCCCGCCACGGCCCGCAGGCGCTCGCGATCGCTGGTGACGGTCACGCTCGCCCCGACGTGCGCGAGCGCCTTCTCGACCGAGCGGCGGTTGCCCATGCCGTAGTCCACGACGGCGATCTCCACGGGCTCCTCGAGCGGATCGGGCGCGGTTGTGTGGAACTGAGACACGTTCATGAGGGGTAAGTCAGCCTAGCTCCAGCAGGCGGTGTCGCGCGCGCGAGCGTCAACGAACGCAGCTCACGAGGTCAGCGTGCCCTTGGTGGAGGGCACGCCGCTCTCGGTGGGGTCGATCACCACCGCCTCGCGCAGAGCACGGGCGAACGCCTTGAAGGCCGCCTCGATCATGTGGTGGGCGTTTGAGCCCGCCTGAATCTGTAGGTGCACGGTGAGCTTGGCCGCGTTGGCGAGCGCACGGAAGAACTCCTCGGTGAGCTCGTGGTCGAAGTCGCCTGTCGCGCCCGGGGGCAGGTCGGCCTCGAAGACCGTGAGCGGACGCCCCGATACGTCGATGACGCAGGAGGCGCGCGCCTCGTCCATGGGAACGACCCCGTATCCATACCTGTAGATGCCCGCTCGATCGCCGAGCGCACGGTCGAGCGCCTGGCCGAGCACGATCGCGGTGTCCTCGGCCGTGTGATGGGCGCCTGTGTGCAGGTCGCCCGTGACCCGTACGTCGAGGTCGAGTCGCGCGTGACGGGCCAGCAGGTCGAGCATGTGGTCGAGGAAGCCCACACCCGTCTCGCGCGTTCCCCGGCCGGCTCCTTCGAGCGCGAGCGACAGGCGCACGTCCGTCTCGGCCGTGGCGCGCTCGACGGTGGCGGAGCGCGTAGTTGGGGGATCGGCCGGCGTTGCACGACCGCCAGGCGTTGCACGACCGCCAGGCGTTGCACGACCGCCAGGCGTTGCACGACCGCCAGGCGTTGCGGGATCGGCGTTCATGTCACCCATTCTCGCTCACCGGCGCGTCGGAGGGCGACTCGGGCGCGCGCGCCCGCATCGAGAGCGCGTGCAACGGGAAGCCCTCGGCCTCGGCGATCGGCGCGCCGGCCCGTGCGAGCTTGGCAGCCGCCTCGTCGCCGATGTCGACGACCGACATGCGCCTGCGGAAGTGGCGCGGGGAGAGCATCGAGGCAAAGCGTGCCGCTCCGCCGGTCGGGAGCACGTGGTTGGAGCCGGCCGTGTAGTCCCCGAACGCGGTGGCCCCGTTGCGCCCGAGCAGCACGCAACCTGCCGCTCTCACCTTGCCCACGAGGGCCTGCTCGGCGGCGCCCACCAGTTGAAGGTGCTCGGGCGCGAACTCGTTGGCAAGCTCCAGCGCCGCCCGCGGGGAGGCGGCTTCGATCAATACGCACGCATCGGGCTCGAGCTCGGCCCAAGCGGTCGCCTCGTGCTCGATCGCTTGAGCGACCGCGTCGAGTGCCGCGCGCGAGCTCGACACACCGGCGACGAGGCTGCCGGCGCCGTGCTCGGCCTGGGCCATCAGGTCTAGTGCCACCAGGCGCGGGTCTGCGTCTGAGCCGAAGACGACCATGAGGTCGCTCGGGCCGGCGTAGCCGTCGATGCCGACCACGTGCGAGAGCCGGCGCTTGGCCTCCTGGACGTAGAGGTTGCCGGGTCCCACGACCACGTCCACACGCTCCACCGACTCGCTGCCGAATGCGAGCGCGGCGATCGCCTGGGCGCCGCCCATCCGGTATACGCGCTCCACACCGCACAGCCTGCACGCGGCGAGGATCGCCGGATGGGCCTGGCCGTCGGGCCCGGGCGGGGTACACACCGCGACGTCGAGGACGCCGGCGGCGCGGGCCGTCACGACTCCCATCACGACGGTGCTCGGGTAGGCGGCACGGCCTCCGGGCGCGTATATGGCCGCGGCTCCGACGGGCAGCTCGCGCAGCGTGACCGTGTGGCCCTGGGGCAACTCGACCGCGATCCGATCGGGCTCGATCGAGGCGTCGGCGACGCGTGCGACGTTCGCGATCGCCACCTGCAAGCCCGCCACCACCTCGAGTGGCATCTGCTCGAGCGCCTCGTCGAGCTCCTGCGCGGTGACGCACAGCTCGCGTGGCAGTTGCCCATCTGTGTCGAAGCGGCGCGTGTACTCGTGAACGGCCTCGTCGCCCTCGGCACGCACGTGCGAGACGATCGTGGCGACCGCCTCTTCGATCCCTTCGACCCCGCCGATCCTGCGGCGCAGGTGGGCCGCCAGGAGCGCCCCGGGAGCGCCATCGGGCTCACCGGCGGCGAGCGCTACGCGCTCAACGAGCACGTAGGCGCTCCAAGAGCCTGTCGATCTCCGGTGCGCGCAGCTTGTGGGCCACGGGATTGGCGATCAGGCGCGCGGTGCACTCGACGATCTCCTCACGCACGATCAGGTCGTGTTCGCGCAGCGTGGTGCCGGTCGCCGTGAGGTCCACGATCGCATCGACCATCCCGGTGAGCGGGGCCAGCTCGACCGAGCCCTTGACCTCCACGATCTCAGCCTGCCTGCCGGTCTCCTCGAGGTGGCGTTCGGCGATGTGCGGGTACTTGGTGGCGACCCTCATCACACCGAGACGCCGCAGAGCCTCGGCCGCGGGATCGGGGCCGGCCTTGCTGGCGAGCACCATCGTGCAACGTCCGTAGCCGAGGTCGAACAACTCGTAGACCTCGCGTGGGGCGGGGTCCGCGGAGCCATGGCCGGCTTGCTCGAGCAGCACGTCCTTGCCGGTGATCCCGAGGTCCGCTGCTCCCGACTCCACGTAGGTGGGCACGTCGGAGGGTCGCATCGTGATCACGCCGATGTCCTCGAACAGGAGCTTGCGATCGTTGGAGGAGAGCTCGCTTGTGTCGAGGCCGAGCGAGCTCAGCAACTCGACGGTCTGCTTGAACAGGGCGCCGCGCGGGACCGCGATCGTGAGGCCGTTGGTGGCGCTCATGACAGTGAGGCTCCGGTGCCGCGCTCCTCGCCGAGCAGGGCTGTGTGCAGGCGGTCGACTCCCAGCGCGAACCCAACGGCCGGTAGCGAGCGTCCGAAGCGCCCGAGCAACTCGTCATAGCGTCCGCCTCCGCCGATCGGAGCGCCGAGCGCGGGGTCGTAGACCTCGAAGACGGCGCCCGTGTAGTAGCCGATGGAGCGCACGAGGCCGAGGTCGAAGATCACGCGCTCGGCCACCCGGGGCTCGAGCAGCTCGTAGACCTGGCGCATGTTGGCCGCCGCGTCCGCCACCACTCCGGTGGAGGCAGCCAGCACGTCGGGTCCGCCGCGGCGCTGGGGCACCTCGAGCAGGAGCTCCCGCTCGTGCGCGCCCAGATCGAGGTCGGAGAGCTCCTGCTCGAGCCCGACGAAATCGCGCGAGACGAGCGCTGCCAGCAGCCGCGCGCGCCCCTGCTCCGACACGCCCAGGGCCGCCATAAGCGAGGGAAACAGGGAGGCGTCGCCGAGGCCGATGCGATAGCCCTCGAGGCCGACCGTGTCGAGTGCCGCACACAGCACTCCCAGCGCCTCGGCGGTCCCCTCGGGAGCAGGTGCGCCGATCAGCTCGATCCCTGCCTGGAGGAGCTCGCGCGGCTGGCCACGCTGGGGACGCACGCCGCGATAGCAGTGCGCCAGGTAGCAAAAGCGCAGGGGCGGCTCCGAGTTGGGGTAACGGGTCGCCACGACACGCGCGATCGGGACCGTCATGTCCGAGCGCAAGACGAGCGCGGCGCCGGACTCGTCGAAGACGCGATAGGCGGGCTGCGCCTCGGCCGACCCAGCGCCCTGCGCTGTGTGCCCGCCGCGGGCCAAGACCGACTCGTACTCGAGCGCCGGCGTGTAGAGCTCCCCGTAGCCGTGACGCTCGAAGACCCCGCGCAGGGCATCGGTGATGGCGCGCACCTCGCGCGTCTCGTCGGGGAGCACGTCACGCGTGCCGCTGGGGATCGGGTGGATCATCGGCTGTGTGGGATCAGGTTGCCATTCAATCGAACGGGCGGCGATGGCGTGCGGGGCCGGGTGAGGGGATACTCAAAAAAAGGCATGCCCCACGCGTGCGCGTGGGGCGGCCCAAAAGAGAGCGATGCCCCAACGATGGCAGCCATACGATGGCGCCCCTATGCGTGCACCGGCTCGGTGGCCACCCGCTCGATGCGCGCGCCGAGCTCGCGCAGGCGCTCGTCGATGCGCTCGTAGCCACGATCGATCTGGCGGACGTTGCCGATCTCCGAGCGACCCTCCGCACACAGGGCGGCGAGCAGCATCGCCATGCCGGCGCGGATGTCGGGCGACTCGACGCGCTCCCCGCGCAAGCGGCGCGGGCCGGTGACGATCGCGCGGTGGGGATCGCACATGACGATGTCGGCCCCCATCAGGATCAGCTTGTCGGCGAAGATGAGGCGGTTCTCGAACATCCACTCGTGCACGAGGATCGAGCCCTCGGCCTGGGTTGCGAGAGCGACGGCGATCGAGGTCAGGTCGGCCGGAAATGCCGGCCAGGGGCCGTCCTGGATCTTGCTCTTGTAGTCGCCCACGTCGGACTGAACCACCAGTTTTTGGGACCCGGACACGATCACGTCGTCGCCATCGAGCTCGGAGCACAATCCGAGGCGTTCGAACACGAGGCGGATCATGCGTAGGTCGCCCGGGACGGTGTCCTTGATGCGCAATTCTCCCCCGGTGACGCCGGCAAGCGCCATGAAGCTGCCGATCTCGATGTGGTCTGGGGCTACGCGGTGCTCGCACCCATGCAGCCGCTTGGAGCCACCCACGGCGAGCAGGTTCGAGCCGATCCCTTGAATGTCGGCGCCCATCTTGACGAGCATGCGCGCGAGGTCCTGAACGTGAGGCTCGCAGGCGGCGTTGCCGATCACGGTGGTGCCAGGGGTGAGCGCGGCCGCCAGGAGCGCGTTCTCCGTGGCCATGACCGAGGGCTCGTCCATGAACACGTCGGTGGGTCGCAGTCCTCGCGGAGCGCTGAGCACGATCTCGCGGTTGCACTCGGCGGTGGCGCCCATCGCGCGAAAGGCGTCGAGGTGCGGGTCCAGGCGACGGCGACCGATAACGTCTCCGCCGGGCGGCGGCATGACGGCTCGACCGAAGCGCGCGAGCAGCGGGCCGGCGAGCAGGAACGAGGCCCGGATCTGCTCGGCCAGCTCGGGGTCGATCTCGACTTGGTGGACCCCGGCCGCGCAGAGCGCGAGCTCGCCCGCGTCCCGCCACCGTACGGACACCCCGAGAGAGGCCAGGATCGCAAGCATGGCATCGACGTCGCGAATGCGCGGCACGTTGTGCACGACGATCTCCTCCTCGGTGAGGAGGCACGCTGCGAGGATGGGCAGGGCACCGTTCTTGTTGCCGGC
>CAAGKR010193229.1_pt1 | contig 14556 bp, 12 predicted proteins | sample 2556971 | NCBI WGS metagenome assembly CAAGKR01 (sample SAMEA5207829, study PRJEB30636) | soil metagenome | biome: forest; feature: boreal; material: soil | place: USA | collected 2011-09 | depth 1 m | reverse complement strand
GCGGCCCGCGGCCGGCACGTCGTCGTGAGCGCGCTCGAGCACCCGGCGGTCATGCTTGCCGCGGAAGCCCTCGTGGCCGACGGGTACGCCTTGGACGTGATCGCCCCCGAGCCGAGTGGCGTGGTGCGCGCCGAAGATGTCGCCGCCGCCGTCCGCCCGGACACGGCGGTGGTCGCGGTCATGCTGGTGCAGAACGAGATCGGAACGCTGCAACCGGTGGCGGAAATCGCGCGCCGGCTCGGCCGAGGACGTCAACGCCCGCACCTGCACGTCGACGCCGTCCAGGGTTTCGGGTTTCTACGCCTGCGTCCTCGTACGCTCGGCGCCGACACGATCGCGCTCTCGGCGCACAAGCTGCACGGCCCGCGCGGCGCGGGCGCGCTCTGGGTCAGGCCCGGGGCCCGCCTCGCGCCGCTCTGGGTAGGCGGCGGTCAGGAGCGCGGCCTTCGCGGCGGAACCGAAAACCTCCCCGCGCTGATCGGTTTCGCGCGCGCCGTCGAGCTCGCCCGCCGCGCGCTCGGCGCGGGAGTCGACGCGCGGGTCGCCAGCTTGCGCGATCGCCTCGAAGAGGCCGCCGTGGCGATCGTGGCCTCGACCGTCCTCGGCGTCCGTCCGACGGTCACCGACGCCCCGCGCGCGCCGCACATCGCCTCGCTCGCGTTTCCGGGGCTGCCCGCCGAGCCGCTCCTGCACGCGCTCGAAGCGCGTGGCGTCTTCGCCTCGGCGGGGTCAGCCTGCGCCTCGCGGACGGCGGGCCCCAGCAAGGCGCTGAAGGCCATTGGGATCGACGACCGGACGGCGGTCTTGCGCTTCTCGCTATCGCGCGAAACGACGGCCGCGGAGATCGACGGGGCCGTGGCCGCGCTGGCCGAGGCGGTCCGCGATGTCGCCGGGAGCCCGCAGCCCCTCGCCAAGCGCCCCGCGCGCGGGTAGAACGCCCGCGGATGGAAAACGCGAGCGTGCTTCTCTGTCGCTACGGCGAGCTCTTCCTCAAGAGCGGCAATCGCCAGCGGTTCGAGCGCGTGCTGGCCGACAACATCCGAGCCGCCGTTGCCGGCTTGCCAGAGGCCCGCGTCGAGAACACCCACGGCCGCGTCCTCGTGCGCGTTCGCCCGGCAGACGCCGACGACGCGGCCAACCGCCTGGCGCGCGTGTTCGGCCTGGTGTCGTTTTCGGTCGCGCGCAAGGTCGCGGTGAATGCCGATCTGGAAGCGATGACGGTCGCCGCCGTCGAAGAGACGCGCGCCGCGGTCGCCGCGCGCGATCCGGGGGCTCGGCCGCTCACCTTCAAGGTCGAATCTCGCCGCGCCGACAAGCGTTTCCCGGTGACGTCGCTGGAGATGTCCCGGCGCATCGGGGCGCGCGTCCAGGCTGAATCGGGCCTTCCGGTCGACGTTCACACCCCGGCGCTCACCATCGGCGTCGAGGTCAGCGCCAACGGCGCGTTCGTCTACGCCGGAACCCGAGCCTCGCCGGGCGGGTTGCCGGTCGGCGTGTCGGGTCGAGCGCTGCTGTTGCTCTCGGGCGGCATCGACTCACCCGTCGCGGGATGGCTGGCGGCCAAGCGCGGGCTCGCGCTCGACGCGGTGTATTTCCACTCGCCGCCGTACGTCGGGGAAAAGTCGAGGGACAAGGTGCTCGAGCTCGGGCGAAAATTGGCGCTCTGGCAGGCGGTCCGTTCGGTCACCGTCGTTCCGTTCACCGAAGCGCAGAAACGGTTGCGGGACGCCGGCCCTGGCGAGCTGGCGGTCGTCCTCTACCGGCGCATGATGATGCGCATCGCGGACGCCCTCGCCGATCGGCTCGAAGCCGTCGCGCTGGTCACCGGCGAAAACCTCGGCCAGGTGGCGAGCCAGACCGTCGAGAATCTCGCCACGATCGAAGCCGCCGCGCGGCACCTGGTGCTGCGCCCACTCCTAACGTACGACAAGGTGGAGACCACCGCTCTCGCCCGCCGCATCGGAACCTACGAAACGTCGATCCTCCCCTTCGACGACTGCTGCTCGCTGTTCGTGCCGTCGCACCCCGCCACGCGCGCGCGGGTCGAGGACGCCGCCAAGGCGGAGGCCAAGGTGGACGTCGCCGCAGCGGTCGCCGCCGCGGTCGCGGCGAGCGAACACGTCCCGATCGCCTGAATCCTCGCTTATGCTTGTCCCAAAGATGTCCTCCGCCCGACCCCACCCGACCGTCGGCGCTACCGCTGCCCCAACCGGCGGCCGGACGCTCGCCGAAAAGCACGCCCATCTGCGCGCGATCCTCGGCGGCTACGGCTCTGCGCTGGTCTGCTTCTCCGGCGGGGTCGACTCGACGCTGCTCCTGTGCGTCGCCCACGACGTTCTTGGTGATCGCTGTCTCGGGCTCACCACCGTCTCTGTCACCATGGCCGTCAGCGAACGGCAAGCCGCCGTCGAACTGGCCAAGCTCATCGGCGCGTCCCTGGAAGTGATGGAATCGAAGGAGCTCGAGCGTCCCGGGTTCGCCGAAAATCCCACCAACCGCTGCTACCACTGCAAGGCCGAGCTGCTCGAGATCGCGGGCCCACGCGCCGCGGAGTTCGGCCTCGCCGAGGTGCTGCTCGGCACCAACCTCGACGATCTCGGCGATCATCGCCCGGGGTTGGCCGCCGCCGACGAGCGCGGCGCGCGCCAACCACTGGTCGACGCCGGTTTCTCGAAAGCCGACGTCCGCCTGCTCTCGCGCGAGCTGGGCTTGCCCACCTGGGACAAACCGCAGCTCGCCTGCCTGTCGTCGCGGTTCCCCTACGGCACCGAGATCACCCCCGAGCGCCTCCGCCGCGTCGACACCTTCGAGGACGGCCTGCGCGCCCTCGGCTTCCGCCAGCTCCGCGTCCGCTACCACGGCGAGGTGGCCCGCCTCGAATTCGACCTCGCCGAGCTGTCCCACGCGCTCGAAGACGGCATCCGCCAGGCGATCGTCGCGTTAGGTCGCGCCCAAGGTTTTACCTTCGTTGCGCTGGACCTGGCCGGGTTCTCGTCAGGCTCGCTGAATCAACTGATCGCGCTGCGACCGCGGTGACGGCGCTCGCCTCCGGACGCGTGCGCCGGCTTCAGCAGGCTCAACCGAGCGTCTTCAGGAGGGAAGGGACGTCGGTCGCCGCGATGCCCCAGATTTCGGCGAGCCCGATCTTCCAGTAGTGGTGGACGACGAGATCGCGTAGGCGTCCCATGTCCCTCCAGGCGACGCCGGGGTACTTGTCCTTGACCTTGGCCGAAAGGCTCTTCGACGCCTCACCAACGATCCCGAGCTGCCGGATGACGCCGTCTTGGAGCAAGCGGCGAAGTCCACGAACGTCTTCCCCTTCACGTATTCCATCACGACGGCGCACGACTCCTTGATGTCGTCGAGATACGCGAGGTCTTTGTTCGGCCTCGTCATGGAGACGGCACGGACACCGCGCGCGACGATCGCTCGTAGAGCAGGCGTGCCGTCGACAGGATCGAAGCTCGCCTGTGGGCGTTCATGTCGGGGCTCTCCACCGCGCTCCTCGTCAGCATGTCGACCTTCCTCCCGAACAGCGCCTCGAGGTCGTCCAACATCCGGCAGGTCTCGTGAAAACCGAGCGCCCGGCCCTCGGTGTCGATGAGGACGTCGACATCGCTCTCCGCGCCGAAGTTGTCGCCCAGGATCGACCCGAACAACGAGAACGCCTGGACGTCGTGCCTAGCGCAAAACTCCGCGACGCCATCGAGGTCGATGCGGGGCTTTGTCCGCGACCGCGCCATTGACGGCACCGGCGCCAGAACAGCGACCGGCCTGCCGAAGCGGAGAACCTCGACCGGCGCCTTGGTCCGCTCGATCTCGTCGAGCCTCTGGTAGAGGTCCCGCCTGAGCTTGGTCGCCTGCACGCTCTTCATGGAAATAAAAACGTACATCGTTCCATTTATGACGGCAAATTAAACGTACGTTTTGTTTTATAACATTCCTATATAATTGATAAATGCGAGACTAGGCCGAGTCGCGCCAGGCGCGCGAAGTCGGCGTCCAGCGACCAGACTTTACAGTCGTTCTCCGAGGCGATCGCCGCCACCAGCAGATCCGCAACGCCGAACCGGTGGCCCGCCGCAGCGCCGGTCGCCACCCACTCTTCGATCCGACGCCAGGTCGCCTCGGAGGGCAAAAGCAGCGGAAGAGCGCTGAGCAACCGAGCCAGCCGCGGCCGCTCCGTCTTGCGCGCGCCGCTCAGGATCTCGATGCGCACGGGAACCGGCAAAGCCACTTGATCGCGATCCAAGACCTCCGACACCCGGGCGGCCAGGGGCTGTCGGCCCCGAAAGAAATCGACCCAGACCGACGTGTCGATTGCTATCACGGCTGTTCGGCACGTCGCCGCCGGCCTTGCGCACCTGCCACGGTGGGGCGCCGGCGCGAACGATCGAGATCTAGATCCAGATTCACGCGACCGGCCAGACCCTTCAGCTCCTCGATTCGCCGACGGCGGACGAGCTCCGTCAATGAGAGGACGACCGTGTCCGTCTTGGACTTGAAGCCGAGGATCCTCTGCGCCTCATCCATGAGCCCGTCCGGAAGATCGAGCGTGGTTCGCATACGATTATGTATAATTCGTATGCATATAGATGTCAATCTGACCACAGGTTATATGCGAAACTACCAGAGGTGGCCGAGGCGGAGCTCGCCCATGAGCGCCGGTGGGTTGTGCGGAAACCAGGTTCCGTCGAGCCGGGTCGCTCCTTCGGGCTCGGTCGTCAGAAACCGACGCGTGTCGCGGCTACGATCCCGTCCAATAGCGGACGGGGCCCGTGTCGCTGTGGACGAACTGCGAGTGCGGGTAGAAGCCGACGCCGCCCATGTGGAGGGAGCGAACGTAGTGCAGCACCTGGCGCGTCGCCACACCGCGGATTCGGAAGTCGACGGCGTGACCTTCCATGTGCTGGCTGTGCCGGGCCACCTGATGCCCCTTCTTGCGCAGCATCAAGTTGTACTTCGGGGATCGATAGCCGGAGACGACCTCGATCCGCCGAGCTGAGAAACGGCCCGCGACACGCTTGAGCACGTCGACCAGGCGCGCGTCCATGCGCGTGGCCTGGTTGGTGAAGTGATCACGCAGAAAGAGGTAGAATCGGCCGTCAATCTCGTGACCTTCGCCTGGGAGGATCGGCAGCGCTTCGTGCGTCCAGACGTTGTAGAGCGTGGTCACCGGCTCGATGCGCTCGCCGGGCCAAAGCTCGGGATCGGCGCCCGTCGCCTTCGGGTTGGCGCGGTTCGGGACCCGGCGCGCGCGGACGGCCCGGCTCGGTGTCGCCCACCGCGCGAGGTCCGCGTCGGAGACATGGAGGTCCGGGCGCAGCTCCTTGTCGCGTAGCCACTCCTCTTTCTTCGAGAGCATGCGCGGCTCGCCAGGACCGAGGTGCTCGACACGAACGGCGACCGGGTCGAAGACTTGATCCGGCGCCGGCGCGGCAACCGCGTCGACGGACAGCGCCAGGCAGGCCACGAGGACGAGCACACTTTAAGTATAATCGAGCATTTCAAGACTGCGAAAAATGACCGCCCACGTCTACTCGCAGTCGAGCTCGGCGGCGCCGATGGCGTGGCACTTGAGGCAGGCCCGCTGGTTGCGCGCCGCCAGGAACCGGCACCGCGCCGTCGCGCCGAAATTGGGGCCATGCGGCGAAAAACTGGGGCCACGCGTCGAGTCTGTCGAATGGCACTCGAGGCAGCTCTCCTCTCGGTGGCACGACACGCAGGTGCGAATATTGCGCTTGGCTTGCACCGAGTGGCTGGTCGGTCGCGGTGCGGCGATCACGGCACCCGCCGCGTCGCGTGCCCAACCGGGCGGGTGGAACTGCTTGACCTGCGTGCCCGTGCCAAACGGGTTATTGACCTTCGTCCCCGGAATGCCGCCCGACGGGTCGGACGAAACCCCCGTACGCTGGTGGCAGCCGACGCAGAACGTCTGCAGGCGATGGCAAGACGAGCAGTCGGGCACGTTGCGGCGCGCGTCGGCCGCGTGCAGCGAGACGTAGTCGGCCGGATGGATGTCGGGCGGCTTGACCACGCCGCCGTGGCAGTCGGTGCACTCGTTCCGGCGGTGGCACGAGAGGCAATAGCTCTCGTCGCGCCCGGCCTGGGCGTGATCGCGGCGGAACGTCGGCCCGTGCGCGTCGAGGCCGCGCAACGAGCCGGACGGCTCGAGCAGCCCGCTGCCGCCGGCCGCCAGGGTCGCGGCCGTGGCGAGCTTGACCTTGAGGCGGCCGTCTGGCTCGGTCAGGTGACAGGCGCCGCAGCGCGTGGTCGCCTGCTTGCCGTCGTGGCAACCGAGGCAGCTCGCCATCATCGGAAGGTCCGCGCGCGTAACCATCCCTTCCGCGGCGGCGCTTGCATGGCAGCGCGCGCAGGCGATCCCGCGCGTGGCGTGAAGCTGGTGGTTGAACTTCAAATTGGGGCGCGCCAACACCACGCGCGGAGGTTCTGCATCGAATGCCGAGGTCGGCATCCACCCCGTGATCGCGCGGGCGCCCGTCGGGCTCTGCCCGGCGGGACCGGTCGCGCGGGCGTTCGGGGACCCCGCGAGGGTCTCCGAGTTGTTGTCGCCGCCATGACAGGCGTCGCAGCGCGCCGGTCCCTGACCCTTCGGCACGGTCTTCGTCGGCTGCGTGCGATCAATCTGGTGGCAACCGCGGCAGGCCCCTTCACCGGGGATCAGGTTGTCGACCGCCGCTGTCGAGGTCTGCGCCGACACGTGGCACCCTTCGCAGGTCACGCCCAGGCGGGCGTGACCTGCGTGATCGAACTTGATGGGGATCGTCTCCCCCGGATAGATGAGCGGCGAAGGCCCGGCCGGCACGACCGGTGCGGCGGGCGAGGACTCGGTCGTCGCCAGCGACGCGGACGCCGACGTCGCAGGCAGCCCGGCCAGGACGCCGCCCGCCACGCCTGTAACCGCGGCGGCGCCGAGCGCGATCCGTGAAGCCCAGCGTTTCATATAGACGCGTCGACCTCGAACATCGCCAGCCCGCGGAACTGGCTTTCGTAGTAGGTGCCGACGTTGTCCTCGACGAGCAGGTGCAGGTGCTGCCCCCGCCCGAGCTCAAATCGTCCCCCCGCCTGCGCGCCGAAAACGACCCCGCTGCCGCTGGTGGACGGCTGCAGATCCGAACGCCAGGCGTAGCCGGTGAGCCGCCCTTCGAGCTCGATCGGGGGTCGCACGGCAATCCGCGCGGTGGTGTCGATGCCGACCTTGCGGCCTCCGTAGCCGTCGTCCCAATAGCCATCGGCGCGCAGGAGACCGCGGCCGCGCCGCCAGGCCGCGCCCAGGCTGCCGCCGCCCGCGAAACGCCCACCGGGCGCCTCCGCCCCGAGATCCTGCCCGGCATAGGGTCCGGTCGTCGCTATCTCGTCATCGGTCGTCAGAAAAAATCGGGCGAACGCGCGCGCGTAGGCCTTCACGCCGCCGGGCAGGCCGATCTCGTAGCTGGCGCGCAGATCGCGATAGGCGCCGGTCGAGAAGATGTTCCAGATCGAATCGCCGTCGAAGGTCGGCGCCAGATAGTCGTGCTCTAGGGTCAGCCACTGGCGCGGCGTCAGCCGCACGCGCAACGCGAGCTGCTCGTCGTCGAATTCCGCGAACAGCAGGTTGTAGCGCACGCCGCCCGACAGATAGACACGCCCCCGCCAGGCGGCGGTCGCCGTCAGCGCCAACACCTCCTGATCGACGCCACTTTCCGGCTCACCCGGCTGCCGGTCCGCCGTCTCCGACCACATCCGCCGGTACGAGAGCCGCGCGGAGAAGGGCGTACCTGCCTCCCCGGCGACCAGCGCCGCGCCGGCCAGCGGGCACAGCTCCGCGTTCTGATCGGGGCGAGTCGCGGGATCGCGCGACCCGGCGCTGGTTCCGTCCAGCTCGTAGATCGGCGACGACAGAGGCAACGCGCCCCGCACCTCGGTCCCCGCAAAGGCCTCCACCGCGAACCGCGGCGTCACGTGAAAAAGCGCGTCCCCACCGTCGAAGGCATAAAAATCGATGAGGTCGAAATGAATCTGCCTCCCGAGCTGAAAATCCAGGCGTCCGCCCATGTTCCGGCCGGCGAGGAACGCGTACAGGATGTCGACCTCGCTCTGTTTGAGCTCGGGGATGGCGGCAGCACCGGTCGGCGCCCCCAGCAGGTAACCGCCGAAGTCGCTGTCGAAGCGCAGTGAGGCCTCGAAGGTGACGAGGTTGCGCCCGCCGTCCTCTCCGTGCCAGGCGTCGGACCCGATATCGGACACCGAGAGGTCCAGGTACTGCGTCAGCCGACGCCGGGAGAGCAGCTCGTTGCCGCCATCCGGGCCGAAACCCCGCACCTGATAGCCCTGGCCGATGGTGCGCAGATCGATCGAAAAATCGTATGCCCAGGCTGGCGCCGAAAACCCATAGATCAAGAGCCAGAACAGTACCGCGGGCCGCGGCACCACGACTATTCCGGCTCGACTTCGAGGTCGAGGTGATCGGGCGGCGTCTGGACCGGCGCCCTCTTGCCACGCCCAGCGCGTGGCGCGGGCTTGTCGGGCGCGCCCACAATTTCCAGGTGGTCGGCTGGTAACCCCGCGTCCACCAGCGCCGACATCACCCGCGCCGCGCGGACGGCCCGCATCTCGCCGGCGGTATGAAAGAGCTTGCGGAGCTCCTTGGGCGGCTGTGCCGACGAAGTCCGCGCCTGGATGCGCAGCTTGGCTGATTCTCGCTTGGCCACGCCGGCCAAAATTTTGAGCGCCGCCTGACCTGACTCCGAGACGTCGATACCGTTCGCGTCGATCACCTTCGGCGCCAGGAAGCTGACGTGCAAGACGGCGCCGTCGACGGTCACGGTTGCGCCCAGCTCCTCGAGTCCGGGCCGGAGCCCGCTCGCCAGAGCGTCAGCGGTCGTCTTCCGTTTCGACTCGGCGGCGGCCTTGTCCTGGTCCACGGCGACGTACTTGTTGACCTGGGCTTTGAGCTTGTCGCGCTCGGCGGCGGCGTCGTTGGCGGTGGTCCGCGCGCTCGCGAGGTCCGCCCCAAGGGTCCGGACCGCGCGCTCGATCTTCTGGTACGGAATGACGTAGACGTAGCCGGCGAAGCCGATCCCGGTAGCGGCGACCGCAAACCATAAGAGTTGCTTCCATCCCCCGCCCGAGCGTTGCCGTGCGCCCGCCGTCGGGTCCTCGAACGCGTAGCGCTCCATGCGTCGCGAACCATACCGCATTTTCCGGAACCCTGGGGCGCTCTGCAACGCTCCGGGGACGCTCCCCGGGCTCGGGTAGGCTCGGCAGCAGAGCGCCTTGGCGATCGCCACCTCGGTCAGTACGTCAGGCCGAATCCGTACGGGTAGAGCGGATTGTACGTGGCGTCGCCATAGACGATGGGGAGCTGGGCCATGCTCATGGGCCAAGTCCGTGGAAGCTTGCCCGACGGATGCACCTCGCCGAACAGGACGTCCGCGATGCCGGTCCCTCCTTCGCTGCCCGGCAGCCACGCCATCACAATGGCGTCCGCGATCGGCGTGATGGCGTCGAGGAGCAGCGGTCGCCCGGCAATCAGGACCACCACCGTCTTCAACCCGGCCGTTTTCATGGCCTGCACCACGGCGACATCCGTTGCGGCGACTTCGAGGTTCGCGCTGTCTCCCATGCCCTCGGCGTACGGAGTCTCGCCGATGACGGCGACCCCGACCGTGGCGCCCGCCGGCACGGTGGTTCCGCCAAGCGAGTATGAGACGTTTGTCGCGCCGAGCACCGTCGTCATGGCCTGACGGACTGTGGTCACCCCTGCTGTTTCCAGGCCGTTCGTCGCAGTGCCTTGCCAGGTGATCGTCCAGCCGCCGCACTGATTTTCCGTGCTGTCCGCGCTCTTTCCCCCGAGCACGATGGGTCCAGTCTTCGCGAGCGGCAGGACGTTCCCAGTATTTTGCAGGACCACCAGCGATTCCTGCACGGCCTTGCGTGCCACCATCCGGTTAGCGGCGGATCCCACCTGGGCGGTCAGCGTCCGGTCGACCATGCCCGAGTCCGTGAACATGCCGAGCTCGCACTTCACGGACACGATACGTCGGACGGCGTCGTCGATTCGCGATTGCGGGACGGTCCCCGGCACCAAGGCATTGAAGAATCCAAGAGTGGTGGGAATGTCGACCCGGAACAGCATGAACATGTCGATGCCCGCGTTCAAACACTCGCCGAAACCCTGCTGTTCCCCCGCGGCCGTACCTGGCAGCCCGAGCTGGAAGCAGGCGTCGAAATCGGAGCTCACGAAGCCACCGAATCCCAACGTGCCCTTGAGAGTGCCGGTGATCATGGCTGTGTTGATGTGCATCTTCGTCGTCTGCCAGGTGCTGTACGAAGCCATGATCGAACCAACGTGGGCCGCGACCGTGGCCCGATAGGGTGTCAAGTGAATGGCCTCGAGGGCGGTTTCGTCTCCCGCAGTGACCCCTCCGTTGACGCCGTTGAGGGTCCCGCCATCGCCGAGGTAGTGCTTCGCGCCGGCCAGGATGCCGGTGGTGGCTCCGGTCGCGTCGAACTGAAGGCCCGTCGTGATGGCGACGCCCATCGTGCTCGCCAGATCGCTCGTCTCGCCGAAAGACTCGTACGTTCGGCCCCAGCGCGGATTGAGGGCAACGGCGACCACCGGCGAGAACAGAAACCTAACGCCGACTCCGAGCGCTTCGGATGCCGTGATCTGGCCAATCTGTCCCGCGAGCGCGACGTCGCGGGTGGCCCCGATGCCGATGTTGTGCGGAAACACCGTGGCGCCCGCGACCGTTCCGACCCCATGCACTTCGTCGGCGCCATAGATGATGGGGATCTTCAGCCGACTTGCGAGAGCCGCCGTCTGATAGGCATCGTTCATGTCGGCCCAAGCGCTCGGGGTGTTGGTCGCGGGACCCGAACCGCCCTGGCTGAATGCCGATCCGATGTCGTACTGGGTGACCAGCGCGGGCGTCAAATAGGCGCGCTCCATCTGCATCATCTGGGCGTACTTCTCGGTGGGGGTCATTTGAGCGAGCAGCGAGTTGGCCATGTCGATGCACGCCTGCGACGGGTAGGCCCCGCTCGGCAGAGTTGAGCCGGCATTCCCTCCGACACCCGGCGTGGCGCCGGCGGACCCACCAGTCCCGCCGGCGCCCGTACCCCCTCCCCGGCCCGCAGCGCCGGCTCCGCCGCCCGCGGCGCTCCCACCCGCTCCATTCACTCCGCCGGTTCCGCTGCCGCTTCCACCGGTGCCGCTCACGCCCGCAGTCCCGACTCCTCCGCCCGTGGCGTTTCCGCCCGATCCATTCACCGCGCTCACCCCGCCGGTTCCATTACTTACGCCCGTTCCGCCTGAACCTCCCGTACCCGGCACACCTGTCCCGCCGCTCTGGCTGCCGCCGCTGCCGCTACCCCCCGTCCCGCTGGTTCCCGTCTGGCCGTTCTGCGCGCAAGCTGGGAGCACGGCTGCCAGCCAGAACAGAGATCTCCCAACCGCCGAAACGCGCGCCACACGATCACCGAAAAAACAAGTCATGCCCTTTAGGTAGCGTTTCGGTTCAATACCGGTCCAACAAAGGCCCTGTCCGATCTTTTCATCTGCTATTTGCCATTGCCCCGGGGGGATTCGGGCTTCCCCTGGGTGGCCCAGGCGACGAGGCGCTCGGGCGACCAGGTGTTGGCGACCCGGTCGGCGTCGACCCAGGCTCGCTCGGCGTTCAAGGCTGCGAAGCGGACGCGGTCGAGCTCTTCGGCGCGGTGCGCATCGCTGGTGAGCACATAGGTCACGCCTCGCTCGCGAATGCGGCGCAGCGCATCGACCGAAAGGTCCAGTCGAGGGAGCGCGCCATTGATCTCTAAGGCGGTGTCGGTCTCGGCGGCGGCTGTCGCGACGGCGTCGAGGTCGAGATCGATGGGTGGCCGGCCACCGATCATGCGCGCCGAGAGGTGGCCGATCATGCGCACCGCCGGATCGCGCATCGCCGTCACCACCCGATTGGTCTGGGCGGAGCGCTCGAGCTCGAAGTGATCGTGCACCGAGGCAAGGCACCAATCGAAGCTGCGGCGGAACGCGGAATCGTAGTCGAGCTCGCCGGCTGGCCCGATGTTCAGCTCGACGCCGTGGAGCAGCGTCAACGCGCCCCCGATCTCGGCCTTGAGGGCACGGATGCGGGCGCGCTGCTCGAGCAGGACCTCGCGGCTGACGCCCGAGAGCGTCCCCTCGGCGTGGTCGGTGATGGCGAGGACCCGGTAGCCGCGCCGGATCGCGGCGGCGACCACCTCTTCCAGCGGCGAGCGCCCGTCGCCAGAGACGGTCGTGTGAACGTGGAAGTCCCCGATGACGCCTGGCAGGGACCGCGGCAGCCGGCCGCTCTCCGCCGCCTCGATCTCGCCGGCGTCCTCGCGCAGCACCGGCGCTATGAACGGTAGATCGAGGGCGCGGTAGATCTGCTCCTCGGTCTCGCGGGCGACCACGCGGCCGCCCTCGATCTCCGAAAGCGCGTATTCGTTCAGCGTCAGACCACGGGTGAGCGCGCGCTGGCGGAGCTTGATGTTGTGCCCTTTCGAGCCGGTGAAATACAGCAGAGCGGCGCCGAGCTGCGCTGGCGCCACGACGCGCAGATCGATCTGCGTGCCGCGGCGGGTGACCACGCTGGTCTTGGAGGCGCCGCGCCCGAGTACCCGTTCGACCAGGCTCATCGACACCAGCGCCTCCATCACCGGCTCGGCCACCTCGGCGGCCACCACGATATCGACGTCGCCGATGGTCTCCGACAATCGGCGCAGCGAGCCGCAGATGGAGACGTCCCCGACCATGGGGATCTCCCGCAGGCGCGCGACGATCCGCTCGGCCAGCGGGAGCGCCACCGACAGCGGCGTCCGCCCAGCGGCGCCCTGCGCCTCGAACCGCGCGAGCGCCTGGGCCAGCTTCTCCTCGGACTTCGGCCCGAATCCGCGCAACGGGCGCAGCTTGTGCGCGGCGAGCACCGCCCGAAGATCGTCGATTGATCGCACCCCAAGCTCGGCGCGCAGCCGCGAAAGCGCATTCGGACCGAGCCCCTGGATCCGGAGCAAGGCCACCACGGAAGGTGGGTGCTTCTGCCGCAACCCCTCCAGCCTGCCGACGCGGCCGGTCTCGAGGAGCTCGCGAATCTTCTCGGCCGTGCTCTTGCCGATGCCATCGATCCGCTGCAGCTCCCTGACGGTGAGCACCCCGAGATCGGTCGCCTGGGCCGCAATCGCGGCCGCCGCGCTTTCATAGGCGCGTGCGCGAAACGATTGCGGATCGCCTTCGTCGAGCCGGGTCAGCTCGGCCAGATCCCGCAGCATCTCCAGCACGTCCTCCTTGCTGTCGGCCATGGCGATTGATCTACCGTGGAATCCCAGATGAGCTCCATCCCTCCCGCGATGGGGTCGCACGAGCCCGACGCGATTTACGAGCCCCTGTTGTAGCCTTTGACCGTGACCGGGATAGCGCGCAAGAAAGCTGCGACGAGATCGGCGATCAAATCGGCCGATGCGGCCGAGACGTTGCTGGTCGCGGGCCGCGAGGTGCGCGTCACCCACCCGAACAAGCCCTATTTCTCGCGCGACGCCAAGCTCTCGAAGCTGGATCTCGTCCGCTATTACCTCTCCGTTGCCGATGGCGCTCTCGGCGGCATTCGCGATCGCCCGATCGTGCTCAAACGATTCGTCGACGGGGCGGAGGGCGAGGCCTTCTATCAGAAACGCGCGCCCGACAAGCGCCCCGACTGGCTGCGCACGATCACCTTGGCGTTTCCGTCGGGCCGCACCGCGGAGGAGCTGGTCATCGACGACGCGGCCGGGTTGGTCTTCATCGTGAACCTCGGTTGCATCGAGCTGCACCCACACCCGGTGCGCGCCGGCGATCTCGAGCACCCGGACGAGCTGCGCGTCGATCTCGATCCCGGGCCCGGCGTCGCCTGGGCGGACGTGCGTCGGGTGGCTCTGGAGGTCCGGGCGCTGCTCGAAGAGGTCGGGCTCCGCGGCTGGCCCAAGACCAGTGGGTCGCGCGGCATGCACGTCAACGTCCGCCTCCACCCGCGTTGGTCCTTCACCGACGTGCGGCGGGCCGCGTTGGCGCTGTCGCGCGAGATCGAACGGCGCGCGCCGGCGCTGGCGACATCGAAATGGTGGAAGGAGGAGCGGCACGGCGTGTTCCTCGACTACAACCAGAACGCGAAGGACCGGACGACCTGCGCCGCGTACTCCGTCCGCCCCGTTCCCGACGCGCGCGTCTCTGCGCCGCTCGAATGGAGCGAGGTCCCGGCCTGTGAGCCGGCCGACTTCACGGTCGCAACCATGCCCGGGCGCTTCGCGGCGCGCGGCAATCCGCACGCCCAAATAGACGCGGCGGCGGGATTACTCGACGGCCTGCTCGAGCTGGCGGCGCGCGACGAGGCAGCTGGTCTCGGCGATGCGCCCTGGCCGCCGCATTTCCTGAAGACTGCCGGCGAAGCGCCGCGCGTGGCCCCGTCGCGCGCGCGGCGCGGCCAAGCCCCGCCCGCCTCGACTCACAATGCCGCTGATTGTCGTCGCCAACTCTCGCAGCAGAGCCGAGGCGCTGGCGGG
>CAAGKR010159836.1_pt1 | contig 14558 bp, 10 predicted proteins | sample 2556971 | NCBI WGS metagenome assembly CAAGKR01 (sample SAMEA5207829, study PRJEB30636) | soil metagenome | biome: forest; feature: boreal; material: soil | place: USA | collected 2011-09 | depth 1 m | reverse complement strand
TAGCGCGGCGCTACCGGACCGCGTGCGGTCGTCGCTGGCCGACGTCCCCGAGCACCGAGGGCCTTACTGGATCGCCGGGGTCGCGGCGGCCCTGATCGCAGCTGTCGTGGTCGGACTCCTGGTGGTGGCGAACCTCAACCGCAACCAGCCCAACCTGGTCCCGGGCGGCCAGCCGAGCGCGAGCCCGAGCGCCTCGACCACCCCGGCTTCGAACCTGCCCGCATTCACCTGCTCGTCTTCCGCCCAACACTTCGACTTTGCGCAGGTCCCGCCGGTCGCGCTCATCGACGCCGTGCGGCCCGGCACCCACGCGGGCTACGACCGGCTGACGATCGAGTTCAAAACCGGGCATCCGACCGACGTCCTGCTCGATGAACAGAGCGGCGCCAGCTTCACTCAAGGAGCAAGCGGCCAGCCCATCACGCTGGCGGGCAGCGCAGGCATCCTAGTCACCATGCAGGGCACCGACGAGCACTCCGATTACAACGGGCCGATCGACTTCAAGACCGGCTACCCGGTGCTCGTCGAGGCCCGACAGGTGCAGGATTTCGAAGGCACCGTACAGTGGGGCCTCGGCCTGTCGAAGCCGGCTTGCTACCGCGCGTTCTTCCTCTCCAACCCAACGCGTCTGGTCATCGACATCCAGGCGGGCTAACTGCTCAGCGTTTGCGGAGCAAGGCTAGGCCGTAGCCGCCGGCGACCTCGTCATATCCCGCCGCTTCGACCTGAGCAACCTGAGCTTGAAATACCGTCAGGTCGTAATTGGTCCCCTCGTAGTCGAGCACGACCCACTCAGCGTCCTGCACGCCCTCAAAGTAGTAGTCGTAGATGTACCGCCGCTCCGAGAGGTGGCTGGAGAAGCCGGTCTCGGCCGACACGCGGGCATCGGCTGGGATTTGTGCGAGCTGCGGTACGAAGGCTGCATAACGCGATTGGGTCGTGTACTGGTTCGGGTCGAACTTTCGTGAGAAGGGCATGTCGCCGTAAGCCCAGCTGAAGAAGAGCGAGCTCACGACGACGGCCGCCATCACCGGACGTTGCGCTGATTCTCGCAGCCGCGCCAAGGCGAGGATCGAAGTGCCGACAACCAGCGGTATCAGAGGCGCCGAGTACTGTGAAGTGAAGTCGTACTGTGGCGAGTAGTTCGATAGCAGGAGATAGCCGAGCGTGGGCAGCAGTAACAGCGATGCCCAACCGGCCAGCGCACTGAGACCAACCACTGGTCCGAAGATGGCAACCAGGAACTCGATCTTCTTGATCTGTAATAGAGCTCGCCCGATCCGCAGCGGATCCGTCAACAGCGTGGTCAGGATGCCGCGTGGGCTGCCTCCGACGTCTGAGTAGCGGCCCTGGATGTAGGGGTACGCGCGGCCGGCGGCGAAGAAAGGGATTGCAAGTTGGATGACTGCCGCGAAGGCGAGCAGGCTGCCTGCCAGCACACCCAATCCAAGCTTCCAGTCGCGCTTACCCAGCAGCGCGTAGGCGCCGAAGCCGGCACCGATCAGCGCCATCTCTTCCTTGACTAGAAACGTGAACAGCAAGCTGAGTAGAAACCAGCCCCGCCGCCCGCGCTCAAGGAAGTACAGGGCGAAACCCAGCGGCGCCACTGAAAGTGCGACCTCGTGGAAGTCGTCGAGGTTGATGTAGGCGAGCGATACGAAAAGGAAGTAGGCGAGCACCCACAGGGGTGCGTACCCCGCAGGCAGCTTCAGCTTGGCGAGCAGGTAGACCGGCCACGCACCCAACGCCAGCGCCAGCGTCTGGATCACGAGGAGTGTTTCGGGGTGAGGGAACGCTAGGTAGAACGGCATCAGGAGCAGGAAGACAGGCGAGAAGTGGTCGCCCAGGAGGGAGTGGGGGACCGGCAGCGCCTGGCTCATGGTCGACTCGAAGGGGCGCCCCTGGGCGGTGTTCCAGAAGACCTGATTGAACAGCCCAAGGTCGAACCCGAATGAGTGGTACGACTCGTGCCGGAGCACCGCGAGCGTCACGTAAATAAGGAAGTAGCCTGCGGCCAGGCCAGCAGCAAGCAAACCCTGGAAGCGGAACAAGCGCTCGCGCGCCCGCATCAGGGTCGACCACGCATCAGGAGGCACTTCGGACGGCTGGTAGACTACCCCGGTTGCATTCCCCTAGGCCGCTTGGTGCAGGGCGCGCCCGCGCGCTGCTGGCTCTCGCAATAATGGTCGTGATCCTGGCAGCCGGCTCCGGCGCGAGCGTTTTTGCATACACCGGTGTCAAGGGGCAGGCCAGCCAGCTGGAGGCTCAACTCGCGGTCCACCTTGAGGCCGGCCAAGCTGAGCTTGAGGCGGCCAAGGCCAGCCTCAAGACGGCTAATGGGACACACGATGAGACATACATCGCCCAGACCAACGTTCACTTCACCACCGCCAAGCTTCAGTTCACGGTCGCCCGGCAGATCGCTGACAGCAGCCAGCTCGTGCAGCGTTTAGAGGGGCTGCCTGAGGTGGGGGGCATGGTGCGGTCGCGACAAGCAGCTGTGGACGGAATCTCCGACATGGGCATCGCCATCTCGGACGCAGGTCTGGAGCTGGCCAAACTGGATGGTGAGCTCATCAAATCTTCCACCGCTGGCCCTCAGCAAGGCAAGGGTCTTCTATCCGTACTGACCCAGGTAAGCAACAGCCTGGTCCCGGTCCGTGCGGACCTGGACCGCGCTCAGAAGGCCGCCGCGCAGGTCGATGCGCGAGTGCTTCCTGTGAGCCAGCAGCCGGCTTTCTTGAAAGCTCGAGCCACCATAGGATCGGCCATCGCCGCGGCGAATGAGTTCGCGAGCCTCGTCCCCATCATTACTGAAGTGCTGGGGGGTAACGGCGCCAGGACGTATCTGATCGAGCAGGTCAATCCGGCGGAGCTGCGCCCAGGCGGTGGCTTCATCGGGACTTACAGCGTCCTACAGGCCAACCAGGGCATCTTGAAACTCGTTCGCAGCGGAAGCGCTACGGATCTCATCGGCACCCGGCGCTCACCTGGTCAACCAGGCTACGTAACACCCCCCGGCCCAATAAAGGAGTTCGTGCCAACTACCAGCTGGAGCTTTATCGATTCCAATTTCTTTCCCGATTTTCCATCAAACGCTCAGGCTGGGATTCGTTTCGCCGAACCGTATGTCGGTCATATCGACGGAGTCATCTCAATCGACTACTACACCGTGGCCCAGATGCTCGCGCTTACCGGACCTCTTTCTATTCCTGGTTATGGGATTACCGTGAACGCCACCAACTTCGTTCCTCTCGTTGTCCAGTACGACGTCGAGCTTGGCGCAGATCCCATCCACAAAGCCATCCTGAGTGCAACTGCCGGGACGCTTATGAACAGGATTGCGACTCTTCCCGCTTCCCAATGGCCGTCTCTACTGACCTCTCTGAACGACCTCGCCACGGCACGCCATCTCCAGGCCTATTCGATCAACGCCACAGTCGAGAAACAGATCACCCAGTTCGGGTGGTCGGGCATCCAGAACCCGGCTGCGTCGCCTGACTACATGATGGAGGTCGAAAGCAACCTCGGCGGCACCAAGGCCAATTACTACATCGTTCGTCAGTTCACAGTCGAACTGACGCGCAGCGGTGGCACGCTGCACCATAAGGTGACGATCGACATCACCGACAACATGCCGTATGCGTATCGTCCCAATGAGTTTTACAGCGCCTATTTGAGGCTGTATGTGAGCGATACGGCATCCTCCGGTGGCGACAATCTGAGGCGCGTGAAATATCCCAATCCAGCTCCACCTCCCGGTCTGCAGATGATCGATGGATGGGTTCCCATCTTCCACGGATACGGCCACTCGGCCCAGGCTGTGTTCACCTATGACACCCCGTGGATTGCCGATGGGCGTGGTGAAGGACAGCTCTACTGGCAGAAACAGCCCGGAACCGTTACAGACGCGGTCACGGTGAAATGGAATGACGGCAGCGGCCACACTTATACGGTCAGCGGGGACCTCGCCGAGGACCGGGTCATCAGCTTTTCTTCCAGGGGAGCGAGCATTAACGCCGGGCAGGCGGCTCAAGCCAAGTTGCCAAGCCTGAGCCTGGGCTAAACGCGCCGGCCCACGGACAGATCATTAAGCTACGGCATAATGCGTGACCCGTTATCACGACCAGTGATCGACGTTTCCTGGCGTTTTGCTGCCGGTCGGACCACTCGAGCGGCGACCGACGCTACGAACCCGCCCTGGGTCGGCCATGAGTGACGGACCGGTCGAGGCGCGTTCGGCGCTGGTCACCGGCGGTGCCGGCTTCATCGGTTCCCACCTCGTCGAACGCCTTCTCCGCGACGGATACAAGGTTCGTGTCTTTGACAACTTCGCGACTGGCAGGGCTGCGAACCTTGAGGCGCTCAAAGGCGTGCAGGTCGTGCAAGGAGACGTTCGCTCTCGAACCGACGTGGTCGATGCTGTGATCGGCATCGACGTCGTGTTTCACCTGGCCGCACTTCCCTCGGTGGCGCGGTCCTGGGAGGACCCGGTCGCCACGCTGGCGACCAACGCGCACGGAACTGCCAAGGTGGTCGAGGCGGCGGCCGAGGCGGGCGTCTCTTGCCTGGTGTACTCGTCGTCCTCTTCGGTTTACGGTGACCAGGATGCCGATCTCAAGTCGGAGACTCTCGAACCGCGGCCGATCTCACCCTATGCGTATTCGAAGCTCCTGGGAGAGAAGATCGCCTTGGCGCACGCGCGAGAAGGCACGGGCATGCGCGTCGTCGCGCTTCGCTACTTCAATGTATTCGGCTCCCGCCAGGACCCGGATTCCCCTTACTCCGCGGTGATTCCCCTGTTCATCAAACAAGCGTTGGCAGGGAGCGCGGCGACGATTCACGGCGACGGACAGCAGAGCCGCGATTTCACACATGTGGATAACGTGGTCGAAGCAAACGTTTCTGCCGAGCGGAGCCAGGTATCCGGGATTGCGATGAACATCGCGTGCGGTCAGAGCTACACGCTGGTTGATCTGGTGGATGCGATAGGCACGCTCGATGGACGGCCGCTCAAAACGGTATTTGGGCCTCCACGGGACGGCGACATCAGGCACTCTCGCGCGGACATCTCGTTGGCAAACACGAAGATTGGTTACTGCCCGCGTGTCACCTTTGCAGATGGGTTACGGAAGACCTTTGAGCACTATCGGTCCGCCTAAGCTCGTCCGGCTGATCACGCGCATGAATATCGGTGGGCCTGCCCGCCACGTAACGATCCTGACGGCTCGGTGTGGTCCTGACTTTGCCGGTGTTCTCCTCGCGGGCGAGCCCGAACGCCGCGAAGGATCAATGGCCGGCGAAGCGAATCGCGTTGGCGTCGACGTCGTGCCTGTTCCGAATCTTCGCAGGTCGCTATCTCCGGTGGCCGACCTCCTGGCGTGCGCCTGGTTGGTCAGGTATTTCCTCAAGGAGCGCCCCGCCATCGTGGCCACTCACATGGCGAAAGCGGGCACGCTGGGCCGGATTGCCGCTGCGCTCACCGGGGTCCCAGTGGTCGTCCACACGTTCCACGGACACGTTCTGGACGGCTATTTCAGCCGCCTGAGTACCTTCTTTTTTCTTTCGGTGGAACGAATCCTCAGCCGCTTCACCACCCAATTCATCGCCATCAGCCCGGAAGTGGCCGCCGACCTTGATCGTCTGGGAATTGGCCGTGGCAAGACCTCGATCGTGCGACTGGGGCTTGAACTTGAAAGGCTCACCGGGGCCAAGTCCGGAAGCTTGCGCCAAGACCTAGGCGTCCCACGGTCGGCGCCTTTGGTCGGGATTGTGGGGCGCCTGGTGCCGATCAAAGCTCTCGACCTCTTTCTGGCTGCCGCCGCCCAGATTGTCAAGACGAATCCGGACATCCACTTCGCCATCGTTGGCGATGGGGAGCTGTGGGATCGGCTTCATGGCGATGTAGCCACTCTAGGCCTTAATGTCTCCGTCCATTTCGCCGGCTGGCGGCAGGACCTACCTGAGGTTTATAGCGATCTTGACGTCGTCGTTTGCTGCTCGCGAAATGAGGGCACTCCCGTGTCGCTTATCGAGGCCTGCGCCGCCGGGCGGGCGGTTGTAGGGACGCAAGTGGGGGGCATCCCGGATATCATCGCCGCAGGTGTGAATGGTCTGTTAGTCCCCAGCGGCGATCCCGCCGCGCTCGCTGCAGCCATTACAGGTCTCATTGCGGACCCGGGCCGGCGCAGGTCGATGGGCCTCGCTGGAAGGCAGATGGTCATGGATCGCTACGGCTCCGAGCGGATGGTGAGCGAGCTGAAGCAGGTCTACGCAAGGCTCCTGGAACGAGCGACGCTGAAGGCGGAACCTGCCTGATATGAGGATCCTGATCACGGGGGGGGCGGGGTTTATTGGTTCGCACCTGGTCGACTACCTGATCCAGCGAGGAGATGAGGTAACCGCCCTTGATGACCTTTCGACTGGCAGCCTCCGCAACATCCGCCATCTGCAGGACAACCCCAACTTTCGATTCAGCGAAGCGTCTGTGCTTGACTCGGAGACAGTTGAGGCTGAGGTGGCGCAGGCTGACGCCGTGTACCATCTGGCCGCCGCGGTCGGGGTTCAGTTGATCGTGGATCGCCCTCTGCAGTCGTTGCTGACGAACATCAAGGGCACAGAAAACGTGCTCGACGCTGCGCAGAAACACCGGACTAAGATCCTCGTGGCTTCGACGAGCGAAATCTACGGCAAGAGTCAAAACGGCCCTTTCAAGGAAGATGACGACCGCCTGCTCGGGTCGCCGCGGAAGCTGCGATGGAGCTACTCGACTTCCAAAGCCGTCGACGAGATCCTCGCCTACGTCTATTACAAAGAGCTCGGCCTTCCCACCGTAGTCGTCCGACTGTTCAACACTGTCGGCCCGCGTCAGGTCGGCAACTACGGCATGGTCATACCGCGTTTCATTTCGCAGGCCCTGAGGGGAGAACCGTTGACCGTCTACGGAGACGGCAGCCAGTCTCGTTCATTCACTTCGGTATACGACGTCGTCGGTGCGATGACAATGCTGATGGAAACGCCTCAAGCCGAAGGGGACGTCTTCAACATTGCGGGCCAATCGGAGATAAGCATCCGCGAGCTGGCGGAAATGGTCATCAAGATGACGGATTCGGCTTCGACGATCGTTTACGTGCCGTTTGAAGAGGTTTATGGGGAAGGCTTCGAGGACATGAGTCGCCGGGCTGCGGATACGAGCAAACTCGAGGCGACAACGGGCTTTCGCTGCAGCACGAACCTGATCGAGACTATCGATCGGATGATCGAGTTCACGCGCCAGACGGCACGGACGACATGACGATCGCGCTGGCGGCCCTGACCACGCTGGCAGTCACCCTGGCCTTCATCTGGCCGTTTCGAAAGCTGGCCTTATTTCTGGGTATTCTGGACGACCCGGGGCCAAGAAAGATCCACACCGTTCCCGTTCCATATTTCGGCGGTCTCGCGATGCTGGTCGGAGTCAGCGCCACAATCCTGTGGCTGCGTCCGCAATCGTGGTTTGTGGTGGCCATGCTGGCCTGCGTCGCCGCGGTTGGCCTCGCCGATGACGTGCGGCATTTACCCGTGTGGGTCAAGTTGGTCTGCGAAACCACGATCGCTTGCGCCGCTGTCGGTCTCGGATTCTCGTGGCAACTGACCGACTCTTCCGGCTTGAATGCAGCTTTCTCGGTGATCTGGATCGTTGGCCTCACCAACTCGCTGAATTTGCTGGACAACATGGACGGGCTGGCCTCCACCGTGGCAGGCCTGGCATTGGTTGGGATAGCGCTGCTGGTCCATGCGCCGGCGATGATCGCCATTCCCCTGGGCAGCGCAGCCCTTGGTTTTCTGGTGATCAATCGACCGCCTGCGGGGATGTACATGGGCGACACCGGCAGTCTCATGCTCGGGTTTGGTCTGGCGCTTTGCGCCATCACCGCGGCCAACACCGCTCATGGTCTGCACTCGGTCATAATCCTCATCCTGCCCGTGGCCGTAGCCGTATTTGATACGTCCTTGGTGATCACGTCTCGACTGGCGACCGGCCACCCGGTCCAGTTGGGAGGAAGAGATCACTTCTCCCACAGGCTCAAGCTTTTGGGCTGGTCCTCTTACCAGGTGATTGGCGCCACCGCCCTCGCAAGCGGGGCGGCATGGGGCGCCGCAGCGTTGGCCCTTCAGTACCCGAGTTCCGAAGCTTGGCTCGCCCTTCCTGTTATCGCGGCGTTCGCGATCGTCTGGATCGGGTTACTCAAGATCAATCCATATGAGTCGGCTGTCAATCACACTCTGGAGGTCCATGGTGCCCGCAATGTTTAGGGAGGAGTTGCTGGGCAAGCTGAACCAACGCTCCGCCACCGTTGCCGTCGTTGGTCTTGGGTATGTCGGACTACCGCTTGGATGCGCCCTGGCCGAGGCGGGTCATCGCGTCATCGGCATCGATCTGTCGACTGAGAGGGTGGAGGGGATCAACGCCGGACAGTCCCACATTGAGGACGTGCCGCCGAGCCAGGTCAGGCGCCTGGTGCAGGAGAAGCGCCTGCAAGCGACGAGCGAAATCGAGGCGGCTGCCAAGGCCGACGTTGTCATCATCGCCGTTCCGACGCCAATCGACGAGTACCGAGTGCCAGACCTCGGCTATGTTCGTGCGGCGGCACTCAGTTTGGCGAATGTGGTCGGGCCGGGCACTCTGATCGTCCTGGAGAGCACCACTTATCCGGGGACGACCGAAGAGGTCCTGGTTCCAGCGTTCATCGATCGTGGCTTCCACCCCGGGGTTGATCTCTTCGTCGGGTACTCGCCTGAGCGGATCGACCCTGGGAACCGCGATTGGGATATCAGCACCACGCCAAAGGTCGTGAGTGGTCTGACCCAGTCTTGCCTCGAGCTGGTAGTCGCACTGTACAGCAGCATCGTGAAGACACTGGTGCCGGTAACGAGCATCCGCACGGCCGAGATAGAAAAGCTCTTCGAGAACATCTTCCGAGGAGTAAACATCGCATTGGTCAACGAGTTCCAGATCATCTGCGATGCATTCGGGATCGATGTCTGGGAGGTCATCCGGGCCTGCTCGACAAAGCCGTACGGCTACATGCCTTTCTATCCTGGCCCGGGGCTGGGCGGCCACTGCGTACCTGTCGACCCCTTCTATCTCGCCTGGAAAGCGCGGCAGCTCAATGTGAATACCGAGTTCATCGAACTGTCCGGCCGAGTCAACGCGAAAATGCCGGAATACGTAGTGCAGAAAGTGGAGCGGCTTCTGAACTCAAAGCAGCGTGCGCTGAACGGTACGAAGGTCGGGCTCCTGGGTGTCGCCTATAAGCGGAATTCCTCTGACGTTCGAGAATCGCCGGCTATTAAGGTCATCGAGCTGCTCCTCAAAGAGGGCGCCGTGGTCAGCTACTTCGATCCTCACGTCCCCTCCGTACGCGTGAACGGGCATGAGCTTCATTCCGAGCGTTCCCTGGACGATTTTCTCGTCGTCCAGGAGGCCGCAGTCATAGTCACAGATCACGACTCGATCGACTGGATCAAGGTCCTCGAGTTCGCGCCGATCATCGTCGACACGAGAAACGTGATGGGTCGTTTGAGTCAGCCCTCGGCGAGGTCGTCCTATCCCCCCGCGCGGTAACGGTTTTTCCAGGTAGGGTGTCTTGTGCGGCATTGCCGGATTAGCCGGGCAGAGGCCTGATCTCGGCGTTCTAGAACGCATGGCGGCGGCCATTGAGCACCGGGGCCCGGATTCGTCCGGGACCCTGCTGGATGATCAAGCCGGCCTCGCCTTCCGTCGACTCAGCATCATCGACGTCGCCGGGGGGGATCAACCGATCTTCAACGAGGACGAGTCGGCCGCCATCATATTCAATGGCGAGGTCTACAACTACCGCGAGCTTCGAGCCGGGCTGATCGAGCGTGGCCACCGATTCAGGACCAGGTCTGACGTTGAGACAGTCCTCCATCTCTGGGAGGAGAAGGGCCCGTCCTGCTTGAGCGACTTGAGGGGAATGTTCGCGTTCGCGATTTGGGATCGTCGGGACCAGTCATTGTTCCTGGCTCGTGATCGGGTGGGCAAGAAGCCGCTTTACTACTACCGCTTGGCGCAGGGCGGCATCGTTTTTGGGTCAGAGATCAAGGCCATCCTCCAGCACCCTGAGGCGCGCCGCGAACCCAATCTCACGGCCATCGATCAGTTCCTCACCCTCCAGTACGTTCCCGCTCCAGGCACGGCCTTTTGCGGAATCGAGCGCGTCCCACCCGCGCACTGGCTTTCCTGGCGCAACGGGAATGTTCGCATCGGGCGGTACTGGGAGCTGGACTACGAAAGGAAGTCTCACCGATCAGAAGAGGAGCTAAAAGACGAGCTGCGCGAGTTGCTGCGCGAGGCCGTAAGGATCCGGCTCGAAAGTGAAGTCCCGCTGGGCGCTTTTCTGTCCGGCGGTATCGACTCGAGCGCGGTGGTCGCTTTGGCCGCTGAGTCGAGCGCGGCTCCCCTGAACACGTTCTCGATCGCATTTGAGACCCAACAACATGACGAATCCAGGTTCGCCCGGATGGTGGCCGAGCGGTTTGGTACGAACCACCACGAGCTTGTTGCAGGCCCGGGTGGCCCTGAGCTCATCGATGACATCGTCTGGCACTATGACCAGCCTTTCGGGGACTCTTCGGCGATTCCCTCGTTCCAAGTGGCGCGGCTGACCCGGCTATACGTGACGGTTGTCCTCAACGGCGATGGAGGCGACGAGAGTTTCGCCGGCTATGACCGCTACAGGCTGAGCCGCGTGGCGGGGTACTTCAGCCTGCCCAGGCAGGTTCGTGGGCGAATTCAACAGGTTGCTCGCCACGCCTCTCCATTTCTTGGCCGCGGCCAAAGGCTGCTGCGAGGTCCGATCAATGACCCGTACGAGGCTTACTACGCAACCCTGGTCCAGCTGGATCAAACGCTCAAGTCCGGGCTCTATTCAGGTGATCTGATGGCGCACGCCGGCGGCGAGCCACTCGCGCCCCTGTCGTACATGCGATCGCACCGGCACCGGGCGGTGCTGGATTCAATGCTCGCCGCAGATGTCAACAACTACCTTCCTGACGACCTTCTCGTAAAGATGGACGTGGCGACGATGGCACACTCGCTTGAGGGCCGCTCGCCTTTCCTCGATCACAAGCTGATGGAGTTCGCAGCCAGCCTTCCAGTAAACCTTAAGATTCGCAACGGTGTGAGCAAATACCTGCTCAAGGCGGCATTCCGAAAAGTGTTGCCCGACGAGATTCTCGATCGCCCAAAGATGGGGTTCGGCGTGCCGCTAGGGCGCTGGTTGCGAGGCAACCTCAAGGAGATGTTGGTCGACACCGTGTTGTCTGAGCGAGCCCTCGGTCGCGGGTACTTCCAGCCTGCAACAGTTCACGAAATGGTCCGAAACCTTCTCAGCGGGAGCAATCGCTTTCAATATCCCCTCTGGAATCTGCTGGTGCTCGAACGGTGGCACCAGTTGTACATCGATCGGATCCCCGTGCCGCGCACAGGCAGCGCGTGTTGATATGAGTCAACGCATTGAGGAACTCGTCAATCAAGCGGCCTGGTTGCTGACCTAACCCGATTGAGAGCCGGTCGGCTCCGCCGCAGGCCGCATCGGCGGGTCGGGAATCAGGCTCGAAGATAGCGATTCACGTTCATCAGCCGCCCGCGCATGGTCGTGGAGTCGGATCGAGCCGTAAGCGAATAGACCAAACAGCAGGATCAGGTTTGCCCAGATCGGATCCTGGAATGGCACCGAAAACCGGATGTGAGTGCCTAAATACCGATCGACCAGCACGATTGGAGCTGGAAAGCCGATGAAGAAATAACACCCTGCTGCCAGGGCGGCCAGGGCACGTTTGCGCCAGACATTGGGATCAAGACCGACCAGCGCCACGATTGCCGTCCACGTCGGCAGCACAAATATGAATGTATGCGGATGAGTCGTGATGGCAACAAGAGGCATCAGTGCAAAGAAGATTCCGAACGAGAGAACCTCTGCGTCCCTTCGCGGAATCCGCCGCGGGCCATGCAGCAGGGCGAATGCAAGGTACGTGGCAAAGCCGAGAACTCCTAGGGCCACAACGTAGTAGAAACCTTGAAAGAACGGCAAGGTCCAGTCGTTGATCGACCTCCCAAACAACCTGGCTAGGGCGTTGCTGAGCCCAAGGAACTGTGACGGATAAGCGAACGGCTGAGCGAGAATATCAGGGACATCATCCGTAGGAAGTGCGTGGTAACCGCTTGTGCCGGTCTGTTGGAGCAATAGGGCCGCGGAGTTCAATGTAAATCGCGCCATCGCGTCAGGCCCGGTGTGCTGGCCAAGACCAAGGACCGCAACGCCGACCAAACCAACGACTCCGAGGACTGCGATGGACCGCTTGGTGGGCTCAGCAATGATCACCAGCGGGAGGAACACGATGGGGATTCGCTTCGTCATGGTGGCCGCCACGGTTGCCGTCAGCCCTAACGAGGTACGCCTGGAAACCGCAAACCAGGCCGCGCATAACAGCATGAGCTCGACCATCTCAGGATTTGCCGAGACCGAGAACGCGTAGGGCACCCACTGGAAGCACGCCCACGCGGCCACACCGACTATGGCGGCCAAGCCGGCGAGTCGTGACGCCTTGGTCGCGAAGAACAGCGCAAGGAGCAAGAGAGGGACGTTCATGACCCCGTAGAAGTACTCGTTGAAAACACTTGGTGCCAGTGTCACAAACCAGTGCTCCATGACGAATACCGGCCCGTAGTAGATTCCCTGTCCATTCCAGGAGCCGAACATCGCGTTGTAGAAGTCGCCCCTGAAGTGGCGCGGCCACTCGTAGACGAATCCTTCGAGTATGCACACTCGAACGCCCCAGGCGATTGATGTAGCCAGTGCGAGCAGAATGGTGAACCGTGCAACGTGCCTCGGTCCAATTCCGCACGCAGACTTGGGACCAACTATCGTCATGGCTCGTTAGAGCGACTGCCCCTCGATCATCAGTCCGGTGCCGCAGCCGAATATGCGATCAAGTCTGAAACCAACATCGAGGGCTGTGACCTGGCTTGCGTTGAGCAGAACAACGGCACGATTCGGGATAGGTATGCCTTCGAGCTGAAAGGAAAGTACAAGAGCTTCCGCGCCAGGGGGGGTTGCGACGACCAACACCGTAACAGTGCCTGAGACGCCTCTCAACCTAATGTTGCTGTCGGCGATTGCTTCTCCCAGTGGCGCGCGAGTTGTCAAACTCGCGTCACCATCATCGGGCATTTTGATTGACCGAGCCAAGCTTTGCCAACTCTGGAATCGCCGTTCATAGCCGTTGCCAGCTGCGGGATAGCAGGCGTCCGCAACAACGAACGCCATCGCATAGGTGTCGCCTCCTGGATTGACATGAATGCCAGTGACTTGGGCGTGATAGGAACCAGGTGGCGCATCTGGAATGCGCACTTGCAAGGGGGGCGCCCCCCGGGCAACGAAGGTGCGGCCGCCGGGGTCAATGATCGCCAAACCGATCTCGGAGGCCGAGCTGCTCAGCAGCGCCGTGATGTTACCGCCGCCTGTCGCATAATCTGCAGCCGTGTTCGTCTGTCCGGCCTGCAATGGAACGAGTGAAATGAAGGTCTGTTCAGTACCGGGAGTCGGTTTGACTGCCACTGCCCCCTCCTCGACTTGCTCCAACTGACCTAATGGGTCTCGCAAATCGGCCTGAAGGGGGCCCATTGAGATTATTCGGCCGGTGCCGGAGTCGTAAACCTGTTGGTCACCCGCTTGGACTGGTACCGAGCCAGCGAATAGGGCTCCTTTGCCCGGCCGTGCATTCACCACGCCACCGAATACCTTTAGCTCCGCGACACCCTCAGGCTGCAGAAATACCTCGAACAACGAGCCGCCTGCCTCGACCGAGGCGCCTGCCTCGAACGACACGGTTGTTGTCTCGACTAAAAAGTCAGTCCCCGGCGCGTTGGCTGTCGAGTACAAAATGCTACCGCTCTGCTGGTCAAGGGTGGCACTGACAATCACCCCGTATCTATTGATCCAGGCTTCCTGAACCTCAAGCGTGGAGTTGGGCGCGAGCTGAGCGTTGGATCCATCCGGGAGGTTGATCGCGGCACTTGAAGCTGTCCTGGTGTACAGCGTGTCGCCAGCCTGCATCATCGCTCCAGTGGTCGCCGACTTCAAATACTTGGTGTCGCGGGGCTTCAAATCCACAGTACCGGTATCAACGCCAATTACGACCGGACTTGGGGTCTCAAGCGGCGAACTTCGGCTAAGAAAAATGAGACCAGTCCCGATCGCTGAGCCCAACAGAACCACGATCAAGACGAGACATCCTAAGAAGCTCGGGGCACCCCAGCTGCGAGGGTGGGCGGAGGGCGTCTCGTCCGCTTTCAGGCGCACGCTCAAAGATTATGCGTGACTCGCATGCACCGTGACTTAAGGCTGGGACGGCGCCCTCCTATCCCTGAACCAGTCATGACCGTATCAAAGGTCTTGTCAGGAAATGGTAGCTTCGAGGTGTCCTCAAGAACCCGGGCGCCTGACTTCCAGTCATATGTGTCCACACCTACAGCGGGCCCGCAAGAACAG
>CAAGKR010421348.1_pt1 | contig 14559 bp, 14 predicted proteins | sample 2556971 | NCBI WGS metagenome assembly CAAGKR01 (sample SAMEA5207829, study PRJEB30636) | soil metagenome | biome: forest; feature: boreal; material: soil | place: USA | collected 2011-09 | depth 1 m | reverse complement strand
CTCCTTAGGATCCAGAATCCAGGTCGTGCCGCGGAGGACCAAACCTTTGGGCTCGACCGAGCTGGCTGGGGCCGCTTTCGCAAGGGCCTTGCCAGCGTCGTGGAGATTTGCCGCGCGCGCGGGTACGATCCCACCTTCCACCCTCATGCTGGAACCTTTGTCGAGAGCGCGTTCGAGATCAAGCGCCTTTTGGAGACCTCCGAGGTTGGTATCTGTTACGACACTGGCCATCTGATTATCGGCGGCGCAGATCCGGTGACCGCCATAAAAGTTTGGGGCAAGCGGATCAATCACATTCATCTCAAGGACACTCGCCTGGAAGTCATTAAGCGCTTGCGCTCTGAGCACGCCATCTCAGAAACCTACTACGAAGGGGAGGCGTTCTCGCCGCTGGGCGAGGGCAACGTCGCCATCGACGAAGTCCTGTCAGAAATAGCCGAGCTTCAATACTCGGGGTGGCTGGTGGTCGAGCAGGACGTGGTCCTTAAGTCTGCAAAACTCTTTTCGAAAGCCGTCAAAGCGCAGGAGCGCAGCCGGGCATATCTGCGCCAACGGGGCCTATGAGCAGATATCTTCCGGCATCGCAGATTCAGTGTTCGTTCCAGTGTTACTCCGCACTGACTTGGACCATGCATAGCCAACTCGCGGGTGAACCTATGGCGCACGACGCTCTATATGATGCCAATGTCTAGAGCGAGCGGGCGAACCCTTCGGGCAGGTGTGATTGGCGCGGGTATCGGCCGAGTCCATGTCGATGCCCTCCGACGGATAGGCGTCGAAGTATCTGTAATCGCGAGCTCTTCGATTGAGCGGGCCCGCGAGCACGCGCGCCGACTTGGTATTCCAAGAGTTTGCGAAACCGCAATCGAGGTTGCTGAATCACCCGATGTCGATGTCGTTCATGTTTGCACCCCGAACGGTCTTCATTCCGAGCACGTGCTGTCTGCGATTGCTGCAGGCAAACACGTCGTCTGTGAGAAGCCCCTGGCCGTTTCTAGCGCTCAAGCTCAGAATCTGCTCGAAGCAGCCAAGAAGGCGGGCGTGGTCCACGCGGTCGCATATACATACCGCTATTACCCCGCGATTCAGCGGATGCGAAGTCTGACTGCTAGTGGCCAACTCGGCCAGATCCACCTCATCCGCGGCTGCTACCTCAATGACGAAATGGCTCGCATCGCTGCAACCGGCCATTGGATGCTGAAGCCTCAATTGATGGGTCCAGCGCTCATCCTCGGGGATACCGGGGTCCACTGGTGGGACCTCATCGAGTATGTCACCGGCACGCGGATCGTGGAAGTCGCCTGCACCCACACCAGCGCCCGCAGTCCAGCCGGGGAAGGAGAAGACTCGGCGGCTGTTTTGTTGCGGCTTGACAACGGTGCATCCGCAGTCGGTGCTATTTCTGGGACCGCGGCAGGCCACGGCAACACGATCGAGCTTGAGGTAATCGGTGCGCAGGCTGCACTGAGTTGGAGCCAAGAAGAGCCTGACACGCTCTGGAAGCTGAACCTAGGCGCGCCGGCACAGCGTCTGGTTCGAGACGGTTCGGAGCCGACGATAGGCGATTCTCAGTTGGAGCTTCCAGCTGGCCACATTCAGGGCTACCTGGATGCCTTCCGACACATGATGGCGGCCATTTACGGCGGCATCCGTGGCGTTGAGGGCGCGAACCACCCAACGTTTGAGGATGGTGTGCGCGGGTTGCGGGTGCTCGAGGCTTTGCTCTTGAGCGCCGCCAAGAGTCAATGGGTGACCCTTTGAGATCTGCGCGATTGCGCACTTCGACCGGCGCGAAGCGCACACTGCGGCGGGCAAATTCCGCGCCGCGCGCGCAAACCGATACGATTGCTCCCGGTCTTGCAATCAAATGGCTGATCGGCGAGGTTGTCTAGTTGCTGGCGAGGCCCGAGCCCATGAGCGCTGAGGTCATGCCCTTGGCGGACATTCTCGCCGAAGCGAGGCGGATCTTAGAAGCAGGACAGCACATTCCGCTGCGCCTTGTGGGCGGCTTGGCGGTAGCAGTCGTGACGCCGGGGACGCGCCTGCTGGAGAGGGTCTATAAGGATATCGACCTGGTCGCCGCGCGTGGTCAGCGGTCTTCGATCATCGACCTATTCGGCTCTCTAGGCTATGACGCTGATGAGACGTTCAACGCTCTACATGGAAGCCGGAGATTGCTTTTCTACGATGCGATCCATGGCCGTCAGGTCGACATCTTCGTTGGCAGATTTGAGATGTGCCACTCACTCCCAATCGCTGACCGTCTGAAGATCCGCCAGGACACACTTCCGATTGCGGACTTGCTTCTTACCAAGCTGCAGATCGTCAGCCTAAACGACAAGGATCAACGAGACGTTTTCAACCTGCTATTCCACCTTCCTCTTACTAATTCGGATAGCTTGGGCATCAACGCCAATTACATCGCGGTGCTCTGCGCGGCTGACTGGGGGCTCTGGAGAACGGTGACGATGAATCTCGAGCGCGTCCGTGGAGGTGTCGCCCAATACGGTCTAACTGGCGAGCAGCGCGACGTTCTGACAACTCAGATCGACGACCTTGTTCATGCAATCGCCGGCGCGCCGAAGAGCACAAGGTGGAAGTTGCGTGCCCGAGTCGGTGAACGCGTTCGCTGGTATGACGAACCCGAGGAGGTCCGGTAGCGTGCGGTTTTGGCGGGGACGCAACAAGACTTCGGATAACAACGTCGCGCGCGAGACCCTCGAGCTGTACTACGCATCCGACATTCATGGGTCGGATCTGCTTTGGCGCAAGTTCCTTGGCGCCAGTCGGTTCTACGCTGCTGACGCCCTCGTGATGGGCGGCGACTTGGTGGGAAAGGCGGTGGTACCAATTGAACACCTGGAGCGCGCCGGGTACCGCACGCGATTTCTTGGGGAAGAGCAGAACGCCGGCAGTCCTGAGGAGCTTGCGCGGCTTATCACGTCAATTCGGTTCAACGGCTTTTATGCCTGGGTCGCTTCCGCTGAGGAGATTGCGGCGCGCACTTCAAACGCTGAGGCTCAGTCTGAACTGTTTGATGAAATTATCAAAGAGGATCTGACGAAATGGGTAACTGTGGCGGAGGGCCGCATCGACCGCACGACCCCGGTCTTCGTCATGGCGGGCAATGACGATCCTTGGTTCATTGATGAAATTCTTTCGACGTCTCAGGGCCTTGTGTTCTGCGATGACAAGATTGTCCGCGTCGGCGACTACGAAATGTTGTCGCTGTCCTATTCAAACCAGACTCCCTGGAATAGCCCCCGCGAATTATCCGAGGACGAGCTATACAAACGGATTAAGAGGCTTGCTGATCAGCTCGAGAATCCAAAGCGGGCGATCTTCAACCTTCATGTGCCCCCCTATGCCAGCGGGCTTGATCGCGCGCGAAAGATAGGTGACGACTTGGCGGTGGTGTACGAGAGCGGTCAGCCCGTGGAGGTGCCAGTTGGAAGCACAGCAGTGCGCCAGATCATCGAGCAGTACCAGCCACTCTTGTCTCTCCACGGACACATCCACGAATGTCGCGGAGAAACCTACATTGGACGCACGTTAGCGATCAATTCTGGATCCGAGTACAACACCGGGAGGTTGCACGGGGTGACCATCACTCTCTGTGGCGAGTCCGTGGCGAAACACCAGTTTGTAGCCGGCTAGAGGGAGAGGGAAATGAAAACCGAGCGCGTCACGACATCACAAGCGCTAGTGCGGTTTTTGGCCGAGCAGCATGTGGAGCGTGATGGAGAGGTCACGCCGTTCTTTGGGGGCGTGTTGGGGATCTTTGGCCACGGCAACCTCGCTGGACTGGGGCAAGCTCTCCTGCAATACCAGGATCGTATCCGCTATTACCAAGGCCGAAACGAGCAGGCGATGGTGCATATCGCCAGTGGGTACGCGAAGATGAAGAACCGGCTCGCTACCCTAGCTTGCACAACGTCCATCGGGCCTGGCGCGACCAACATGGTGACCGGCGCTGCATTAGCGACAGTCAACCGGTTGCCCGTTCTGCTGCTTCCGGGGGATATCTTTGCCAAGCGGCTGGCCGGTCCCCTCCTTCAGCAACTCGAGCATCCGCTCTCGCAGGATATCTCCGTTAACGACGCGTTTATCCCGGTGTCCCGGTACTGGGATCGCATAAACCGCCCAGATCAGTTGACGAATGCGCTTTTTGCCGCTATGCGCGTGCTGACAAGTCCAGCAGATACAGGTGCAGTCACTCTCGCACTCCCCCAAGACGTCCAGGCTGAGGCTTGGGACTTCCCAGCGGAACTCTTCCTGCCCCGGATATGGCAGATTCCTCGCAACCGCCCTGACGCTCAAGCTATCGCACGTGCCGTGACAGCTGTGCGGCGTTCTCAGCGACCGCTAATCATTGCAGGTGGGGGCGTGATCTACTCGGGTGCGGCAGCAGAGCTTCGGCGGTTCGTGGAGATCACTGGCATTCCGGTCGGAGAAACCCAGTCAGGAAAGGGCGCACTCCCATTTGACCATCCGCAATGTCTTGGTGCGATTGGGGTCAGCGGATCAGCGCACGCAAATCGAATAGCGCGAGATGCCGACCTCGTTATCGGTATTGGAACCCGGTACACAGATTTCACTACTGCGTCGAAGACTCTCTTCGGCGACACCGTTGGCTTTGTGAACATCAACGTCGCGGAGATGGACTCGACTAAGCACGCGGCGATTGCTCTGACGGGGGATGCCCGAGAGACGTTACGACTCTTGCAAGATCAATTGTCAGGATGGGCAGTCGAGCGCGAATATCGTCAAATTGGCGAAAGTGCGGCAGTGCGGTGGCGCGCAGATGTCGAGGAGGCCATATCCCCAGGCCTAGGGACCCGGCCGACGCAAGCCGAGGTGATTGGAATCGTTAACGATGCAGCCGATGCCCGTGCTGTGGTTGTGGGGGCAGCGGGCAGTTTGCCCGGTGACTTACACCGCCTCTGGCGGACGCGCGACACGAAGGGCTACCAGGTCGAGTACGGATATTCGTGCATGGGGTACGAGATCGCCGGAGCTTTAGGGGCTAAGCTAGCCGACCCCTCACGCGAGGTGATTTCGATGGTCGGCGATGGATCGTGGCTCATGATGGCACAGGAGGTTCTCACCTCGATTCAAGAAGACGCGAAGCTCATCATCGTGCTCGTCGACAACCACGGATATGGGTCGATCGCCGCGCTGTCCGAATCGTTGGGATCGCAAGGTTTTGGCACACGTTTTAGATTTCGGGGCGCCGACGGTCAGCTCTCTGGCGACGACCTACCAATTGACTTGGTCGCAAGCGCACGGAGCCTCGGAGCGGAGGTCCTAACCGCAGGATCCGGCGCCGAGCTCAAGGCCGCCCTGCATCGGTCAAAGGAGACTGCGCGTACGACGGTCATCTATGTCGAAGTGGATCCGCGCGGTACGTTCGGTGGCTCAGGCGCATGGTGGGATGTGCCAGTGGCTGAGGTTTCGTCCCTTCGGTCGACCGAGGAAGCTCGAAGGGAGTATGAGGTTGCTGTTGCTAAGCAACGACATTACTTGGCACAGTCGGGGCCGGAACGCGCATCTGCATCGACCAGCGATGGTGGTACGCCGCAAGCCCTGCGACTAGGACTAGCCCCGAAATGAGCCGGCGTCCGACGATCCTCTTCAATACCCTTCCTAACCATCAACGCCCAGATGCTAGTGGGCTCGTCTTGCTCTTCACATACGAACGACCCGTCCAATTCACGTTGTGGACGCGTAGGCACGAATCGATTGGCGCCGACGCTCAGCGGTTTGGCGATCGCCTCTAACCTGCGACACGCGCCAATTCGGGTCGCACTAGTTGGTTTGGGTCGCATGGGGCGTAACCACCTGGCAGCGATTCGGCGATTCTTGCCCGACATTCAGTTGGTAGCTGTCGTCGAGCCGGCGCCGGCCAGCCTGGCTGCCGCGCGGGCCGCGTTGGGCACAGCTCACATCTACCCAACCGCGGTTCAAGCCATGGAGCACGAGCAGCTGGATGCGTGCTTGATCATCACGCCCACCGATACGCATATCGAGCTCGTCGCAGCCGCCGTGGCACGTGGCTTGCACGTCTTCTGTGAGAAGCCCCTGACGCTTGACCTCAAGGAAGCCGAACGGCTCGGGGCAGCTGCCCGCGAGCGTGACCTCATCCTGCAGGTTGGGTTCTTTCGCCGCTTCAGCCCACCATTCGTCAAGGCCAAAGAGCTTCTGCACCAAGGTTCGATCGGCGTACCGCTCTTTGTCAGGGCGGCTCAGTGGGATGTTGCGTGTCCGCCAACTGAGTGGTGCGACCCCAAGCGTAGTGGCGGAATCTTCATCGACATGGGCGTACACGAGTTCGATCAAATCGAGTGGCTTCTCGACGATGAAATCGTCTCCGTCGAGGGCCGGGCGCTTCCACTGGTGAAGGCGGAACTTAAGACGGTTAACGATCTCGATAACGCCTTGGTTTTCATTGGCTTAGCGAGCCAAGCGGGTGGTCTAATTGATCTATCAAGGAACGGCCGCTACGCGGATGACGTCCGGCTCGAGATCCTTGGTAGTGAAGGAGCGATCTTCGTCGATACATACCCGAATGCCCGGGTACGCCTTGGCTCGCGGAGCGGACTACAGGTCGTATGGGATGGCGGCGACGAGGATAGCTTCATCTTAGGAGTCGCGGCCGAGTTGGCTGCCTTTAGTCTCGCGATTACCGAGCCATTAGCCGCCTCGGTTCCGGGAGCGGCGGCCAGCATTCGTGCGACGGCTATTGGGCAGGGAGTCTGGGAGTCGATTCTTCTTGAACGCCCGGTCCAGGTTCGCGCCAGTAGGTCGGAAGCCCAGCCATGATCCCCAACCTCATTGGATCGGAATGGCGCGTGCCTGCCAACAGCATAGGCTCGCTGCCGGTTTACAACCCGGCGACCGGCGAGGTGATCGAGCATGTGCCGCTGTCCGGAAGCAGCGACGTCGACGCGGCCGTGCGGGCGGCGACGGCCGCATTTCAGAGCTGGTCGCGGACCGCCGTGATGGAGCGCGTGCGGCTGATGTTCCGTTACAAGTCGCTGCTTGAAGACCACCTTGAGGAACTGGCCGCGATTATCACGCGCCACCACGGCAAGACACTGGATGAGTCGCGCGGCGAGGGGCGCCGCGGCATCGAGGTGGTGGACTTCGCATGCGGCGCGCCCACGCTTCTTCAGGGCCGCACGCTGCGCGACGTCTCCGCCGGCGTCGATCAGGACCTCTATCGCTACCCCGTCGGGGTCTGTGCCGGGATCCCTCCCTTCAATTTCCCGGTGATGATCCCGCTGTGGATGTTCCCGCTGGCGGTCGTAGCGGGCAACACCTTCATCCTCAAGCCCTCCGAGCGCACGCCGCTCGGCGGCGCACGCCTCGCGGAGCTCTTCCTTGAAGCAGGTTTCCCCGAGGGCGTCCTCAACGTCGTCAACGGCGCCCGCGAGGCAGTTAACGCGCTCCTTGTGCATCCGGGCGTGAACGCAATCTCGTTTGTCGGCTCGGCGCCGGTCGCTCACTACGTCTATCAGACCGCGGCCGCCAACGGAAAACGGGTGCAGGCGCTAGGCGGGGCCAAGAACCACATCGTCGTCATGCCGGACGCGGACCCGGAGGTCACGGTGCCGGCGATCCTTAACTCCGCGTTCGGCAACGCCGGCGAGCGTTGCCTCGCAGGCTCGGTGGCTGTGGCCGTGGGGCGTGCCGCAGACCAGCTGCTGGATCCGCTTCGAGAAGCCGCTTCGAAGATGGTGGTCGGGCCGGGCGATCAAGCCGGCGTGCAGGTTGGCCCCCTCATCCGCGCCGACCACCGCGACCGCGTAGCGGCCTTCGTGGACAAGGGGGTCGCGGAGGGGGCGAAGCTGCTGGTCGACGGGAGAGGCGAGATGTCTAGAAAAGGTTTCTTTCTCGGACCCACGATCCTGGATCGCGTCACCGCCGACATGGCGGTCGGCCGCGAGGAGATCTTCGGGCCCGTGCTCTCGGTCGCCAGAGCCGCAACGCTGGACGACGCGATCGACCAGGCCAACCAGATGGCCCTCGGCAACATGGCGACCATCTTCACGCAGTCCGGACGCTCGGCAAGGGAGTTTCGAGAGCGAGTGGAGACCGGCATGACGGGCATCAACGTGCCCATCGCCCAGCCATTCGCCTTCTTCCCGTTCAGCGGGTGGAAGGGCTCCTTCTACGGAGACCTCCACGTGCACGGCACGGATGGGATCGAGTTCTACACGCGCAAGAAAGTCGTCGTCACTCGATGGTGAAGCATCCCCCTCCGCTTCATCTCGAAGTGGTCACCATGGGCCGCGTCGGCGTCGATCTATATCCGGAACAGATCGGAGTAACCCTGTCGGAGGTCCGCACGTTTCGCAAGGATCTTGGCGGAAGCCCGACCAACGTTGCCGTCGCGGCCGCGCGGCTCGGCCGCCGCTCAGCCGTCATCACAAAGGTCGGGGATGATGGATTCGGGCTATACGTCCACGAGGCCCTGCGCGGCTTCGGCGTCTACGATGGCTGGGTCGGCACCGACCCGGTGCTTCGCACCCCCATCGTTTTCTGCGAGTTGCATCCACCCGACCGCTTCCCGCTCCTCTATTATCGCCAGCCCAAGGCGCCCGACATGAACGTGACGGAGCAGGACTATGACATCGAGGCCGTGGCCACGGCTCCGCTGCTGTGGACTACGGGTACCGGGCTATCGGATGAGCCCAGCAGGACGGCGACGCTAGCGGCCATGCGTGCCCGAAAGGCGGGCATCACTGTCCACGACCTCGACTACCGCCCGATGCTCTGGTCGGATGCGCGCGAGGCGCCCACCTTCGCACGCGAGGCGATCGCCCTGTCGACGGTGGTGGTAGGGAACGAGGACGAGATGGAGATGGCGACCGGCAAGCGCGACTTGGAGGCTGGCGCGGCCGAGCTCCTGGCGATGGGCGTGCAGCTCGCGGTGGTCAAGCAGGGCAAGAGGGGCGTGTTCGCGCAGCGTGGCCGCGAGCAGGTGATGGTACCCCCGGTACCGGTGCAGACGTTGTGCGGTCTCGGCGCCGGTGATGCGTTCGGGGGGGCCCTATGCCACGGCCTGCTCGCGGGCTGGGGACTCGAGCGGTTGATTCGCTTCGCCAATGCGGCGGGGGCGATCGTCGCCTCGCGCCTCACCTGCGCAAGCGAGATGCCGTACGAGCGCGAAGTCGACGCATTACTCGCGGGCCGGGACAGAGTCAGTGCCTGACGCCCTCGATGGCGGCGACGCACTGCTTGAGCAGCTCACGCGAATCCGGCGCGAGCAACCGGAGAAGATCGCAGAAACGTTGCGGGTGCGGCGGCGCCGGCCACTGCTCACCGATCGCGGGACGATGTTCCTGGTCGCAGCCGATCACCCTGCGCGAGGCGTGCTCAAAGCAGGTGTGGATGCGCTTGCGATGGCCGATCGGGGCGAGCTTCTGCGCCGGCTGCGCATCGCCCTGGAGCGCCCAGGCGTCGACGGTGTCATGGCGACGCCGGACGTCGTGGAGGACCTTGCCCTGCTTGGGGCGATCGAGGGCAAGGTGGTGTTTGGCTCGATGAATCGTGGAGGGCTCGGCGGCAGCGTGTTCGAGCTGGACGATCGAGTGACGGCTTACGACGCGGCGGCCATCGAGGCGGCCGGGCTCGACGGCGGCAAGCTGATGGTCAGGGTGGCGGATGACGACGCTGCCACGCTGGACACGATGGTCGCCGCCGCCGGCGCCATCAACGGGCTGGCCGATCGCAAGCTCGTGGCCATGGTGGAGGTGTTCGCCAGCCGCAAGGATGGCGCGAATGTCGGCAACCTCTACGACGTTGACTCCATGGTCCGCGCGGTCGCCATCGTGCAAGGCCTGGGACGTACGTCAGCGTACACGTGGCTCAAGCTGCCAGTCGTCGACGATATTGCACGGCTGTTGCGCGCCACTTCTCTGCCGGTGGTCCTGCTCGGCGGCGACCCCGGAGCCGACGCCGTGCCGACCTACCGCCGCTGGAAACAGGCGATGGCCTGGCCGCAAGTTATCGGCCTGGTTGCCGGGCGCGCCCTACTGTACCCATCCGATGGGGACGTGGTTCGAGCGGTGGATACGGCCGCGGCGATCGTCGCGGGCCGCAGGCAGGTTGGACAATGACGACCGTTTGGTTCACCGTGGCCCAACCTGCCTGCTTGAGATCTGGCTTACTTCAGCTAGCGGCCGGGGAATGTTCCGGTCCGGGAGATCGCGCCACGCGGTTAGATGGCTAGACGACTGAAGGTAGGCGTGATCGGCTGCGGCCTGATCGCTCAGGTGATGCACCTCCACTACCTCCGGGAACTGTCGGACAGGTTTGAGATCGCGGCGATCTGCGACCTCTCCCCAACTGTGCGGACCGCGTGCGCGCGCGAGTACGGCGTTCCAAATCAATTCGCCAGTTGGCACCAATTGCTCGCGCAGCCACTGGACGCCGTACTCGTGCTGACCTCCGGCAGCCACGCTCCGATCGCGATTGCCGCCGCGCAGGCAGGCATGCATGTTCTAGTCGAAAAGCCAATGTGCTTCTCCGTTGTCGAGGGACAATCCATGATCGAAGCGGCTGCAGCAGCCGGCGTCACCCTGATGGTCGCCTACAACAAGCGTTACGACCCCGCCTATCTGCGCCTCGTCGAAGAGGTGCAATCAATGCGTGGATTGCGGTTGCTCCGGGTCACAACACTTGAGTCGCCGATGGCGCCCTACATACAGCATTACAACCTTCATCGGGGTGGGCCACTGGCAAGCGACGTTGCGCAAGCACTCAGCGAAGACAACCAGGCCCGCATCACCGGCGCCATTGGTAGAGCGGATCCTCTCTCGCGGTGGGCATACCACCTGGTCCTACTCGACAGCCTGGTCCATGAGTTCAGCGCCATACGCGGTATCCTTGGCGAGCCTGACCGGCTGGAGTACGCGGACATCCGCGAAACAGGGCTCACCGCTATCTTCAGCTTCGGAGCCACGCAGTGCATTCTCGCCTGGGTCGACTTACCGGGCATTGCGCGATACGAGATGGAGTTTGCTCTTTACTCGCCCGATCGGCGACTCACGCTTTCATTTCCTTCGCCTTTTCTCAGGAGCATGCCAACGCTGCTCGTGACTGAGGCCGGCGATACGAACTCCTCACGCTCGTCGCGCACCGAGGAGATCCTGTCGTACAGCGAAAGCTTCAAAGAGGAGTTGATCCATTTCCACGAATGCGCGACAACGGGCCGCCAACCCATCACCTCGGCAACCGATGCTCTTCACGACATCGCGCTCTGCAAAGCCGTCGTAAGCGTTTATCGGAGCCGCACTCCGCGCGACAGGCCGGCCGAGCCCGCTCTGAGTCATGCGCGTCAAGATGAAGCATGACGCAGACCCACAGTGGCAACCTCGGAGAAGATTCAGCCCGACCGTGAAGCTTGCCGACCGCACAAGGGGTGTGCTCCTTGTGACCACCGGCATTTCCGTGATCAGTTTCGACAGCTTGCTGGTTAGACTGCAGGAACTATCCCCACCGGCGGTGATCCTATGGCGCGGCGTCTTTACAGCTCTAGGTTTCGGGCTCCTGTCTGGGTTGGCCTATCGCCGCCAGATGTTTGGTGCTCTGAAGTCAATGAACTTGGGAGTCATCAGCGTGGCAGTCTTTACGAGCCTGGGCAACACGATGTTTGTGGTAGCGGTCACACATACAAGCGTTGCGGACACGCTGGTGATCCTCGCATCAGCTCCCTTGATGACTGCGATCTTAGGGCGGGTGCTGCTGGGCGAGAGGCTCCATCTGCGTACTTGGTTGGCTGGGGCAGCTGTTTTTGCTGGCGTGTTAGGCATCTTGGGAAGCGGTTTAGGCCGCGAGGGGATTGTTGGGGATCTGGCTGCGTTCGCTGGATCGCTTTCGCTAGCAATGCTCTTAGTCACATTGCGAAAGTTCCCTGAGATGAAGCAACTATCAGCTATGTGTATAGCGGGCCTGCTTACCGCAGGAACCGCGCTGCCATTCGTTGGGGATTTCTCCCTCAATTTACGGCAGGCGGGCTTTGCGGTGCTGAACGGCTCAGTTATCGTGCCGATCGGTCTGGCGCTAGTTTCGATGGCCCCTCGTTACATCGCGGCGTCAGAGGTGAGCCTCATAACCCTTCTGGAGGCGGTACTCGGGCCGCTCTGGGTGTGGTGGATCTTGCGTGAGGCGCCGACGCTTCAAACGCTCGTGTGTGCAGCAGTGATCCTAGTTGCTCTAGTTATCCACTCCTATTTAGACATTAGAACTAAAGCGATCAGTGGCCCGCAGGCGCTGGAGGCAGCCGGCACACCATCTTCCTGCCCTTGAACGCCTAGTCCATTGCACGATCGCGGTACCCGTACGGCAACGCTGGCGACATACGACGCTAAGCGGCGGCACTTAGCGGCACTCAGCGAATTCGAGGCGCCGATTCTGAACGTCATGCAGTGGTCTGTTAACCGCAAGGGGCCAAATGGGTCCGCTGGCCAAGCCACATAGAGATAGATCGCGCGAGGAGATCCAGCCCGCCTAGTTCACGACCGACAGATCGCCGTCGCGTCTCAGCGCCCTAATCGCCTGGTTGAAAGCAATGCCGGCGAACAATGGTGGACGGCCGCGGACACAACGCTTCGGTGGGGGGGACGCTTTGATTTTGAATCGACGGCATTGCACGGCCACGGACCCATACAATCCGCACTGTAAAACCGCCGCGAAAGCTTGGGGTTTCGACTCCTCTCCAGGCCCGCCGCCTCCAATTTCGAGTTCATATGGACTCGGGTTCTCGATACGAGTTGGAGACCGATGAAGCCATTGAAGGCTCAAAGTACGATCGGTCGTGCCCTGGTGGGGGAGGTTCACGTAGCGGCGATCAGTGCTACTGCAACAACCGCAAGAGCCGCACCCACCGCCTGTATGAAGGTCAGCCGCTCGCGCGTGAAGAATCGCGCGCACAGGATGGTGAACGCCGGGTAGAAAGACGTGAGTAGAGCGCTCAGTGAAAGCAGGCCATGGAAGGTCGCATAGAGATAAAGCACGACTCCCGCCCCGTCAAATACGCCGCCCAAGCCGATGAGGCGCCAAGAGTTGCGCCGTGGGACAAATGAGACACCGCTGATCAGAGCGAAACACAGTGGGGCCAGCGCTGAGCCTGCGCGACCGCTCAAGAACGCTATTACCCCAGCGGAGCTCCCGGCGTGAAAGAGGATGAAGAAGAGACCGAAGGAGAGACCGGCTACGACCGCCAAACCCAGCGCAGCGCGAGCCCCTTTCGCGGTCTCGCGACTCCGCCCGTTGATCAAGGCGATGGCAATCACTCCCACGCCAATACCACCCAACTGCCCGAGATGCAGCCTTTCGCCGCCGAGAACTCCGACCGCCGTGGGCAATGCAGCGGCGACGACTGCTGTGATCGGCGACACAACGCCGATCAAATTGAGCGTCATCGCACGGTAAAAGAGGATCAGTCCGAGACCACCCACCGCCCCGCCTGTGAAGGTGAGGATCACGGCCTGGATGTCCCAGCGCATTGGTAGGAGCCACAGCGCAAGGGGCAGCGCGGCAAGGCCGCAAAGCTCGATACCCACGGTGACGCTGAGTGGAGACGTGCGCCGTCCAGCCAGGCCACCGGTGAAATCGGCAATACCCAGTGTTGCGGCCGATCCCAAGGCTGCCGCGGGTGAAAGAAGCGGGTTCATGTTGAAACCGCCCGGTCGACCGGGCAGCGCCAGTCCTGGCAAACTTTGTCGTCGCACAATCGGCAGATCCGGTCAGCGCGCTCCCGGTCCCGCGTCAGCTGCGTTCGGCCAGGTCCCCCAATTACCACTGCTCGGTGTTGGTGAGGCTGGCGAAAGCGGCACGCATCCGCTGCCGCCGGGACGTCAATACGCGGTCGGCGATGCCGTGGCCGGCCTTCGTGAGGCGGAGCGACACGGCACGACCATCGTGGCCTGGCCGCAGGCCCTGATCTACGAGGCACGCCACGAGCCTAACGGTCCCCGAGGTGGTCAATCCCCCGGTTCCGCTTAGCGCATCGATGCCATCGTCGGACAGCCATGCACGGTGGCTAACGCCGCCGCCCCGCTCGGGTTTGGCGCTCCGGCTTCGAGAAAGCCTTCCGTCAACTCGCGATTTAAACGGTGATGAACATCCGTTCCACATCGAGGAATCTGATCGCAGGTCATACTTCAAGTTCACACTCAGCGCGGCCTCGGAGCATACAGCCTTAGGCGAGGTCCCGAGCAATTGTGTCGATTGCATTGCGATCGATCGGCGTCAAGGACAACGAGATTTCGTTGGCCAAAATCGAGGTGGTCCGCGAACCGTAGAGGAGGTCCCCATGTCGGCTACGCTCGCGTTCCACTCCATCAATGAGGCCAAAAGACCAGCCGCTGCCCGCGTTTACCACAACAACACGGCATGTTCTAGGGGCCGTGACATTCCACAGAACGAGCGTCGCTTGGGCGAGAACGGCTATCGGCGGTGTGGAGATTGCGACCGATTGAATAGTCAAAGCTGCTAGCTCGGATGTGAGAGGTGCCATCGCCCTGTGGGGGTCACATATTCATCGGCGGG
>CAAGKR010043873.1_pt1 | contig 14563 bp, 10 predicted proteins | sample 2556971 | NCBI WGS metagenome assembly CAAGKR01 (sample SAMEA5207829, study PRJEB30636) | soil metagenome | biome: forest; feature: boreal; material: soil | place: USA | collected 2011-09 | depth 1 m | reverse complement strand
GGGCGGGACGCAAGCGTCGCCCTGGGGTGAGGGAAGTTTCGTTCAAAGGAACAAGACGTGGGCGACGCAAGCGTCCCCTCCCATCCCAACACCCCCCCCGCCCCTACACGTCATCCGGGAAATAATAGCGTGCAAGATCTGAATCACGAACTCACCCAACACCTGCAAGCAGGCGAGACGGTAGCGGTTGCAACCATTGTCAGGCGCAAAGGCTCCGTGCCGCGTGAAGTGGGCGCGAAAATGTTGGTGCAGCGCGGCGGCAAGATCAGCGGCACCGTTGGCGGCGGCTGTGGCGAAGCAGACGTATGGCGCGCCGCGCTCAACGTCATTGATACCCATCGTCCAACTTTGGTGCAGGTCGATCTCACGGAAGAGATTGCGATGGAGAGCCAGGGCGTATGCGGCGGCATCTTCGATGTGTTTGTGCAACCCTGGCATGTTGCCTCCGGCGCGGAACGGCCAGCAATGCTTGAGATAGCGCAGGCTATTACTCACGCGCTGGAAAGCGAACGCGCAGTCGCGCTGGCAACCATCATCGCGGCTGGAGGCGCGTGGCGCGGGTTGGTTGGACATTCCATGCTCGCGCATGAAAACGGCGAAACTATGGGTATGCTTACCTTACCCGGAGCATCTGCCGATCTTCCCACGCAGCTCGTGCAAGCTGCGCAAACCTCCATCAAAAACGGCAAACCTCACGTTGAGCGTATTGTTGATGCGCACGCGAGAAACACCTGGGCGGAGGTATTCGTTGAGCCGTTTGTGCCACCGCCGGTCTTGCTGATTGCTGGCGCGGGCCATATTGCCGCTCCCCTGGCGGCTATCGCCAACGTCATGAACTATACCGTCAGTGTCACCGATGATCGCGCCTCGTTTGCCAGCCGCGAACGTTTCCCCTCGGCCAAACAACTACTGGTGAGCGATATCGAATCTACTCTGAGAAACTACCCCATTACGTCGCGCACTCACGTTGTGCTGGTCACGCGCGCGCACTCGCACGATGTGCAGGGTCTGCGCGCCATCATCGACTCTCCCGCCGCCTATATCGGCATGATCGGCAGCCAGCGCCGCGTGTGGGCTGTCTTCAAACTGCTGCACGACGAGGGCATCCCGGCAGAGAAACTGTCGCGAGTGCGCGCCCCCATCGGCCTCGACTTCGGCAGCTCCACCCCCGAAGAAATCGCCCTGAGCATCATGGCCGAAATCACCATGCTGCGTCACGGCGGAACCGGCAAGACGATGTCGGAATCGTTGCGCGAGCGTTTTATGGAACGACTGCGGCGCATGGAAGATGCGAAATAACCCCCGATTTTGTGAAATATTACCTTCCAATCAGCCTTCTCCAGGAGTATATCTCTATAGTAGGAAGAGATGGAAATATGGTTGGAGCCTGTAGTGATATACCTCTATAGCTATTGTGATAGTAAAGTGTCTTCAATGCTTAAAGGCCATTATGGAGGGAACAATGAACACAAGTCGCTTCTCTCGCTGCATCTTCGCGCTACTGAGTTGTTTGCTCATTTTCTTGCTCGCCGCGTGTGGCGAAACGGGTGTAAATCCACCATCGACCGGCAGCCCAACATCAACTGTTAATCCTTCTAAGACGCCACTCCCTGGTTCCAGTCCCACTCTCACGCCAACCGTCACAGTCACAACCGCGCCAGTGCCGCCAACGCAGACCAGCTGCCCACCTGCTGGTACTGTGAGAGCGGCAGTCACTGCCCCGCTAGCTCTGGGAAAAGATGCGAATATCGTCTACCTGGTGACTGAGTACAACTACACCTTATCAACCAGCGCCAGCACCTTGAAACGCTTTGATGTCACGACTGGCGCGAAAACTGAAATACTAAAAATGCCAGGTGTCACCTTCGGTAGCCCTCAGGTCTCAGCCGATGGGCAATGGATTCTCTTTGTTACTTCGATGGGTCAACACGACGAGTTACAGATGGTGCGTATGGACGGCAAGGGCCTGCAAACGCTCTATTGCTTGCCTGCTGGCGGCATACAAAAGGCCCTCTGGTCTACCAACCAGCAGCAGGTACTGATTAGCGCATCCGCTGCTCCAAATGGATTTACCGGTCTCTACCTGCTCAACATAGTCAATGGGACGATTGCGCAGGTGTTAAAGCCGACTCCAGTCAGTAACCCGGTTTTAGGCTCTGTGTTCGTCGATGCTATCACCTGGCTGAATAATACGCAGGTGTATGTCAGGTTTGGGGATTACCCCATCGTTCCTGCCACTAAAATTGGCCTGCTCAACACCGATCGTGGCGTTCAGACCATCAGTGATCTCAAAACGGTTTTCCAGCAGACGCTCGGCTCGCCGCACAATTATCCCTGCTTTGATGCCGACAGCAGCTATGACGCCAGCACACTGTTTGTCAGCCTGTGCGGCGGCATCAGCGCGCCCAATTGCAGCGGCTCATGCTCGCTGGGTACGCGCGAAGGCCCCAGTACCATCAATACCGAGAGAGCTATAGGCGGCGCTACAAATACCATTCTGTCCAGTCAAACGCTGGGCATCGCGTCGGTGCGCGCCGTTACCAGCAACACGCTGCTGCTGGTGGTACATAACTTTAGCGAGAATCACACATTCGATCCCAGTCAGAACGGCCTTTGGCGTGTCGCTAGCAGCGGCTCTGGTCTAACACGCCTTACCACCGAAGCGAATGGCGCCGTTACATCCCTGTGTCTGTTCTCGCAGAACCCCTGGTCGAACCTCTCACGCGACGGCAGCATGTACGCCTTTCAAACGATGACGACCAGCTATCCTGAAACCGATACGCTCGCCTTCGGCCAACTCAGTGGCGGCGCGCCACAAACGCTCGCCTCCATCGCCGAAACCTCCATCTCCAATACACATCTGGAGTTGATTGGCTGGACGACGATGTGATTTGTTTGCCTTCAACGAGGTATTGAAAGCCAGATGTCAGGAGCATGATAAACCATACGCTGTCACGCCGCCACAGTGGGGTGTACTCTCCCTGCTGATTGAGCACGATGGGTTGACTATTGGCGCGACCAGAGCCTTCAATGAAATCATGATGAGAGGGTTTAGCGAAAATCAACAGCGTGATCTGATTGCGAAACTCCAACAAATCGTCATCAATCTCGGCGAAATTGGTCCCGATACCGGAGATCGTTTTGGACTTTTGCCGCAATTTTTCCAGAAAACCTGATAGCGACACCCCTTGTGAGCGTCCCGTTTGACCTGCTCATTTCACGCTGTCGATCATCTCTCGTTGGAAGCGCGGCAGGGGGAGATTTTTGGGCTGCTGGGGCCGAATGGATCGGGCAAGACGACTACCATCAATATGATTAGCGGTTTGAGTGTGCCGACGAGCGGCGAGGGATTACGAGTTAACACTATGCGAGGCTATGGATCGTGGGGGATTTTTTCATCGTCATCTCATAGATGTCAACTATAGTTACTGATAGGGTATTCCTACCCCCGGCACTCAAGTGATGATAGCCATTTAGGGCGAGCGTGAGTGTCTGGAATACCCTTTTTCATTGAGGGAAAAAGTTGATTTTGCGCGACAAGGATTGTGTTGATGGGGCAAGGGGCAGCGTCACTATGAAGGTGGAACCCTGCCCCACCTTGCTCTCGACAGTGATCGCTCCGCCATGCGCCTGTATCACCCAGTGAGCAATCGACAATCCCAACCCACTGCCCCCGGCTGCGCGCGAGCGTGCCGGGTCGGCGCGATAGAAACGTTCAAAGATATGCGCCCTATCCTCCTCGCTAATGCCTATTCCAGTATCTCGCACAGTCAAACAAGCTATATGGTCACGCGCCTCGACGCTCAACGTAACCGTGCCACCCGCGTTGGTGTAGGTAAGGGCATTATCCACCAGACCCATAAGCACTTGAATAAGTCGCGCCGTATCGCCTGAGACAGTAGCTGTCTCAAGCGTTTGAAGCTGGAGTTCGATGCCGCGTTCATTTGCCAGTGGTTCCATTGTGGCTGCCACATCGCAGGCAAGCAGGTCCAACCGCACAGGTTCATGGTCCAGCTGTATCTGTTCTTCATCTGCCCGCGCCAGCACCAGCAGATCGTTGATGAGCAACCCCAACCGTTCAGACTCGGCGTTGATCTCGCTCAGAATCTCCTGATATTCAACCAGACCGAGAGGCTCTTCCAGAGCTACATCTGTAATGCTGCGAATAACGGTGACGGGTGTGCGTAGTTCATGGGAAGCATCGGCAACAAAACGGCGCTGTTGCGTAAACGCCTGGTCCAGTCGCCCGATCATCTCATTAAGGGTCAGAGCAAGGTCGTATACCTCGTCCCTGGTATGGGGCACGGGAACGCGGCGATGTAAGTCACCCGCTTTAATTTCGCGAGCTGTGCGTGTGAGATGCAGAATCGGCCTGAAGGCACGTTTCGCCAGCCAGTAGCTGCCAAGAGCGCCCAGCAGGAGCACAAAAGGGATAATGATAAGCAAGGCAATGGTAATGCTCTGCAATGTTGCTGTCAATTGCGCCAGTGACTCTCCGACCTGGAGGACGCCGAAGACCTTGCCATTGTCGCTCAGCGCGACACTATAGACACGCACCGCTTGCCCATTGTGAGCAGTTACCGTGCCTTGCCAGGAAACCCCATGCAGAGGCTGGGTGAAACTCGTCGGCGGCAGCGTCAGATCGCCGAACGCAGGAGAGATGTAGGCCGTGTTTCCATTCACATCGAGCATACGCACCAGCGTGCCGATATTCACGTCCGATCTCGCACCCTGCTCCCCAGGCGTCGCAGTGGCGTCGAGTCCCGGCAGTTCGCCTGTAACATCTTGAATAACAATCTTTCTGTTTTCGCTTGAAATACCTCCGGCGATCTGCTGCGCGCGCAACTGCAACGCGGAATCCATGCCGGACGCAAGAAACGCCTGAAGTGTGGTGTAGAAGATAAGGCAAAAAAGGAGGATCAGGAGGGCAAAGATGGCAGTGTACCAGAGTGTCAACTGAACACGAATTCCGGGCGAACGCATGTGCCGGGCGTATTTTCTCATGGTGTTGGCTCCTTGAGTTGGTAGCCTGACCCGCGTATGGTATGAATCACATCAGGCTCATCGAATTCGCATAGCTTGCGCCGCAGGTATCGAATATACACATCAATGACGTTGGAAAGATGCTCGGCATCACAATCCCAGACATGCTCGGCGATCATGGACCGGCTGAGTACCTGGTGCGGATGGCGCATCAAGTACTCTAGTAATGAATATTCTTTGCTATTCAAAGAAATAATGCGTTCTCCCCGCCGCGTTTCATGCGTCCCCGTATCTAGTGTGATATCCATGAAGTGTAATTCTACCGTCCTGGTCGCGCTTTCACGCCGCAACAAGGCCCGTATGCGCGCCGCCAGTTCGCGAAAGGCGAAAGGTTTCGTGAGGTAGTCATCCGCGCCGCTATCCAACCCGGTTACGCGGTGATCTACTTCGCCTAACGCGGTCAGCAGGAGAATGGGCATGGTCCGTTTGTTACTGCGCAACTGGCGGCAGACCTCGAAGCCATTCAGACTGGGCAGGAGTACATCCAGCACAATGAGATCATACGGTGTAGTGGTGCCCATCAATACAGCGTCTTCTCCATCAGTCACCACGTCAACGGCGTAATGATGCTTTTCCAACCCTTTTTTCAGACTGGGGCCTAAACGTGGGTCGTCCTCCACCACAAGAATACGCATACTTATTCTTCCTTATTTGAGACAACCTATGATAGGATTCTGTATCCTCATTCACAAGATCAACCAGTTACTCGTGTTTCCATTATGACACAAACGCCACAATAACACTCACATTATCTTTGCCTCCACCCTCAAGTGCGGACCGGATCAGCGCTTCAACGACCTGTGATGGCTCTGCTACGGTGCCGCGCAAGATCCATTCGAGGTCGGGATCACGCATCATCTCCCACAGGCCATCCGAACAAAGCAATAGTTTATCACCCGCTTCTAGAGGTACTATAAACTCATCAGCATCAACCGTTGCCTTCTCACCCAGGTAGCGTAGCAACTGGTTACGTTTGGGATGCGTATAGATGTCAGCGGGGGTGATGACGCCCGCTTCGACCAGGCGTGCCACAACCGAATGATCGCGTGTTAGCTGGTGTAGCCTGCCAGGTTGGTGGTAGAGGTAAGCCCGGCTATCACCAACATTTACGACATACGCGGTAGAGTCTGCCACCAGGGCAGCCGTAATGGTGGTACCCATATTCGTGCCTTCTTGCAAGTTTTGCCGGTAGAGTATCTCATTCGCTCGCTGCACACTGTTCATCAGTAACTCCTGAAGCGCATCCGGGCTTAACGCGGCATTACCGAGGAGTGACGGTACAATGCTATTACTGATCACACGCAGCGCAAGGTTGCTGGCTTCTTCTCCGCGCGCATGGCCTCCCATGCCATCGGCGACCACGAACACGCCGAATGGTTGAAGTCGCTCTTCATACGTCTGGGTACCCTGGATGGCAAACAGGCTATCCTCGTTGGGTCTGTGTTGCCGTCTGATTCCGGGGTTCAAACCCGTACCAACCGTCAGCTTCAGATGACGACTCTTTTGGAGTTGCGCATTGTGTGTTATAACATGCTCCATTAGCATACGTTCTCACTCCTGACTGGCTCGGCGTCGCGCCTGACATGAATCTCTCTTTCCCTTCCAGTAGTTTGCACTGTAAGCATACCTGTAGAAGATGAGACCTGCATGAAATGCTGATGAGGAGCATTTCTATGGAGAGAGGGGGTTGTGATGCAGGTGAGTGGAGGCAACATTGGTATTGCGCCGGGCTTCTGTTGTGATCACTAATTCACCAATCCCCAGGGCCGGGCGCGTTTGCGCGCTTTTTGCGCCTCCTGGTGATTGCCTATCGATTCGTAGACATCGGCTTTGAGGGTCCAGGCGCGGGCGTAGCTGCGGTCCAGTTCTGTCGCTTCGTTGAGGGCATCGAGGGCGGAGCGGCTATGGCCGTAGTGGATGAGGGCTTCCGCTTTGTTGCACCAGGCTACCGCGCTGCGCGGGTTGACAATCAGGGCGCGGCTATAGGCGTCAACGGCCCCCGCATAATCGCGTATGAACGAACGCGCATTGCCCAGACCATTCCAGGCCTGAAAGCTTTGGGCTTCATACACGAGCGCCTGCGCATACGAGGTAATGGCATCTTCGGGCATGTTCATGTCGAGCTGCGCGTCGGCTTTGCCATTCAATGCGGCCACGTAGCTCGGATCAAGCGTAAGGGCGCGTTCAAAATGCACCAGCGCCTGCGAATATCTCTGGAGGCGATTTAAGGCCAGGCCCGTACTGACCCAAACAACGGGATTATCCGGCTCGATCTCGGTAGCTTTCTGGTAGGCTTCATAGGCTTTGCGATAATTGCCCTGACTGTAGAGCGCGGTGCCTTTGCCATTCCAGGCGTGAAAGTTACGCGCGTCCATGCGCAGCGCTTCTTCATAGGCTTGCAGGGCCTGCGCGTATTGTTGCTGTTTGAGCAACGCGTCGCCCTCCTGGCATTTCTCACGCGCGCCAGTTGTATTAGGGCGAATGGCCTGCTGGTGAGCCGTCGAATCGCCTTTTTCGCCCGGCAAGGGGACGGCAGGCGTCGCGGGGTTGGTGACACGACGCGCAGGCGCAGCGTTAGCGTTGCGCGCATCAAGTTGAGTGCCGGGAGGTGTCAGGCGCATCCCGCCGCTCGGACGAGAGGTAGCCTCGAACATGTGCAAAAATTCCAGCATATCGCCAAAACGGCCATCGGGGCGTGGGGCGAGCGCGCGTTGCACGACAGCATCAATGGCTGTAGGTAGCTCGTGGTTCAGGCTCGATGGCGGCATGACCGGCCCACCTCCCATAGAATCGAAGGGATGATAACCGGTGAGCATCTCATACAGCACGACCGCGCAACCGAACTGATCGCTGCGCGGATCAACGACCCCGCTGGTCTGTTCCGGGGCCATGTAGCCGACGGTGCCGCGCACGGTGATGGTTTTACCAACACGCGCTCCTGGCTCCAGCGAGCGAGCGATGCCAAAATCCGTTATCACCAGGCGGTGATCTTCCTGGTGGATCAAAATGTTTTCCGGCTTTATGTCGCGATGGATCACCGGGCGAGGACGTGTATGGGCATAGTACAACGCGCTTGCAAGCTGACGAAAGTTCATGATCGTCTCATTGGCGGGCAGCGGGCCGTTGGCCTTCGCCAGCCGCGTGCGCAATGAGCCTGCGGTGTACAGGGGCATAACCAGGAATACGCTCGGGCCGTCCTTGCCATAATCAAGGATAGGCGCGATGTTGGGATGATCCAGAGTGGCCGAGATACGCGCTTCGCGCAGAAAATGTTCTTGCTCGCTGGGAGTCGTCTTGCTGGGAAGCAGCACCTTAATGGCGATGCGGCGCGAAAGGTTCTGATCGATGCCGCGAAAAACAGCCGCGTACCCGCCTTTGCTGATTAACGCCTCGACCACGTATCGTCCGGCCAACGCAGTATACAGCAACGGCAACGCGCACGCGCGACAAAAGAGATCGCTGTCCCGATTATCATATCCACAGTCAACTAGGTCGGCGCAGCGGGACATTGATCCTCCTTCTTACCTGGCGGCTAGTTCTTCCAGTGAACGTGCCCAGTCTTGACATGCGATAGCCTCTTCTATTCTTCCCAGTTTTTCAAGCACAATGGCTTTGTTGTGCCAGGCATCAGGTTCTTCGGGAGCAAAGGATGTTGCTTGATCGAATGCAACCAGACTCTCTTCCAGAGAGCCAAGCTTGAACAGCGCGAGTCCCCGGTTATTCCAGGCAGCGATATAGTGCGGGTCCAGCGTGATCGCCTGGTCAAAAGCCAGCAACGCCTCCTGGTCGCGCCCAAGCTCGTGTAAGAGACTTCCCTTGTTATACCACGCGGAAACGAGTCCATCATCATAGTACAGGGCTGAGTCATAGGATTCCAGCGCATCCTCGTACATGTGTAGAGCTGCTAGCACGTTCCCTCGATTATACCATGTTCCGGCCATCGTTGGGTCGATCGCAAGGGCGCGGTCATAATCCGCCAGCGCGTCGCCGAAAAGCTGCATATCGCGCAGGTCATTAGCCTTATCGAACCAGACGATAGCGTTTTCAGGCGTAAGTTGCGTGGCGTACTCGTGCAGAGCCAGCGCCTCTTCGGGCTTTTTCAATCGACGTAGGATATTCCCTTTGACATCCCACATCATGGTGTTGCCTGGCTCAAGCTCAACGGCGCGATCAATGGCGATCAATGCTTCATCGTAGCGCTGCAAGCTGTAGAGGGTATCGCTCATGGCCTGCCAGATAATGCCCTGCGCGGCATCCAGCACCAGCGCGCGGTCAAAAGCCAGCAATGCCTCGTCCGGGTGGTTTTGCTCGACCAACGTCATGCCGCGCCCGCTCCAGGCAAAAACATAATTCGGATCGATAGCCAGCGCCTGGTCGTAGCATTGCATCTCTTCATTATAGCGGCGCAACTCGTGCAGAACGCTGGCCCGCGAGTTCCATAAATCCGGGTCGTCGGATTGCAGGGAGAGCGCATAGTCATATGCTGGCAGCGCCTCCTCTGCATGTCCCAGTTGCAGCAGCGTCGCGCCCTTGCCACTCCAGACTTCGACGGTGTCGTTCCCTTCGGCTATGGCTTCCTCGTAAGCGACTAGCGCCTCCTCGTAATTCCCCAGTTCGTAGGCGCGGTCACCTTCTGCCAGCCAATCATTCCTTTGCGCAGGGATGGATGTGGCTATGCGCTGATCCTCAGCGGCAGCGTTCGTAGCATTATCATGATGCTCCCTTGTAGGGATGACCGGTCGCAGTTCGGTGAGTACATCTCCATCGTTTTCATATGCCATGTGCGTAGATGACAGCGCGTAATCGTATGATTCATGCTCGACACGGACCGTCATACGGGGGCGAGAGAAATGCTTCTCGGTAATTTCTTCATTCATATCGGTCTTGACCAGGAACGCAAGCGAGCCATCTTCTCCGTAATCGATGACGCGCACACTGCCCGGCTCATGCACCTGTTTTGAGAGCATCATCGCCAGTTCCGCGTCCTGTAAAAAATCCTCGCGTTCTTTGTAGCTGGTTTCGTTTGGCAGTAATGCGCGAATCGTTACAGGAATTTCCTGGTGGAGGTCGTTGCCCTGCAATGTCACCGTGCTGCGATTCTTATTGAGCAGCGATTGTACTTCGTAGCGACCCTGCAACAAGGCTCCCCGCACAGGGATGCCGCAGCTTGCGCAAAAGCGCGATTTTTCTCTATTCTGATACCGGCAATCTATGGTATCCAGACACATTACCATGTGACCGTCCCCCCTTCCATAAACACGTAATGGCAGATTGATCCATCTCGCTTATAAGTTGTCTCTACTGTAGCGAAAAACCCCCTACTTTGTCAATGTATCAATACCCTTAACTGTAGCAAAAAGAGGTAAAACTCCATTGTGTAGAGAGTTATCGCGCCTTTCTCGGCGATAATAATATGTACAATCGTCCCGGCGCTTGCCCACCAGAGGGCAACATGCCATAATGCAGGTAATCAGTAGAATTGCTGTGGCATCTGGCGGTATCGTATATTATAGTCAAAGCAGATCATTGCCGCGAAGCGATGAGGATTGAGAAGCGCATGCGCATTGCGCTATCATAAGGAAGAAAGAAGCTGCACAGTATGCATACGGACAGGTTGCAACGGATCGGGAGCGGCGAGTATGAGCAGGGACATGTGATTCGTATCCTGCTGGTAGACGACCATGCGCTGGTGCGCGAGGGTACGCGGCGTCTTTTAGAGACGGAGAAAGATGTTGAAGTCGTGGCTGAAGCATCTAGCGGCGAAGAAGCCATTGAACTCGCCAAGAGTTTACTGCCCGACATCGCTGTGATGGATATTTCCATGCCGGGTATAGGTGGCATTGAAGCAACCCGCGCTATTAAAAAGGATTGTCCTGAGACGGCTGTTCTCATTCTCTCGGCTTATGATGATGAACCGTACCTGCTGGCCCTGCTTGACGTGGGCGCGGCGGGGTTTTTGCTCAAAAATGTGCATGGACAGGAACTCATCCAGGCTATCCGGGCGGTCGCGCGCGGCGAATCGGTGTTACAGCCATCCATTGCTGAGAAAATGATGCGGCGACTTTCTACTCGCCCTGATGTAACGCAGCATTCGACAAATCTGCTCAGCGAACGCGAATTTGATGTCTTGCGCCTGGCTGCGCGCGGCCTGCCAAACAAGGAAATTGCCGCTCGTATGAATTTGAGTATCCGCACTGTGCATAGTCATCTCGCCAATATTTTCATGAAAATGCAGGTCGGCTCGCGCACAGAAGCAGTTTTACTGGCCTTGCGTCAAGGCATGATCTCTTTGCAGGACACCTATGACACCTGATTCAGCACTTAAGTCCAAAACATACCAGTTCACAAAGCCTCTGTTGCTTTTTTTCTCGCTGGCTGTCGCCCTGAGCTTGCTCGTATGGTCTCTTCACAATTACCAGTGGCCACGCATTTTTTATGGGCCGCGTGCTGTTTACAGCATGATGGTGCTCTCCATCGCGCTTGCCCTGCTGGGCCGCTATTTATTGCTACGCATGATCCAACGAGAATCGGGTATGACTCGTATCCAGTATCACCGCTTTCCTTTAGCGTGGCAGATGCTTTTTCTCTTTGATATCACTGCGCCGATTTACCTCGCTGCTGGCGTGCTGGTCGGTGTTTCCGCCGCGGTGCTGACTGCGCTCGTAACGCAAACGGCCCTCCAGCTATTCACCTACATGCGCCGTTTTGTGTCGCTGGCGGAAGCGAGTTATCGCATCGCCAGCACTGCTCTGGTTGTCCTGGTCGCCGATGGCGTCTTTATCTCGATTGCAGGCACTCAAAACGGTCAGGTAGTTGATAACTTTAGCAAACTGACCGAATCCAATGAACTGCTCGGCTGTATTTTTGCCGCGTTGGTGATGCTGCTTTTATTAACACTAACCTCGTTACTCTCCCTGATACCATATCAAAGCGATGGAGAAAGCCCCTCGCCTCAATCGGACGGTTTGCCATCGATAATTGTTTCTCGTTGGAGGGCCTTTGTAACTTCGCCAGCATTGCTCTTCCAGGCAATGGTGTTGAGCGTAGGCCCTTTGTTGCCAGTTGTTGATATCTTTGATAATAGCAGGGCCGAAGTCGCGTGGCTGTTCTTCCTCGTTCCGCTTTGTGCGATTTATTACCTGGCCCTGGCGAGTACGCGCCTCGGCATTCGCACCGATACTCTGCAGGAGACGCTGGCGGATCTGAGCAGCGCGCGCCGCCGCCAGGACGAATTGCGCGACTACGCCACGCTGATTACGCGCGTGCAAGAAGAAGAACGCCGCCGCCTGGCGCGAGAACTGCACGATGATACGGCTCAAGCCTTGATCGCGCTTGCTCTTGGTTTGGATGGTCTGGGACGAGCTATTGGCAAGCTCGATTTGACTGAAAGGGATAAAGAGTGGCTGGCGAGCCTGCAAAACCTGGCAGATCATACGCTGGAAGGAGTGCGTCGCGCTTGCCGCGACCTGCGCCCATCCGTGCTTGACGACCTGGGATTGCGCGCCGCCCTGGAATGGTTGAGTGACAGTTCTTCCGCGCGCGGTGTTCCCTGCAATTTTAGTAGTCGAGGGGTTATTATTCCTACGACTTCTGAAAATGAAATCGCTATTTTCCGTATAACTCAGGAAGCATTATCGAATATCTGGCGACACTCCGGGGCGACTCAAGCATCCATTGAACTCGCCTACTTGCCTGAGCAATTGCGCCTGACCATTCGCGACAATGGCAGGGGATTTGTGCCTTACGATAACCTCGATGCCGCGCGCGATTCACAGGGTGGCCTGGGCCTTGTCGGTATGCGCGAACGCGCGACGCTCATTGGCGCTATCCTTGAGATTATTTCGTCCCCTGGTAATGGCTGTCACATCCAATTGTTACTGCCGATTGTTGCTTTCCTTCCTTCCAACAAGCAATCAATCGGTGAATGAATGCTGAAGCGCAAAGTTAGGTAGAAGTGCTGATGTGTTTTTAGCTTCTATAGCGCATAGTATAGTGGGCAGGGCGTCAAACAGCCTGTTGGGTGGATAGATTACCGGCGAGGATGATAAGTCAGCGCATACATGGAACGGAACCGGGACCCTACCATGCGTCTCATGAGCTGGCCTGGACAAGTATCATCTTCGCACAATAGAGCGAAGCATCTTTGTCTCTCCGTGCGGTGTTCTCTCTATACATTCGGTGATTTGTTCAACTCCACCGATTGTTTGACGCCTTGCCCATATATTTTCCTACACCACACAAATTCCTCACCATTCTTCATTACCCGGAGCTTTTACATCGCCTTGTTATTACCCTGATAAACATTGAAGAGCCTCTTAATACGTTTGTACGAAGCGCCATGTTATATAATGCAATGGTTAGCAAATCTCAACCTGACCTATTACCGTTTAGAGGATGAAACCATGACTGCACATAATAATGTATTTGGCGCGCGCGCAAAGTTGCAAGGCGTCGCGGGTAACGTTTTTTACTACCGGCTGGATACTCTCGCGGAGCGCGGCGTCAGCGGGTTAGAACGCCTGCCTTTTACCGTCAAGATTATGCTGGAGAACGTCCTGCGCAACGTTGGCGGCGGGCTGGTAAACGAAGATGAAGTGTATTCTTTAGCTCAATGGGTGCCAGGACACGCGGCGCAATCAGAAGCTGAATATCCCTTCATGCCCGCTCGCGTGCTGCTGCAAGACTTCACAGGTGTGCCTGCTGTGGCCGACCTGGCTGCAATGCGTTCGGCTGTGGCGCGTATGGGTGGCAACCCCCAGAAAATCAATCCGCTCGTGCCTGCCGACCTGGTGATTGACCATTCGGTGCAGGTAGACTTGTTCGGCACCACGCTGGCCTTCGCGCGTAATGTTGACCGCGAATATGAACGCAACAGCGAACGCTATGGCCTCTTGCGGTGGGGTCAGCAGGCGTTCAGCAATTTCCGCGTCGTGCCTCCAGGCACCGGCATCGTTCACCAGGTCAACCTGGAATATCTGGCATCCGTTGTGATGACTAGAGAAGAGAACGGCGAAACGCTGGCCTATCCTGATACGCTGGTTGGCACGGACTCGCACACGACCATGATTAATGGTCTGGGTGTGCTGGGCTGGGGCGTGGGTGGCATCGAGGCCGAGGCCGTGTTGCTGGGCCAGCCCATCTACCTGCTTACACCGGAGGTGATTGGCGTGCGACTCATCGGCGCGCTTCCCGAAGGTTCAACCGCTACCGACCTGGTGCTGACGGTGACGCAGATGCTGCGCAAACGCGGCGTGGTTGGCAAGTTTGTCGAGTTTACTGGCTCCGGTCTCAGCTTCTTGACGCTGGCGGATCGCGCCACTATCTCGAATATGTCGCCCGAATTTGGCGCGACGGCTACGCTTTTCCCCGTTGATGACGAGACGTTGCGCTACCTGCGCGGCACGGGTCGCGACCCCAAACTGGTAGAACTGGTCGAACGCTACTCGAAGGCGCAGGGACTTTTCCGCACCGGTGACGCGCCAGAGCCACAATTTGACGATCTGCTCGAACTCGACCTGGG
>CAAGKR010143904.1_pt1 | contig 14564 bp, 18 predicted proteins | sample 2556971 | NCBI WGS metagenome assembly CAAGKR01 (sample SAMEA5207829, study PRJEB30636) | soil metagenome | biome: forest; feature: boreal; material: soil | place: USA | collected 2011-09 | depth 1 m | reverse complement strand
GAGAACCTCGAGCGCAAGTTGCGGGGTTCGTTTCCCGGCGCCACGCAGGCAGAGGCGCGCGAGATCCTGGGAGAACTCGACCGGATGCCCATCGGAGACGCGAACGAGGAGTCGTCGGGGGGCTTGCGGCGGCGGGCCAAGTTCGACGCGATCCGCCTTGGCAACGGTGACACAGATGCGCTTCGCGCTGCGGTACGGGAAGGGATGCACGACTACCGCGACCTCGAGATGCTCGCCGAAGCGCCCCACTTCCGCGGCTTCTCAACGGAAGGAACTGCGTTCGCCGAAGTCAATCGGCGTGACCTCGAGGAGTTCATCGCCTGGCTCCAGGAATGACCGGTACTTGGTGGCGGTCGCACCAGTCGGCGAGGCTCGATCTTCCCGCAGATCTTCCTGCACCACGATGTGAGTGGAGAGTCCATGATCGCTTGGAACAGCCAGGCCGCGCTCTTCTTGTATGCGCTCGCTCCGCTCGTGCTGCTGGGCTATGTCTGGAACGTCAGGAACGTGCGGCGGGGCGGTAGTGCCAAGGCGCTGGCGATCACCGCGATGATAGTCAGGACGCTCGGCCCGGTCACCTTCCTGGCGCTGTTCCTGCCGTACCGGGATTCGCCCGAGCTCTTCGGGGCGTGGATGGGGTTCGTCAGGGCCGGCTTCTTCATGATCGCGTTCCTCTTCGCGGCGTTCGTGCTGGATGTCATCCTCTTGGTGCGGGACCGCCGCAGCGTGAACCAGCCGGCGCCGAAAGCCGGGGAGTAGCAGCTCGGATGACGGCCGACGTGACGGAGGTGTGAGATGGGACTGTTCGGGAGGCCTGACCCGGAGAAGCTGAAGGAGAAGGGCGACGCCGAGGCGACGCGACGCTTCCTGTTCGAGACATTCGGGCTGGCGTGCATCCCCGGGGCGGGCTACCAGATCCAGGGCGCGGTCGACATGACGCAGGAGATCCGGGACGCCGCGACAGCTGTGGAGTTGTTCAAGGGGATGCGAGACAAGAAGCGGTTCAAGCTCGTCGCCGTCCTGCCGACGAAGTTCACGACGTGCATCGTGTTCGACTCCAAGTCCCCGCTGGCCGCTATGACGGCGCTGTACGCGGCCGATGGAGCGGAACTCATCTCGCTGCTCCAGAAGGAGACCGGCTGCAAGATCGTCGAGTTCGACGGTGCTTGGATCCTGACTGTGGGCTAGGGGAGCGCTCGCAGTCGACGTGGTCCGATCCGAGCGCGTCGTCCCGGCTGTCGGGGTCGAAGACCCGGCGGACGCAACACGTCGAGGCGAGCCCAAGACCCGCACCAGCGCGACAGGGAAGGTGGTCTGACATGGACGTGCCAGTGCTGATAGTGTGCGCATCCTGCGGAAACGGGTCGATCCTGCACGTGGAGCCCAACGAATTCACAGCCGTTCTGGCGGAAGAGGCGCACGGACGGCTGTGGTTTCGCAAGAAGGTGGAGTGTCCCGACTGCAAGTCGATGATCGAGCTGGAGTTCGCTCTCGATACGAAGACGGGACAGGCCAAGTCAGAGATCCGCGTGAGAAAGCCTGACAAGAAGAGCTTCCTAGGTGGCCTGTTCGGCGGCTCGAGCAGGGCGGGTGCGCGTCCTGCGGCCACGGAGGCACCATCTGCGCCTGCTACAGCCCCGGCTGAACCATATGCGCCTCCTGCAGCCCAGGCAGAACCACCTGCACCGGCGACGGCGGAAGCGGGGACGCCCCCAGCTTCCGGAGCCTGCAAGGCCTTCCAGGCTGGACGCTGCGTCGTGAACGGGGCCGACACCGGGCCATGTGACTGGGATCCGTCGAATTGGCGCACCTGCAACGTGGTGATCGAGAACATGAAGTACGGCGCGTGGTAGCGCGCCCGAGCGCATCAATCTGAGCTGTGCTCGCGCGACAGGAGGACGAAGCGATGGCGCTCTACGTCGAAGAGTCGGGACCGTACGAGGCGCCGACGATCCTCTTCCTGCATGGGGGCGGCGGCGGGATAGGGCGTCGCCCCCAAGGGGTGCCGGTCCGCCGTTCGTACCGCCGTTCCGCTGAGGACCGCATCCCTAGAGCTTCTTGATACGACTCTCTCGCTTTCTGAAGTCGCGCTGCCATTGGATAAAGATTCTTAAGTCTGCGCTTTACTTTCTTACACGCGCGTGCCAAGAAGCTCGAAGAGGAACTCGAGTCGATCCGAAGCGAGATGGCCGAGGCCGAGTAGAGAGCCTAGCCGGACCAGGGGGGACGATGGACGCCGTCGATGCGATCATGCCCCGCCGCAGCGTGCGGGACTTTTCGGACGAAGCGGTGACCGATGCCGAGCTCGAGACTGTCCTGCGCGCTGCGATGGCGGCGCCTTCTGCCTCCAACGAACGGCCTTGGCACTTCGTGGTCGTCCGGGAGGAGGCCGCTCGCCGCCGGCTCGCGAGGGCAACGCCCTTCTCGGGACCCATCGCCCGCGCACCGGTGGCGCTCGTAGTCTGCGCCGACAGGCTCGCTCTTCGCCACAAGGGATTCTGGGTCATCGACTGCGCCGCCGCCATCGAGAACGCGCTCCTCGCCGCGCACTCGATCGGCCTCGGCGGAGTCTGGATAGGAGTCCACCCCTCGCGCATCCTGGTCGCCTCAGTGCGCGCAGCGATCCGCATGCCGCGGCACGTCGTGCCGCACTCCTTGGTCGCGCTCGGGCATCCTTCTCGCGTCCCGCCGCCCGTGGACCGCTTCGACCCCGCGAGAGTGCACTCCGACGCCTGGTAAGGAGGCTACGCTAGAGTAGACGAAGACGCGGGGGGCCTGGCGCCGGGCAGAGCGGCGGGCCCCGTGACGCGGCCGCGGCCCTGGAGGAGAGTGCGAGACGATCATGACCGAGCCTGCTCCCGTCGAGCCCATCGTCCACATCCGGAACTTCCGGATGGACTTCGGCGCGAACACGGTCATCCGGGACCTGTCGTTCGACGTCAACCGGGGCGAGACCTTCGGGTTCCTCGGGTCGAACGGGTCGGGCAAGACCACCACCATCCGCGCCCTGCTGGGCATCTACCAGCCGACCGCGGGGACCCTGCACGTCAACGGGCGGGTGTTCCGGCCGGAGGACGGCGGGAACTTGGGCTACCTCCCGGAGGAGCGGGGCCTGTACAAGAAGGAGTCGGTCATCGACGTGATGACCTACTTCGGCCGGCTCAAGGGATTGAGCAGGCGAGCTGCGACCAGATGGTCCATGCGCTACCTGGAGCGCGTCGCGCTCCAGGACAAGGCGAGGGTCCGGGTGGACAAGCTCTCCAGCGGCCAGCAGCAGAAGGTCCAGCTGGGCGTGACGATCATGAACGAGCCCGAGCTGCTCATCCTGGACGAGCCGACCAAGGGCTTCGATCCGGTGAACCGCAGACTCCTGATGGACATCATCGAGGAGCAGAAGAAGGCCGGTGCGACCGTTCTGATGGTGACTCACCAGATGGAGGAGGTCGAACGCCTCTGCGACCGGGTCGTCCTGCTCAAGGACGGCAAGGCCGAGGCCTACGGCACCATTCCCGAGGTGCAGGACCAGTACGGCGGGACCATGGTCCGGCTCAAGTACTCCGGGGACATCCCGGACTCGGCCCACTACAAGGTGACGCTCCGGGAGAACAACTACGCGGAGCTCACGCTGACCGATCGCGTCGACGAGGCCGTCATCCTGCGCGAGCTGGTGGATTCGGGTGTGCTGGTTCGAAGCTTCCTGCCGAGCAAGCTCTCGCTGGATGAGATCTTCGTGAGGGTCTACGGGGAGCAGGCCGAACGCAACGGCGGAGGTGCAGCCGATGGCGCGGCATAACCTCGGCACCGTCGTCTCGTTCGAGGTGACTCGCACGCTGACGAAGAAGCGCTTCTGGATCGCCACCATGATCGTGCCAGCCGTCATGGGCGTCGTGTTCGGGCTGATCTTCCTGGCGAACAGGACCACCACCAGTCAGGTGGACCTTCAGGCGAGCGCGAAGTTCTCCTTCGCCTACACCGACGCCTCCGGCTACGTGGACCCCGCCGTCGTGACCGCTTTGGGCGGAGGCAAGGCGACCGACCCGGTCCAGGCGATCGCGGACGTGAAGTCGGGGAGGATCGACGCATACTTCGCCTATCCGGCAGATCCCGCGAAGCAGCCCACTCAGGTGTACGGGGTCGACAAGGGGATCTTCGAGAACGGCAAGTACGGCGCCGTCGCGAGCCGTATCATGGTCACCAGCACACAGGACAGGATTGGCGACAAGACCCTGGTCACGCTCATGCAGGGCACCTTCCCGGTGACCGCGACGACCTACAAGGCGGGCCGGGAATCGGGCGGGGTGAATGAGGTTATCGGGCCGCTGGCGTTCTTGGCCGTCTTCTACATCGTTATCCTTCTGCTCGCGAACCAGATGGTGACCAGCCTGCTGGAGGAGAAGGAGAGCAGGGTCACGGAGATGATCCTGACCACGTTGGACCCGACGACCCTGGTCGTGGGCAAGGTCATCGCCCTCTCTGTCATCGGGTTGGTGCAGATGCTGGCGTTCGCGTTGCCCGTAGCCGTCGGATACCTGTTCTTCCGAGAGTCGCTGAGCTTGCCGAATCTCGACCTGTCCCACCTGGTCTTCAACCCCGGCCCCATGATCGTCGGAGCGTTGCTGCTGATCGGCGGGTTCGCGCTCTTCACCGCGACCCTGGTCGCGGTCGGCGCGATTGTGCCGACGGCCAGAGACGCCGGCCAGGTCTCGGCACCGATGATGATCCTGATCTTCGTCCCGTTCTACATCGTCGGGATCGTGGTCTCGGATCCACATGCGCTCGTCGTGCAGCTCTTCACCTACTTCCCGTACACGGCGCCGGTGACCGCGATGCTCCGCAACGGGTTCGGATCCCTAAGCCCGCTCGAGGCGGGCATCGTGGTCGCCGAACTGTTCGTTCTGGGCGTGCTCGCCCTGCGCCTCGCGGTGCGGCTGTTCCGGTACGGGTCGATCGAGTACACGAGGAAGGTCTCGCTGAGATCAGTGTTCGCCGGCAAGGAGTGAGGGCGCCCCGCAGGGGGCGCTGGGGGCGCATCAAGTTCGGTGGGGAGCCTGACAAGCGCTGCATGCGAACGGCCGACGGCTGGGACGGTTGCGCGCTCGTCATTCGGGAACTCGGTGCCTCGAGGTGAGGGGGGCGGGCGCGCCGATCGGCGCACGATGATGGCGGATCGGCGTGCCTGACACTGGAGGGAACCATGGTCACTGAATCCGAACGGCAAGCTATCGTCGACCAGGAGCACTTGCGACTTCTCCCGGTCTTCTACTGGGTGCTCGCCGGGTTCGACATCTTCGTCGGGCTGTACGGTCTCATCTACGTCGCGATCGGTGTTCTCTTCGCAGCGATCCCGTTCCAGACAGGCAGCTCCGGGTCCGACGCGCCACCCGCCTTCTTCGGGTGGTTCTTCGTCGCCATCGGCGTGACGTTCATGGCGGGGTTCGGCATCTCCGCGGCGCTGAAGATACTCGCGGGCCTGTGGATCAAGAGGCGCACGCACCACACCGCCTGCCTGGTGATCGCCGGGATCACCTGCCTCTCGATGCCCTTCGGGACGATCGCCGGGGTCTTTGCGTTCCTCGTGCTAGTGCGGCCGAGCGTGTCCGCGCTGTTCGCGGGTCCCGCCGCGCCTGCGGTCCCGGCGTCGAGCGACTAGCGGAGGGTCAACCGTTGCGTGACGATTCAGGGATCCGCCGGTCGCAGGGGGAACATAATGCGGGACTTGGCGCTTGCGTCGGGGGTCGGAACCGTGGCCATCAAGGTGAAGCGCGTCTACGAGCCTGTCTCAGGGCAGGACGGCTATCGCATCCTGGTCGACCGTCTGTGGCCGCGGGGGCTGTCCGCGGAGTCCGCACACGTCGATCTGTGGCTGCGTCGCATCGCTCCGACCACCGAGCTGCGCAAGTGGTACGGCCACGACGTCGCCAAGTGGACGGAGTTCCAGGAGCGGTATCGCGATGAGCTGTCGATCCACGGCGACCTTCTCGATCTGATCCTGGACATCGAGAGTCACCGCAAGACGGTGACCTTGTTGTTCGCGGCCAAGGACGAGCAGCACAGCGAGGCGAACGTGCTGGCGGGCATGCTGGACGCCAATCGGAAGGCGGCTGCCGGCTGATGGCGCGCTCCCGGCTGGACGACCACCTCTGGACTGTCGCACGCCTGGTGCTCGGTCAGCCCATCCGTCGTATCCGGCGCGAGATCCAATGGCGCGGCTCGGACATCGATTTCGCCGTCCGCCGTCACCCCGAGGCCTATGCGCATGTGGCCGCAAGCCACGCAACGCCCCTATACCGCCCTCTGTCTGGCTTGGACGAGCGATTGCAGCGCAACAAGGTCGTCAACCTCGGCATCGCCGCGGAGCGGCTCGACGGAATCGTCCTGGAGCCGGGCACCACGCTCTCCTTCTGGCGCGAGGTCGGCAAGCCGTCGCGTCGAAGGGGCTTTGTGGACGGAATGGTCCTCCAGCACGGCCGGATCGCGGCCAGGGTAGGGGGAGGGCTCTGCCAGGCGACGAATCTGCTCTTCTGGATGACGCTCCACACTCCTCTGTCGGTTGTCGAGAGGTGGAGGCACAGCTACGACGTCTTCCCGGACGCCTCTCGCACGCAGCCGTTCGGAAGCGGAGCGACGTGCTCATGGCCGGCTCTCGACCTCCAGATACTGAACGACACGACCGTGCCGTACCGGCTCTCCATGGCCGTCACCGGCACTCACCTCGTCGGCAGCTGGACGGCTCCGCAAGCGGGCCAACACAGCTACCGGATCGAGGAGAGGGCGCACCTCGTGACCCATGAGGGGCCCGGCGTGTATGTGCGCAACAACGAACTGTGGCGCATCGAGACCGACCGGCAGGGGAGCACGCGAGAGCGCCTGGTCGCGGCGAACCACGCGCGGATGATGTACGAGCCGTTCCTGCCGCCCGGGCCTGAGCAGGGGCGCGCCTACGTCCCGTCTGTGGCGACGAGCAGGCTCGCGAGATAGCGGCGGTACTCCTCGAACGCGGTCCGCCCGGCCACTGTCATCGAAGCCGTCGTGCGCGGCACCTTCCCGACGAAGTTCTTGGCGATCTTGATGTAGCCCGCTTCCTCGAGCCTGGTCACCTGGACCGAGAGATTGCCTCGCGTGAGTTCGGTCTCGTGCATGAGGTAGGTGAAGTCCGCCTCCTCGCCCCCTTGGCGGTGGTGCCCGACTCCCAGCGCAGGGGAGTAGGCAGCCGGCTCGTCGAAAGGGGATTGGAGCTTCTGGCGGCATCGGGAGTACGGCTCGTGTTCGTGCTCGGATCCCCGGACTACTACCCTCGCCACGGGTTCGAGTCAGCCGGGCGGCACGGGCTCGCGGCTCCGTACCCGATCCCGCCCGAGCATGAGGACGCCTGGATGGTGCGAGGGCTACGGGAGTACGACATCGGATCCGATCGCGGGACAGTCGTGTGCGCGGATGCTTTGAGCAAGCCGGAGTTCTGGCGGGAGTAGCTGGATCCCAAGGCCGCCTCGCGCGGTAGACTCGACGGCAGGAACGGACAGGGAAGGGTCGCCAGCACTTGAGCACGCCGGAGAGCCAGACAACGCGCAACGGAGCGATCGACGCCATCAAGGGCATCGCCATCGTGTCCGTCCTGCTCATCCACTCCCTTCCCGATCAGGTCCTGCGCGGGTCGTTCTCGGTCTTCCACATCTCGCAGGCCGTGCCGGTCCTCATCGTGATGATGGGGTACCTCGGGGCGACCTCGCGGGTCCGCCCACTCGGGGACTACCTGCGAAGGCGCGGGGTCCGTCTCCTGGTCCCGTGGGCGGTCGCGTGGCTCGTGGCGCTGCTGGTCCTCGTCCTCAAGGGCGACCCTGGTCTTGAGGGCGCAGTGGCTCGTGGGCGCTCTGCCGGTGCCCAACGGCCCGGGCAACTACTTCATCAGCATCGCCATCGAATTCGTCCTCATCCTGCCGCTCCTGCGCTGGTTGCTCGACCGCGGGCCGTGGGTGCTGCTCGGCACGTGTCTGGCGCTCGACCTCTCGTACGAACTCACCGCCGCGTACTTCGGCCTCAACAACTACGTGACCAAGGCGCTCATCTTCAGGTACCTCTTCGCCGTAGCCCTCGGGATGCTGCTGGCGAAGGGCCACAAGTGGTGGCTGCTGCTCCCGCTCTCCTGCCTATCTGGTCGCGATCACTGCCGGCGTGAGATTCGACTTCCTGGCGCCTGGCTGGCAGTCCCAGTCGCTCCTGGCGGCCGGCTACACGATCGGTCTGGCGGCTGTCGGGCTGCGGTTCAAGTATCCGATACTGCTCCAGTCGTTCGGGCGCGCTTCCTGGCACGTATTCCTGGTGCAGATCCTGTGGTTCGGCCAGATCGCTCCGGCACTGGTCACGCGCTTCGGTCTGTCCGCGGCGGCGAACGTCGCCCTGGGGCTCGTGGCGTGCCTCGCGATCGGCCTGGGCTTCGCCCGTGCCGAGCAGTGGGCAACGCACGGTGTCCGGGATGCTTGGAGGAAGGCGCACCCGCTTCCCGCGCCCTGAGGGGGAATACTCCCTGCGTCTGGTATCGCGACGACGACGGGATCGCGAGGCGACAAGATGGCCGACAGGTCGACCGCGAGTTCTATAGACGAGTACTTGTCGTCCTTCCCCCCGGAGACCCGCAAGGCGCTCGAGGAGATGCGTGCGCTCATCAGGGTCTCAGCGCCGGACGCGACCGAGACGATCGCCTACTCGATGCTCACGTTCGACCTGAACGGGCGCCACCTGGTGCACTTCGCGGGCTTCGCGCACCACGTCGGGCTCTACCCGATCCCGACCGCCATCGAGGCGTTCAAGGAGGAGCTCGCCCCCTACAAGCAGGGGAAGGGCTCCGTGCAGTTCCCGCTCGACCAGCCGCTGCCGGCGGACCTGATCAGGCGGATCGTCGAGTTCAGGGTCGCGGAGAACGCCCGCAAGGGGCGGAAGTAGGGTCGCGCTGCCGTCTCGGGTCGCGTTGCCTTTCGGTCGTCGTACCCGCTACTTGAGCACCGCGGTCGGCACTCCGCTGAAGAGGATGTTGCCTGGGAAGATCACGGTCGCTCCAGTGTCGCCGATGACCATCTGCAGGTTGTAGGTCCCGCCCTTGTTCACTGGCGCGCTGAAGCCTCCGCCCATGTTGCTTCCGGCAACGCGGACCTTCCACGGCGTCGCGCTGTTGATCGTGTACTCGCCGTCGAGGTGGATCAGCATCCCCATCTGGGGATCCGGCTCGCCGGCCTTGGGAGCGCCGGGGTTGTTCTCGTAGATGACCTGCACCACGCCCTTGTCGAAGTGGACCGGCCCGCTCCACGACCCGCTCATCGAGCTGCTGAGCGCGGGCCCGAGGTTGGCGGTCCCCTTGAGGCCCAACTTGGCGGTCCCGTTGTAGGGGCCCAGGATGTTGCCGTAGAGGTTCGAGGCGAACATGTTCAGCGTCCAGTTGCTGGTCCAAGTGCCCGTCTCGTCCGGCATCGGCGCCTTGTCGTTCACCTGGATCGTCCAGGACTTGATCCGGTTCTCCGCCGCCTGCTCGTCGCCGCCCGCCTCGGCCTGCCCCTGATCCGTCTCCCAGCGGAACACTGTGAAGTGGTCCACCTCCGCGAAGGCGGTCGTCACTCCACCGGTCGTCGAGAGGGAAGCCGGGATCCGCACGCCCTTGGTGGAGCCATCCGCGTAGCTGACGAGGACGCCGTCCGCAGGAGGAGCTGCTTCCCCGATCATCGGCGTTCGTTTGCGACGCGCATCATGCTACGCCGGCGCGCCCGGCGCGAGGGACTCTAGCAGCTCAACAGTCCGCCGTTCGGGTCGGGGCCGGCAGCCAGCACCTCGGCCGATACATCGGCGGCGTAGCGTTCGAAGTTGTCCCCGAACATCCGGGCGAGCTTGCGGGCCAACTCGTCGTAGGCGGCCGCGTCCGACCATGTCGCGCGCGGATCGAGCATGTCGGCCGGCACGGAGCGGCAGGCCTTTGGCACCAGCACCTTGAAGATGGGATGCGGGGTGAATTCCGACGAGGCGAGCGAACCATCCAGCGCCGCTGCGATCAGCTTGCGCGTCAGGTCGATGCTCATGCGGTGGCCCGTGCCGTATGGGCCGCCCGTCCAGCCGGTGTTCAACAGCCAGCAGTCCGTCTCATGGCGGCCCAGCCTGTCCGCGAGCATCGTCGCGTAGCGCGAGGCGTGCAGTGGCATGAAGGGGGCGCCGAAGCACGCCGAGAACGTGGGCCGCGGCTCGTCTACCCCGACCTCGGTGCCTGCGACCCTGCTCGTGAAGCCCGACAGGAAGTGGTGGCTCGCCATCTCGGGTGTCAGCTTGGCGATGGGCGGGAGCACGCCGAACGCGTCGCAGGCGAGGAAGAAGACGTTGCGCGGGTGGTCTCCCACCCCTCCTAGGACGGCTCCGGGGATGTGGTCGATCGGGTAGGTGGCGCGAGTGTTCTCAGTGAGGAAGTCGGAGTCCCAGTCGATGGCCCTGGTCTGCGGGTCCACGACCACGTTCTCGAGGATGGAGCCGAACTTGATGGCGTTGAAGATCTGCGGCTCGGACTCCTGCGACAGGTGGATCGTCTTCGCGTAGCAGCCGCCCTCGAAGTTGAAGATGCTGTGGTCGCTCCAGCCGTGCTCGTCGTCGCCGATCAGCCGGCGCGACGGGTCGGCCGACAGGGTCGTCTTACCGGTCCCGGACAGGCCGAAGAAGAGCGCCACGTCCCCCGACTCGCCCATGTTGGCCGAGCAGTGCATGGGCAGCACGCCGCGCTGCGGCAACAGGTAGTTCATGACCGAGAAGATGGCCTTCTTCATCTCCCCGCCGTACATGCTGCCCAAGATGAGCACCAGCTTGCGGGTGAAGCTGATCCCCACGAACACGGAGGTCCGGGTGCCGTCGAAGTCGGCGCTGGCCCGCAGCGGACCGCAGTTGATCACGGTGAAGGCGGGCTCGAAGTCCTCGAGCTCGATCTGGGTCGGACGGACGAAGAGCGTGTTGGCGAAGAGCGCGTGCCAGCTGGCGTCGGCCACGACGCGGATCGGGAGGCGGTAGGTCCTCTCCGCGCCGGCGAAGCCGTCGAACACGTAGAGGTCGCGGTCGTGCAGGTAGCCGCGCGCCTTGTCGAGCAGACGGTCGAAGAGCGCCGGCTGGCAGGGCCGGTTGAAGTCGCCCCAGTGCACGTGCTCGGCGGCCGGGCCCTCCTCGACGATCACGCGGTCTTCGGGCGAGCGGCCGGACGGTTCGCCGGTCTTGACGACCAGGGCGCCGTTCGCGGCGAGGATGCCCTCTCCGCGCGCGAGCGAGCGCGCGACCAGCTCGGCCGGCGGCAGGTTCCGGTGGATCACGCCGTGGCCGGCGAGCCCGAGTTCGGACAGCTGCTCGCGGACCATCTCTGCTCCGAGCGGTGCGGTCGTCATGCGCCTCTCCTTGGTCACCCGCCGCGCACGTGTGGGCAGTACCGTACCAGAAATCGGCACTCCCCCCGAACCGAAGGGCGCTCCCTGTCCGCTCTCCGGCATAGAGGCGGGGGATCGACGCAGTGCCGGCGGGCGCCACAGCGCTCCGCCAAAGACCGTAGCGGACGGCGGGTCGGAGAGAATACGATAGAGGCGCGGGGACGCTCCACAGCACTACGACGCGCAGGGGCCGGCAACGCGGAGTTGCGGCACGCCCGGACGGAGGGCGGAAGTGGAACTCGGCAGGTTCGTCGACGGTCGCATTCTCGACTACGACGGCACGACGGGGTCGTTCGCCATCGGCGAGGCCCCGGTGACCGTGGGGCAGGTCGCGGGGTTCTCGCGGGCCGGGCAGGTCGCCGCGGTCACCGCCGCGGCGACTCCCGCCGACACCGGCGGCGGCATGGCCGTGAAGGTCGTCCTCGCCTCCATCCTCGTGCTGTCTCTGCTGGCCGGCGCGGAGCGCCTGAAAGTGATCGGCCCGTAGCGTTGGGCGGCCGCACGGCCTCCCGCCGGGACGCCGCGGCCACCCGATCGTTCCTTCTCGGAGGGAGAGAGACTATGGAGTACTTCCAGGTTCCTGAGGCCAATCCCGGCAGCGACGGGCTGTGTTCCGACAACTCCTGTCCCTGCGGCTATCCCGGCGCCAAGATCCCGCGCGGGTCGGGATACATGTATGTCTCCGACTCGGTCGTCGACTTCCGCAAGGACGCGCGCACGGTCTCCGAGGCCGAGGCCAAGATAGCCAGGATGCGTGAGGGCACGGGCACCTTCGTCATGTTCGACCAGGACGTGGTGACTTCGATCCTGATGTGCGAGATGGGCGCGAAGAAGAGGGGTCTCGACCTCGCTGTGGCGGCCTCAGACGCCAAGTACTGGTGGGAGACCGGACTGGTGCCGCTGAGGGCGACTCCGAAGGCCGGCAGCGCGGAGGCCAAGAAGGAGAAGGAGCGGATGGCGAATGAGGCGGCTCCGGCTCCTGTCGCTTCGGCCGCGTCTGCCCCGGCCGCCGCGCCGGCACCAGCAGCCGCACCGGCCAAGCCCAAGTGGTGGGAGTTCTGGAAGTAGCGCACCCGAGCTGCGCACCGAGCGGCGGCGGCTGCTGCGCTGGGTCCCTCGGACCTCGCGCCGTTCGCCGAGCTCAACTCCCATCCGCAGGTCACCGAGTTCCTGCCTTCCTTGCTGACGCGCGAGGAGAGCGGTGCGATGGTGGACCGCATCGAGTCGGCCTTCGACGAGCACGGCTACGGGCTGTGGGCGGTGGAGGCGACGGGGGTCACGCTTTTCGCGCGTCTCGTCGGCCTGTCGATCCCGCGGCTCTCCGCTCACTTCACCCCGGCCGTCGAGGTCGGCTGGCGCTTGGCGCCCGCCTTCTGGAGTCGCGGCCACGCCACCGAGGGGGCCTTGGCCGCGGTCGAGTTCGGACTCGACACGCTGCAGCTCGACGAGGTCGTCTCCTTCACATCGGAGGCCAACTTCAGGTCTCGTCGCGTGATGGAGACCCCGATGATCGACCGGCTGACGGGCGAGGCCCCCGCAGCCCTCAAGTCGTTCACCGACATGGAGCCGGTAGGGGCGGCTCGGCTTGCCCTCCGAGATCGCCGACGCTGTCGTGTACCTGTGCACGGACCAGGCGTCATTCGTCTCGGGCGTTCCCTTCCCCGTCGACGGCGCGTTCGTGGCGCAGTGACCCTCTCTCGCTGGCACAGCCGCGCGCCTGCGCGGCTGTGCCCCGCGGGAGAGCCCTTCGCAGAAGCATCTAAAGCCGGGGGTCAGGCAGCTTCCGAGAAGCGGCCGGCCCAGTGAGTGTCCCAATCGTTGTTGAAGCGTAGCAGCTTGAGTTTGAGCATGCCCTGAGCTCCGGGACGCAACCAGCTCATGCCGCGGCACTTGAACCGTCTCGACACGATGACGTCGACGGCCTTCTCGACGCTGCCGGAGCCGAACAGGTCGGTGCGGGTGTAGTTGCGGATCCCTTCGGCGTTGATGTCGATGTAGGCGATCAGACGCCGATGCAGTTGCCGATATCGCGCGTCGGCTCCCGGATCGAACCCGCGCAGCAGGCCCACCGCCTCACCGGGACACCCGCGCAGGCACGCCGCGACCACGTCCGCCCGCAGCCGCTCGTCGCCATCTAGGCACAGTAGTTCGCCGATCCTGTGTTTGAGGTGGTAGAGGTCGAGCACGTAGACGGCACCGGGGAACCAGTCCCTGGCCGTGCGCCTGATCCATCCCGCACCATCACCTATGACCACCGTTCTCCCGGCCGTGAGCATGCCTGCTTTGATCGCGAGCGTGCTCATGTGCCTGGCGAACTCCGTCGTGGTCTCGAGGCCGGCGTGTCCGCGCCGGGAGAGAAGGACTCGCCGGTCCTTCGAGACCGTCGCGGCGCCGCACCACACAACCCCGACCCTGACCTCGAAGCTCGCACCCGTGGACCGGTCGGCCACGAGCCCGCCGTCCATGGCCACCACCACGGTGTCACCCTCACCGCGCTCGATGCACCCGTCAGGACAGATACCCTGCGAGAACAGCGCGGCGGTCTGCCTCTCGAGGCCGTCGTCGACGCGAGCGCTCTCGGCGATCGCGAGGCGCCTGATCTGCTCGGGGCTGATGGAGATGCCGACCAGGCGCGCAAGCAGGTGCGACGACTTGGCGTATCCCACCTCGGTGGCCAGCAGAAGCGCACGCTGCACGACCGGCAGTGTGTGCCGGGTCTTTGGCAGCATCTCCGCCAGCGGGGAGGTGCGGGCATCACACGTGGAACAGACAAGCCGACGCACCGGCACGCTGAGCGCACCGGAAAGCGTCACGATCCGGCGTCGGTCCACGTCGCGGATGCTTAGATGTCCACCACACGAAGGACAGGTGCGGTCGAGAAGCAGGTCGGATTCGACCTGCGCGCAGGCGGTCACGAATGCCTCGCGGGCGAGCCGGGCCATCGCTTCTTCGAGCGCGAGATCGACGATGGCCGCTGTCGGCCGGTCCGGAAGCTCCAGTTCAAGCACGCCCAGCTCGATACGCACTATCATCGACATGCGGATTCCTTTCCTCAGGTTGGTTGTGGTGACCTCACTGAAGAAGGAATCCGTTCTCTTCGTCAACCGACCCCCCAGTTTGTGATGCTTCCGCCCT
>CAAGKR010521035.1_pt1 | contig 14568 bp, 8 predicted proteins | sample 2556971 | NCBI WGS metagenome assembly CAAGKR01 (sample SAMEA5207829, study PRJEB30636) | soil metagenome | biome: forest; feature: boreal; material: soil | place: USA | collected 2011-09 | depth 1 m | reverse complement strand
GATGTCACTGCCTGGGCAGCCACCCCATGCGCCAGGGCGTAAGATGTATTGGTCTGGCACTTCACCAGCACACGATCAGGCCAGTAACGCATGGCCGTATGCGACCAATCGTAGTCGCCGCGTTCTAATGCCTGCCAGCACTGCTTTGGCTCAGTGGACCACGATGGGAGCAGCGTCCAGAGGGGCGCGAGATTAATCAGCACGCCATCATCCACTTCTGGCGCCCAGCCAATAATCTCCCCGCGTGAATTGGTCTGCGAGGTGACCGCTGCCAGCGTTTTAGCAAATGCCTCGAGATCCATGAGGTCGCCTTCAATCGCATCAATCTCGCGCTCCAGCTTTCGTCGCTCAGCACTCTGGGGCATAGGAGCCAGCCTCTCCCGCCGCGCCTGGATCTCGCTACGCGCACGATTGATTCTGCCGCCCAGGTAGCGATGGCCCTGAAGCAGATGCAACGTGTCTCTGGTGATGTGTTCGTGGAAGAGCCAGAGGCTGTAGCGCTTCTTGGGCGATTGCAAGAGCCAGTATATTGGCCGCTTGTGATATTGTCGCACATGTTGCTTGAAATAGTCGCGCACTAGCCACTCGGACAGCGGACGTCCGCCTGTCGCTGCTGTCAATAGTGGCTCAACCTGCGCCTCGCCCACCAGCAGCGCCAGTGCCCGCTCGACCAGTGCTACCAGATCATCCTCGTGGCCGGGGTCCAGCACGGCGACCCCATTAGAAACTGCCAGCGCCTGCAGCGCTGCCGCTTGCTCCGGCGAAACATTCCCGCAGCCCATCGCGCCTTCAACCCCTGGCTGAAACCGCCCCAGCACGATGCCGACGGCATAGCTGACCCAACAGACTGCTAGACGCTGGCGAGTCAGCACACCTGCTTCTGTACTGGTATTCAGGGCTACCTCAACGCTGGGAATTACTGCGTTGTCTTCGGTAGTTGACTCATTCTCACCGTTCACTCCACCGCCATCCACTACCAAGGTTGGCTCGGCCAGTTCGGCCTCAATTGCCTTGCGATCCTCTGTGCTGATACCATATAGGCGATAGACCTCCTCATCTATCTGCCTCTCTGCCTCAGCTAGTTCCCTGGCGCGTGCCGCCACGACTTCGCCCCCTCCGAGCCACGCGGGCGGCGCGACAAAATCATACGTTGTCTCGTCCTCCTTGCTGTCCGCCCGCGTCAGTTCAATGGAGCGCTCCACCAGCCCGCGAAGCGTTTCGCTGGAGGCAGTGGGTATAGGCAACTTTGCTAGATCGCCCGGAGGATAGTTGATAGTAGGGTTTATGAGTTTGAGCGTATATGTGGCAAAAGTAGAATTCATAATAGCCAGGAACAAGGAGATATTTTGCGGAAAAAGCGATGGGGCAGCCACATCGAAGATGAATCCTTCAGGCAAAAATCTTGCGGATAGGCGCCCTGATGAGACTAAGTTCCAAGTTATACCCTGATGAAAGTAGAAGGCTGGATTTGTAACGACCAATCCCCAATTACCCTTCAGGTAGGTAAATTTACGGACGATATCTGCCTTAAGTTCTACCCCATCCTTGGCCCAATTAACTAAGAATTCTTGATTTGTCCACCATCGTCGCCCTCCTCTCATGATTGGAAACCAAAGCTTCCCTGATTTTTCTGCCTGCTCTGGATTGTTGCAAGCAAAGCCTATACGATTTAGATCAACCTCCCACCAGTAGCGTAAGAAACGGAAATTATCACAGGTAGACAATCCATGCTTGGGCGGCGTTACCTCCCCCAATTTCGGAAAGGTTTGAAATAGCCGCCGCAGGCCAGGTGTAATCCAGTAGACCCAGGGCGCACCAGGGATGGCGGCAAAGTCGCCTTGGCGGTAGCGATAGACTGCCGGGGTGGCATCGCCCGCACGCAGAGCAGCCATGGCACGCTCGAAGCCGAATTGCTTGGCTTCGGCGTCTGGTTCGCGTATCAGCCGAAAGTAGACCCCGATATTGTCGGTGCGGCGGGTGGTGTCCGGCTCGCTACGGAGGATATACAGCGTCGTATTCACCTTCTCGCCGCCAATCTCAGCAAAAGCACGAGGTCCTACATGAATCATGGTCTCAATCGCCACCTGCTTTGCTAGATTTGCCCGTAGATTTTCATAGCTGCTGGTAAACATGAACGATTGCTGGGTAATCATTGCCACCCGTCCACCCAAGGCCAGCAGTTCGGTGCACCGATCAATAAACGCAGCATAAAGATCGGCCTTTGAGGCGGGATAGTGCCGCTTGAGATACTCTTTCATCACAGAGGACATATTACGATTAAACAAATAAGGTGGATTGGCTGCCACCACACTGTAACGACGCAGCATGATGTCAAGCAGGCGCACCCCCTTTGTAGCCTCGCCCACAAAATAGGTTTCGTCGTAGCCTTGCTCAGCTTGGTGGCGGGCAAACTCGTGAAATGCCTCGACGATCTGGCTCATCAGGTGCTTTCGGTATGCATCCTCGCTCATCTCTTCTTCAAAGAGGCTGGGAGTCTCATAGAGCGGCAACCGCGCCTGGCCTGGAAGGCGCCGGCGCTCTGTCTCAATGCTCGCCGCAATATCCTGCTCTACCCGCAGCAACGATCCCATCTGGCCGGCGTCCTTCAGGCGCTCCCAGAGCGGGCGAACAACCCGCTCGAAGATAGAACGGGTAAAACGCATCATGCCCAGAAAATTCAGCAAGTGCTTTCCATCGAGCAAGTGTATATCGGCGCAGGCTAGATTGCTCTGGCGAATCACGGCCTGGGGGTTCAGCGCTTTGGCCTTGAGGTAGAGCGTTAGCGCTGAAAGCTGCACGGCTCGCAGGTCTATATCAATGCCAAAGAGATTGTGCTCCAAAATAGCAGCAGGAATCTCAGCGGAATTGGATACTGATGGCTCACGCGGCCAGCCGGGAGCGCCTACGCGCTCCAGCTCCTCCCGATACATCTCAGCCAGAAGATCAAAGGCGACCAAGCCAAAGTGCATGGTGCCGCAGGCCGGGTCAAGCAAGGTGATTTCACGTACCTGTCGGAGTGGCTCTCTGGGCGCATCCTGGATAGGTACGAGATACTCTAGCTGATCCGCAAGGCAGCTATCGGGGTGCATCTGGAGCCAGAGTCTTCCCAGTGAGTTTTCGACTAGCGCACGCACAATCCAGCGTGGGGTGAAAAGCTGGGTAGCAGCGGGAATCTCGCTGGGGTCAACTTTCTGGCCCTTACTGAACCGCTGAAAAACAGCAGCCTTTTCTTCTTCATTAAAAAATTGATAAATCCACCCAATAGTTTCATCCTCGCTCCAGACGGCAGCCAGATCGGGATGGTTCAGCAAGGCCAGCAAGTCGGCCAGAGCTCGGGGACGTGGGCAAAGCCGGCTAGGCATAGTATCAGGATCGAAGAGAATGCGAATCTGAGCAGCCATATCGGCACAAAGGTGCAGCAAGTTATGGCGATAAGCGGTATCGCGTGGCCCCTCGCCTAGCGCATCCAGCGGCAGCGAGCCAGCCTCGTAACGGCGCAGCTCAGCCTCGTTGCCCGGCGTGGTCAGCCAGAGCTTGAAGCTGTTGGAATCCGATCCCTTCAAGAGGCTCTGCGGCACCAGTCCACGTGCCTCCAGCATTTTCAAAGCAGCCAGGCGATTCAACCAGGTAAAGGCTGTCTCGCGTACCAACTTCTCCACCGCCTCGGCAATCTTCAGCCCAGCGTCTCGTTCATCGGCCAGCAACTGTTCCAGATGGGCGCGAGTTTCACGAGCCTCCTCCAGGCTCTGAATGGCAGGGAGAGCCGCTGGTTCTTCCAGGCTGCCGTTCTGACGCAGCCCATAGATGCCCTCAAGCAGATCTCTCGTCTCATCTGTCAACAGCCGCCGCGCCCGGAGGGTCAGGTCATGCAGCCGCCCCCGCATCGTGCTATCCATAAATCTTCACCCGATAGTTTCCTATGGCTTCGCGGTCCTTGAGGTCCATGAAGCGGAGTCCAGTCGTGCCTTCCAGCGTTCCTGGGTAGAAGAGAATCAGCGGCAACATCGTTTTGCCGTGCATTTCGTCCAGCAGTTTCGACATGTGGTAGATTGCAGGGGCCATTGCACCCACCCTTGTTAAAAAGACGATATGCCGCGCCGGGTTCAGCCCCCAGATGTGTTCGGCCAGCACCTTGGAGAGCGGACGCCAGTCGCGGTCAGAGAGATAGGTTGTTACCTGCTCCTGGGCCACCTTGAAACCGCGCTTCTGCTCCAGATCTATCACCGCATCAATGCCCTCGGTCTCTTTAATTACCTGCCAGAGCAGCGCTGCCAGCGAGATTTCCTTGACCTCTCTCCCCGTCTGCTCCAGCCGGATTTTCAGCTGCTTCGCCTGGCGGCGTAGTTCCCATTCCTTATCTGGCTCATAGTGCAGAATGGCAAAGGGCAGATCATGATAAACGCTGATCCGCATGGGCACGGCTTTGAGGTCGCTTTCCAACAGGTCAATGCGCTCTTCGAGCGAGAGCATGGGCATACTCCTCCAAGGTGGCTGCTGGGAATTCGATGCGAATGACCCGCCCGGCAGCATGATATTCCAACAGTTGCTCTTGATGGGCCTCAAAGAAGAAATGCTCTACTGCCTGTTCAGAGAGGAAAAATACCTGCCAGGCTGGTTCATGCAGCAGGCGATCACCCGACCGCTGCGTGCGGCTGAGCAGATAGGCGATAAAAGCGAACGATGTGACAGGTAGATAGAGCAAAGCCAGCCGCTTTTTCACCTGCCCTTGCAAGAGATGAAAGTCTCGTAGCGTAGCAAGAATACTGCGAGCCGCGCGATTTGTTGTCACCCCTGTCCAAGCGCCTTGGGTCTTACCACCCGCTATCTGCTTGCGGAGCCAGTCCTCAATATCTGTAACGTAGATCTCTGGCTGCCCCCGACCTATAAGCGGCGTCAGCACTTCGGTCACAACTGCATACAAGAGGGGGTCAGCTTGGACGGTTAGAAAATAGAGAATAGGATCAAGCATGGTTGAGGACATGTCTGCCTGTACCAGGGTTACCAACGCTGCCAGAACCTGTGGGTCGCCAAGATAGCGTTGCTTAAAGATCGCCAGTATCTCGGCGACGCGGGACCGCGAGGCTTTGCCGAAGAGGTTCTCTTGCTGGATACAGCGTAAATTGGCCTTGACATCATCTGAGAGGATCCAATGTGCCAACAGGAGCTTGGTATCAGGCAACAAAGCGCCAGCTCTGATGATCTTGCTGGAATACGGCGCAGCGTTCGCGACCATGATTGATTGCTCCTCCAAGGGAAAAGTAGGGTCGAAGGAGCAGTGCCCTGGCACCATCCCCACCTACTCCCACCTATTTTTGTATCCCCTATAGTACATGAGATAAGCCTCAAATGCAACTGTTGATGAGCACATGTTTTAATAGTGCTATCATTTATCGTTTAATAATTACCGTTTTCCTGATAACTTGCCACACTACCAAGCGCTTTCAGCGAATCGGTTTTATCACATAATGTGGCGTGTTGTCGTAAGGAACTCTTTTTCCCTTCTCCACTTCTCTTTTTCGTCAAGCCCCGCGACTCGTTCAACAAGATATGTGTGAGATTGAGTTGAAATGCTAGGCATGACAACACTCTAATCAGGTCCGTTTCGTGAGCAGGTCAAATTCCGTCTCTTAGCCTCTCAAAAAAGGAACTTCTACCAAATTTAATGCATCATTTATTCGAGCAACGATTATGTTTGATACCACGCCTGGAATATTTGTCATCACCTCTTGTAGTAAGGAAGGGATGGGGACGCTCATAGCATACACTGTTCCAAGCGTATTGCCACTCATATTACGAATTTCAACGACCTGTTCTGATAGTATGCCCTTCGTTGCAGGATAGAGCAGGAGTGCTCTGGGAAATCCTCTAGAGTGTGGCTGCTCATAGGCAAAAGCATAGAGAAAGCATTGGTAAATGTCTGCATTCCCTACCTTGAGTTCATCGTAGCGTTTATACTTGGCATCGATCGGCAAGCAACCTTGCGTCTCACTTCGTTCTGTTGGATTGTCAATGAGAAAATCAGGGATGATACTACTATATGGTTTGTTTTTCAGACCATTCCAAAGAACTGAACGGTTTTTGAGTTGATACCGAACACGGAGATTTGCCCTGCTACATAGTGTGTTTAGCGCACGCCAGAGAAACTGCTCATAAAGCAGGTTCATATCAATCAGAAAAACAAAACTTTCTGCCGTTCCAGCATGTAACAGGTCGCTGATACCCAGCCCATCCAGGATCAACCAGGCAAGAGCATGAGCATTACGATACTGCTCATTGAACCGGGTGTACGAAAGGGTCTGTCTGAGAAGACTCACATTGAGCGCAGTGGGATCGCATACCTGTTTGAATGCCACTAAGAGATGTCTCACCTGTCGCCGTACCAGGTCGTCTTTTACGCGCTGTGCGCATAGTTCCAGCGCAGCAGCAAGGAGTTGGTTCTCCGGTATATCTGTCTCATGTTCATCGTAGCGGCACTCCAGGAGATCCACCCTGCCAAAGTGCTGCATCAGCTGTCGATCCGCGAGCAACCGGCCTCGTAGCACAGGAAGTACGTCTTCTCGCACGACATAATCCGACTGTAATCCTCCCTTGATTAAGGCTGAACAGGCCTCTGTCAGTAGCAGCGCAATGAGATCAAACAAGTTGGTATCTTCTGTTGGTAGAGTACGTTCCCTCGAAAACCGTTTCAGCGCATCCAGTCCCGTCGCATACTCCACCATCTTGACAAGTTCAATGTTGTCACCCGCCAGTTTTGGTTCCACACAAATATCGAAATCGGTAAACCGAACAACACCTACCCACGAACGAGCCTCAATTTGTAGACCTTCACGTAGTTCTTCAATGATCAAACAACGCTCTTCTCCATCCCCTGCCAGTTGGTTCACAAGCTTTCTATCAGCGTCTGTCAACCTCAGAGAAGGTTCCGTTGCCGTTTGCCATTCGTTCAATCGCACTGTCCTGTTGGGAACTGCTAACCTTCTCATATGGCCGCATTCTCAAGTTTGAATTCGTCAGCCAGTGTCTCCAGGAGCCTGTTGCTATCCCTCAATATGGCTTGATTCAAGGTCTGTCCTTCCTTGTCGACCAGTTTCTCGCCAATATACTGCGCTAATTCTGTATAATCATCATAGCAGTACTCCTGCAAGAGTGGCAGAATCTCCTGTTGGAACCTCCGGGCGAATTCTTCAACACTCTCAATCGGCTTGTCTGCTTCAAGCAGGTAGGCATGGCCGATCTGTTTTTCTCGGCCTTCTGTGCGTGCGATACGGCGGTTCAACTCTTCGAGGAACACGTCCAAGAACAATCCGTTGATCGTAGCGCCGCGCAAGAGTTCGCTATCGGGCATCAGTTCCTTGAACGCGAAGCGACGGCGCAAGGCCGCATCCAGGAGCTTAATGCTTTTATCAGCAGTATTCATCGTCGCCAGGAGATAGACATTATCTGGGATAGTGAACGCTTCTTTACTCTGTGGCAGTATCACACTGAGTCCGCGCTTGTCTTTCTCTAAGAGGGTAATGAGTTCCCCGAAAACCTTCGCAATGTTCGCCCGGTTTATCTCATCGATCAAGACTAAATAACTTTTTCGAGGGTTGGCCTGAGCTTGACGACACACGCGCTTGAACAATCCATCTTCTAGCCGGAGTTGTAGACTGCCGTTCCCTGATTCACTAGGACTTGGCTTAAACCCCTCAATAAAATCTTCATAGCTATAAGAGGGGTGGAAGGTTAAAAAGGTCAACTGACCTATCGAGTCCTCTTCTTCTCCCAGCTCTAACTGTTCGCTCAACGCAGGATTTTTCTCTACCAGTCGTGTGAAAAGGTGTTGTGCTTCCTCTTCAGTTAAAGTAAACAGCGTACCCTGGTTATTAGATCGCATGGGTTCCGACCCTTTGAGAACAGGATCAGCAACAAGTTCATCAAACGTAAGTCCGTGGCTGATCTTCGCTACTGGAACTACTCCAACACAAAGCTGCCCATCCTCACCTGGCCCAAATTCTCTGCTCACCTTTGCCAGCGCAACAATGCGCTTATCAGGATTGGCTTGATATCCGATCACCAGATCACCACGTTGCACGAGGGGATAATTCCGTTTAATACGCCCGTAACTAAACTCTTCTCGATTATTAGCAAACAGGGTATCCCATTTCCATCGGGTAGGGTTGGCAACTACCCACCAGACTCGACGATTCAGCTGGACAGTTGTGAGGTTTTTTTCGGCCTCGCTAAAAGTCGCTGGATCAGCCGGGAGTGCCTCTATATCAATCCTATTATGGTGTCGTAGCCACCACACGGCAAATCGACGCGCTGTATAGGTTTTCCCCGTCCCGGGAGGTCCATACAGGATAACCTGTCCCTTCCGTTCCAATGCCTCAGCGATTTCACGAAAAGACGGGTCTACAGGCGGCGATGGAAGTCTCGTAACATTAGGAGATGTTGGAGGTTTACGAGTGATAATCTTCTGGTACAAATCTCGCGAAACCTTTGCGACAGTGACAGACTCCCACCTTTTTTGTGGTTCGATCTCGCCCTCGACCGAGGTATCCCAATCAACTTCCACGGTGTGCCAGGCCTCAGTGCGTTCCGGATTCCATTTGTAGCCAGGGTCTTTTACGATTCCTATCGCAAGAACATGCGATATACCTTTATTCGCCACGACGAGATCACCGGCCTCTAATTCTCTGAGCATCCAAAGTTCCTGAGCTTTTTTGTTTGCAAGAGTACGGCTAGCATAGTGAAGATTGTGTTTCACAAAATCCTCAACAAAGCTCTCTTCAGAATCATAGTCCCGAAGGTCACCTATCTCGTCCCAATTGGCTTCCTGCACACAGGTATATCCACCGGCCAGGCACTCATTCCAATACTTTGCATTCTCACCTGGCGCGATTTTGACAATATGTTGTGCAATGCGAGGATCATAAAACTGATAGAGAAACCACATGACCTCCAGGTGTGACAAGTCTTTGAGGCCTGGCTGCTCTTGTACGGCTTCAAGCAATGCTCGGTTTAATTTCACACCTCTCCATTCTGATAATCTACCCTTTAAAGGGTGGTTCAGCACTTGGAGAAAATGGGTTGTATGGACGGCGGAAAAAATAGGGAGAAATTGTTCAGGGAAATAGACATACATCACCTTTACTACAATGGCGTATCCTCGTTTGAAAGGTTCCAAAGCCTCAATCTCATCAAATTTTCCCTGTCGTGCGAGTTGGAAAGCGTTCACAAATGCGCTACGAATCGCTTCCCATGCTTCCAGTTCATTGTGATAATCCGAGTCATAAACCCAGCCTTTCGTTCTATGTTTGTAAATCAGGTGCTTTTCGGCTGATCCTCCGCTGATGCTGCCTAAGTGGTCGGTTCCCCACTCCATCCACCAGGAGAAGGTATCTTTCACTCCTAGCCCAAGTGCGTAGCGTTCTAACGGCATAGTGGGCCAGTCTTCAAGTGGAAAGCGGGCAATAATTTGTTTGCGTTCTTCTTCGGCTTTCTGTATATCCTCTTCGAGGCTAGAGCGATCAAACTTTTGAAGCGCTACTGCAATATCTACGGCCTGTTTGTTGCCAGCAGATACGTTGTCTGTCTCATTCATCCTATCGTCTCCCATGTGGGAAAGAACCTACCTACGAGTTCATTCATCGCCAAAGTAGTCCAGGTCGATCTTCTTCACAATATATCGCGATTCTTCCGTCACTCCTACATCATGGTCAATCATGAGCTGTGCAAGTTGTTCGCCGTCAATCAAGATGATCTTCAAATTATCAATACCGGCTGCGTAGTTCTTTGCTTGTTGTGAGAACGTAGAGGTGGTGATGAGAATGCCCTTACGTGCTTTTTTCCCCATTAACGCGCCAGCGAAACCCTGCACAACGGGACCGCCAACTGTTCCTTCCCATTTCTTTGCCTGGATATAGATAGCATCGAGTCCTAATTTATCTTCTTTGATGATCCCATCGATCCCACCATCTCCAACCTGACCAACAGCTTGACCAGCATCTTTTCTTGAGCCGCCATACCCCATTGCAACCAGTAAATCCACGACCAAACCCTCAAAAAACTTCGGGGTACTGCCTTTGATGTGTTCAAGGAGTTCTTGTGCAAGCGCTTGTCGTAAGCTCTGGTAGCTGGTATCCAGGATTTCCTGAGGGGTTTGATTGGTCTTTTCAACTAGTTCCTGGGTAGCGCGACTATTTTCATCCGTCGTGCTACTTTTCCCATTCGCGTCATGAAACGCTACAAACTCTGGATAGTGCTTCAAATATTTTGTGTTGATCTGGGCGGGATTACTATTGAGAACCTCTTTCCCTCGTTCGGTGATACGAAATCTTGATCGTCCAGTACTTGCAAGCAGTTGGGCCTTTTGTAAATACGTCAGAGCCCATCGAACGCGATTATCAAATCGCTGTTGTTTTCCGCTGGGAAGCAATTCTCTCCTATCGTGCTCATCAAGCCCAAATTGCTGAGCCAGTTCCTCGGTCACATCGTTAATAGTGCGCTCATCTCCATTGTGAGCAGCCTTTAGAAGTGGAAGCATGATACTTTGGAAATCTGGAACCGCCATGTTGACCTCCTACGAAACACTCTCTACGTTTGCTTTCATAGTTGTACATTTCGATCTATTCAAAAGCCTGTTTCCAATGAACCTCAATCTAGTTGTAGAGCTCCTCTCTCGAGTGTACAGGCACATTCTCTTTAAACTCAGATATTGCTTGCTTTAAGGAAGCGATGCCTCGCTCCAAAAGGTGAAGAAAGGTGTGGGAATGTATCACCTCTACGGCGTTATGATGGTCGTACACAAACGAACTCTTAAATAAGCATCCACTTCACTTTACAGGCAACCTCAGGAAGAAGATTGAGCAACGCTGTTCTGGCGGCAAGTTCATGACTTGCCCGGTCTGTGGAGTCCTGAAGCGCTTGAGGTATACCCTTGCTTAATCAGTTCTCTCGTCAGACACCTCTTCAAAAAGATCAGACACAGGGACACTGAGCGCGATAGCAAGTTTGGTCAGTGTGGTGGTCGTCACTTCTTTGTACGGATCGCGGAAGATATCTCGGACAGTTGGGTGTGATAAATCAGCAAGTCGCTCGAGCTTCCCCATGCTCAGGCCCTTCTGTTGGGCGATTTCCTTGACGCGTAGACGTAGTTTCACGGCATCTCCCATCGGTATGTTGGCTGGATTGTAGCAGAAACTACGGCTTGACAGAACTGTAATTAAAATTATATAGCTTTAATTATATAACTACAATTACAGTGAGGCGTGTCACCACTGTTGGAAGGAATCATTCCGTGTCCCACAGCGTAAGCGCAGTGACCTGCCCGGTACGCTGCATCTCATCCCTGGACAACAGGTTAGACACCGAGACGCCCAGCAGGCGCACAGGCCTGTTTCCGCTTTCCAGGCGAGTCAGCAGCGTGAGCAGAACAGGCATCATCCCCTGTGCGTCCTGGAACCCTTGCGAACGGCTGACACTCCGCGTGTTGAGCTGGAAATTGCTCCACCTGACCTTGAGCGTGAGGGTCCTCCCTCGCAGGTCGAGTTCGACCAGACGACGTTCCACCTGCCCGGCGAGTTGCTCCAGGACCTCTACCAAGCGCTCGCGGTCCACGAGGTCGCGCTCGAAGGTAACCTCCTTCCCGACCGACTTGCGTTCCCGTGTGGGATCGACCGGCCGGACATCCTCGCCGCGCACAAAGTGATAGAGCTGGCTCCCTTGTTTCCCAAAGAGGGCATGCAGGCGCTCTTCGCCCTGGCGCTTGAGATCGGCCCCGTTTGCTATGCCCAATTCCTTGAGCTTTGAAGCGGTCACCTTGCCCACGCCAAAGAATTTTTCGATCGGCAGCGCGTCAAGAAAGACCGAGGCCTGCTCGGGGGGGATTACCGTGAGGCCATCAGGTTTGTGGGCATCTGAGGCGAGTTTCGCCAGGAACTTGCAATAGGAGACCCCTGCCGAGGCAGTGAGGTGGGTGCGCTCCCGAATCTGTTGTTTGATTGTCTGGGCGAGCAGGGCAGCCTCATCCCAGTTGTGGGTGTGCTGGGTCACGTCCAGATACGCTTCGTCCAGGGTTACGGGTAGGATGAAAAGAGGCTGTCAGGAACGTACACAACGTTGTTCTGGAGGCTCTCGACACACGTCGCGTACGTCGTGATGGAGAGAGCCAAAAGTCTTCCGCAACGTTACTCCTTGCTCTCACTGCAGTCACATCGTGTAGATCACGATCAATCGTGAACTTCACGATCTTGAGGAAGGAGCTACGTATGATCCGAACTGTGTGGGCTCTGGTACAAGGGACACGCCGCCTCTACCTGGTGGATGATGCCTGTACGTTCCTGGAGCCTGTGAAGCGCTACCTGGAGGCGCTCGATATCCAGGGCAAATCCCCCAACACACTGGAGAGCTACTGCCGACATCTCAAGCATTACTTCGCCTTTTTAGAAGAGACACACCTGGACTGGCGCGCCGTCACCCCTGATGACCTCCTCCGTTTTGTCGAATGGCTGCGCACCCCCCATCGCCAGCTGCAGGTGCATCCGTTTCACCTAAGAGCCGCCTGAGCGAGCGCAGCGTCAACACCATCCTGGCCGCCGTCGCCAGCTTCTACCGCTACCACGTACAGCGCGGACAGGTGCTGGCCAACCCCGTCCTGTACGAGGAGATCTCCAACCGCTTCAGCCGCTTTAAGCCGTTCCTTGTGCATACCAGCCGGGGGAAGATGACCAGGCGCGGCTTGAAGCTGAAGGAGCCGAAGCGTCACATTCGGCCCATTGGCGATGAGGCGTTTGCGCGCTTTCAGGACGCCACAAGCAATGTGCAATTCCAGTGCATCCTGCTGCTCATGCGCGATGGCGGGTTGCGCGTCGGAGAAGTCCTGGGCCTGCACATCCAGGACCTGGAATTTCACCGCAACGGCGTGGTGATACGCCGACGTGCCGGGCTGGCGAATGGAGCGCTGGCCAAAGGGATGGTCGAACACGAAGAGCGCTTCGTCGAACTCACCCCACACGTGATGGCCCTGCTCGACCACCTGGTGCTGCATCACACCTTTGAGACCGATCAGGTCTTCGTGGTCCGAAGCCTGAGCGCCCGGAACCAACGAGGGGAATCGACCTACGGGACGCCGCTCTCCCGCCATGCGCTCAAAGCCATGTTCCGCTACTACAGCCAGAAGACCGGCATTCCGCTGCATGCCCATCTGCTACGCCACACGCATGCCACCGAACTGATTCGTGCTGGCTGGGATGCCAGCTACGTCCAGCAGCGGCTCGGCCATGCCAACGTACAGACCACCATCAATACCTACGTCCATTTGGACGACGACGACCTCAGCCAGAAATGGCAAGCATATCAAGAAAGGAGAGCACAACATGTTCGACCGACACCCCCAGCCTACTGATCTGCCTCGGCCCCTCGAACAGCTAACGAAAACACAACAACGCTTTGTGCCGCTCCTGCTCGATCCGACGACTCGCCATCTTCCCGTCCAAGAACTTGCCCAACGAGCTGGCCTGCGTGCGAGCGTCTCCTGGTATCTGGCGCTGAAAGATGAGGTGTTTCGCGCCTGGGTGGAGCAGCTTGGAAGACGCTGCCCTCCTGCCAAGCCATCGGTTGCTGATGCCTTGGCAGGGCTGATCCCGCTTGAGCAGGGACTGACCGTGGCACAACAACGGTTCTGGTGGCTCCTCCAGGATCCCGACAATCGGAAGCTTTCTCGTCTGGAACTGTGCCGGAAGGCAGGATATACGACGGACCGCGCCTGGTACGAGTCGGTTCAGGACCCGGCTTTCCGCGCCTGGATACGGAGCCTGGGCATCAAATGTACCATGATCACCAGACGCGCCTACCGTCTCGACGTCGGGCCGATTCCTCTGGCTGAGGATGTGGATGCCGAATGGGCACAGGATCGCATCGACATTCGCAGGATCACGACCGACTACCCCAAGCACAAAAATGGCGGCGAGTATATGATTGATTTCTCTTGCATTCAGAATCCCGCTCTCAAAGCCCTCATCAAGCGGTATTTCCGTGCGCGAGTCGGCTCCTGGTCCGGTCACACTATGGTGGTCGCCCTCTCTACCCTCAAACCCCTGCTCCTCGAATTGGAGCGGCGCTACCCTGGACTCGACTCCTTTGCTTCCCTCACCCGCGACATGCTCGAGCCGGTGCTGGCCATGACAGGGTGGATCGATTCCATGGAGCGCTACCATGAGGTCACACGGGAACGGAGACACCGCGTCGCTGCCGTCTTGAAAGCCATGTTTACCTACATGCAGCGCCATCGGTGGCCCGAAGCCCCGCAGCAGCTCCTCATCTACGACGAGGACTTCCCGAAGCGTATCCGACTCAAGCCGCGCCCCATCCCGGTCACGGTCATGGAGCAATTGCTGGAGCATCGCGATGCCTTACCGCCATACAGTCGGCACCTGCTGCAAATCATGAGCGTGATGGGACTCAGGACCGTCGATGCGTTGCATCTCACCGAGGATTGCCTCGAATATGATGCCGCTGGTGATCCACGCGTGCGGTGGTACAACGTGAAAATGAAGCGCGAGGTGCGCCCGTTGCCTGTCACGAAAG
>CAAGKR010329763.1_pt1 | contig 14581 bp, 11 predicted proteins | sample 2556971 | NCBI WGS metagenome assembly CAAGKR01 (sample SAMEA5207829, study PRJEB30636) | soil metagenome | biome: forest; feature: boreal; material: soil | place: USA | collected 2011-09 | depth 1 m | reverse complement strand
TTTCAGTCCAGTTCCACTCGGCACCCCCGAACATTTCCATCGCATCGGCGGCGCAATCACACTCGGCTACCAGTTGACACCCCACGTCACTCTGGGAGTGCGCTATCAAGGCACAAGCAAAGACTCCAATTTGCTTTTGCGCGATTACAACCAAAACCGCATTTCTGTCGACGGCACTTACAGTTTCTAAAAAGCGCAAAAGGGATAAATTGGGGGGAGTTACATGAGAGTCTGGTTGTATGCATTTGTCGGTGCTGTCTGCATCTTTTCGACCGGCTTGATGTTCGCCCAGGACCTGAACAGCCCGCCGCCGGCCACACCAAAGCCGCCTTCATCCGATGGGCCCTCGACGACGACTAGTACGGTAATGCGGACAAACTCGATGGCCGTGCTGGACGACAAAAAGAAACTCGGATCGAACGACTACATCAGCTTCAGAGTGGTCGAAGATCGGGACAACGATTCCCAGCGATTACGCGTCAATGATAACGGCGAGCTAGAGGTCCCTTACGTTGGACTCGTTCCGGCTCGAGGTAAATCCTGCAAAGAACTTGCTTACACGATTAAATCGTTGCTCGAAAAAGAATATTATTATCACGCGACAGTAATCCTGGCGGTAGACCGGGTGAGCGAAAAATCCCGCGGCCGGATTTATGTCTACGGTTCAGTCAAAGCTCAGGGGCCGCAGGAAATTCCGCCAGACGAAAGTTACACCGTGAGCAAAGCGATTATTAGGGCTGGCGGATTTGGGGACTTCGCCAATAAGCGCAAGGTAAAGCTGACTCGCAAAACCGGTAAGGAATCCACTGTCGATCTTAAGCGTGTCATCGAAGAAGGACATACCGACGAAGACTTGGAGCTTGGACCCGACGACCAGATCTACGTGCCGCAGCGCTTGATCAACATGTGATATGCAACTCGTGACGGCCGGTAAAAATCTTTCTACTTCGTGGTCTGCCGCCTTTATCACTCGGCTGCACCGCTACAAGGCCCTCTTTCTGCGGCGCTGGTGGATTCCGGTTTTAACTATCTGCCTCGGGCTGTTTGTTGAAGCTTTCTTAATTTATCAAACGCCGCCGTCATATCAGTCCGTCAGTAAGATGATGCTCGCGGGCAAGTTGAACATCGCCCAGGGCGCGGTTTACAGCGAGGACAGCGTCAATTTCTACGGGACCCAAATTCAGATGATGCAAAGCGCCGACGTAAGACATAGCGCTGAATCGCTGGTTCGCTCCGCGCATCCCGAGTTGCAGCCAGTACCGGTGGAGATTTTTGTTCTCCAGAAGCCGCGGACCTCCATTTTCGATCTTTCCGCCATTGGCAGCGCGCCCGAGTACACCCAGGCCTATTTGAATGCGGTCATGCAAAAGTATCTCGATTTCAAACGAGGCATGCGTGAGGACCGCGGTCACGAAGTTACCACCGGCATTACCGAGCAGCTGATTCAGGTCGAAAAGGATTTGCGTAACAGCGAAGACGAAATGCTCGAGTTCCAGAAGCAAAACAACATCGGCTTCATCCAAGAACAGGGGAACAGCGCCGCCCAGTATCTGGTCAAACTGAACCAGCAGTACGCTCAGCTTAAAACTGAGTACGACTTGCTCAATCTGCTTGATCTCGACCAAAACCTCGATCGCGCGCAAATCAAGACCGACACGGGCACCAATCAAGGCTCTGACAATCAAGGTCTGCCGTTTTCGGACGTTGGTCCGGAGGCCGATTACTTAAAGGCGAAGCAACAGATCCAGCTTCTTAAAGCAGAGCGCGAAACGCTCGCCAAAGATCTGCGACCAAATCATCCGAAGATTCTCAAGCTCAATGATGAAATCACTAAACAGGACAAGTTGATCGGGCTGTTTCGCGCCGATACTCTGGAGAAATTAAAAACACGCCGCGAATCGATCGGCAAGCAGATGGAAAACCTCCAGTCCAACATCAAGGAATGGGAGGCCAAGGCGCTCGATCTCAGTCAGCGGCTTGCCCAATTCAATCGGATCAAAGGGAAAGTGGATCGCCTAAAAACATTGTACGATCGTCTTACCAACAACCTCAAGGAAATCGACGTGTCCCAGGTCGTGGGCGGCGAAGATCAGGTTTCGATCATGGAAATGGCCACCCCTCCGGTTTCGGTTCGGCCCGGATTGATCAAGAGTCTGCTCATTGGCTTCGGCATTGGCGCACTCGCGGGCTTGGCCATTCTTATTCTGCTCGATCGCATCGATGATCGGATGGCGTCCTTCAGCGAATTCCAGCATCATTTTTCCGAAAACATTCTCGGCCAGATTCCGAAAGAAAAGACGAAGGGCAAAGTGGATCTGCTCCAACCGGACGACGCGCGTCATGTGTTCGCCGAGTCGTATCGAAATATTCGCTCGTCCATTTTCTTCATGCCCTACGAGGGCCCTCGGCCAAAAAGCTTTTTGATTACAAGCGCTGTCCCGAGCGAAGGCAAGTCAACGGTATCAGCCAATCTGGCCATCACCATGGCGCTCTCCGGTGCGCGCACGTTATTGATCGATTGCGATCTACGCCGGGGCGCATTGCGCGAAGCATTCGGAATTTCATCGAAGATTGGTTTCTCCGAAGTCCTGAAACAGGAAGTAAATTGGCGCGAAGTCGTGGTGCCGACCGCGTATGAAACACTTTTCGTTTTGCCGCGCGGCAAGACTTTGTCCCAGCCGAGCGAACATCTCTTGCGCGATTCGACCGAAGCGATCTTAACGGAAATTTACCAGCATTACGATTACGTCATCATCGACAGTTCGCCCGTCATGGCGGCGGACGACACAACTAGTCTCGCGCCAAAAATCGATGCTACCATCTTTATCGTTCGGCTTTCCTACACTTCAGCTCGTCTTACTAAGAAGGCGCTCGAGCTTCTCTACAATCGGCAAGTCAATGTTCCCGGAGTCATTTTGAATTTCGTCGATACTTCGCTGCCGGAGTATTACTACTATCAATACTCCGAATATTACTCGACACCGACGGGCGTCGCCGATGGCGAAGCAGTCGCTCCGGTTCGTCGGCAGCGACCGAAGCCAATCGAGACTGCGTAAACTGCGGTCGTTCGATCCGGTTCGGCGCGAAACAGGTTCTAGATCGACATCCGTCGTCCGACGCCGAATCGCGCGAAGTGCAGATTCCGCTTGGCACTTTGGTAGCTCATTGCTCTCTTGAACACGTAATTTGGCTATGAGCTTCTTCGTCCCGGTCTCCCCGCCTCTTTTGGACGAAAGCTCGACTCCGATTCTAAGGCGCGCTTTCGGTCACGCCCGCCGCATCGGGAATTACGCGCTCGTGCAGGCAGTCGTCCAAATCATCGGTTTTTCGGGTGGAATTCTTCTCGTGCGGTGGTTGCCGCAACGCGAGTACGCTTTCTTCACTATTGCCAACGCGATGCAAGCCACACTGATGTTGCTCGCCGACATCGGCATCAGTGTCGGGTTGATTTCCATCGGCGGTCGGGTCTGGCAAGATCGACATCGTTTCGGTGAATTGATTAACACCGGGCTGGCCGTCCGCAGAAAACTTGCCGCCGCCGCCGCCATTATCGTCGCGCCAATTTTGTATGCGATGCTGACGAAGAACGGCGCCTCTTCAACCTACACGCTGCTCTTGATCGTTGTTGTTCTGGCAGGATTTTCCATTCAACTTTCGGTTGACATCTATAGCGTGGTGCCGCGTCTCCACTCGGATATCGGCCGGATTCAAAAAATAGATTTCATCTGCGCGATCGTTCGCCTCCTGCTCATTCTGGGATTGGTTTATCTGTTCGCCACCGCCGGATTGGCTGTTGCCATCGCCAGCGCTACTTTTCTTCTGCAATATTTCCTTCTCCGCGCTTACGCCGCGAAAATTGTCGACCTTAAGGCCGACGAAAACGCAGAGGACCGCCGCGAGATGCTGCGGTTAATCAAAAATCTGGCCGCCAACGCGCTTTTTTATTGTTTCCAAGGTCAGATCACCGTGTTCCTGATCAGTTTTTTCGGGCGTCACACATCGTCGGTCGCGGAGGTCGGAGCTCTTGGACGTCTCGCTATGATCTTCACCGTCCTGATGAACATGCTCACAAACATTTTCGTCCCGGCTTTTGCGCGTTGTCAGGACAAGCACAAGTTGCGTTACCTCTATGCCGGAATTGCTGGAGTCGTGATTCTTTTCAGCGCGATCGTGCTCGGTAGTGCTGCATTGTTTCCCGAACAATTTCTTTTGGTTCTCGGCAACCGTTACACCCATCTCCATCACGAACTCCTCTTAATGATCGGTGTCGCAGTGATCACGGCTTTGAGCGGTACGCTTTGGCTCCTCAATGCTTCTAAGGCGTGGATCGCCGGAGCGTGGCTTTACATTCCGCTGACTCTCGCCACCCAAATCGCCCTCGTTCCGTTCACGGATTTTTCCAGTGTCGCAGGCGTCCTTGTTTTTAATCTGATATCGATCGCGCCGAGTTTGCTTCTCAATCTGGCGATGAGTTACCGAGGCTTTCGGACTTTCGCTCCGGCCATGGGATGAACGTGCCTTACCATTCGGCGCGCCTTGAAGGAAAAATTGCGCGCTCTCTTTATCGCGCAGCACTGCCAATGATTGTCCGGCAAACGATCCGTGTTCCGCGCGAACTCTCGTTTAATGTTTTTGCTTATTCTGGAGAAAACACTCTGCCGGAGCAGGTCGCATCCATCCGCTCCTTTCTTACTTACGCTGGCAGACCGAAACAATTCGTCGTCCTTTCCGACGGGTCTTACACAGGCGCCAGCATTGAATTGCTGGAAAAAATCGACAACGCTGTGCGTGTCCAAACACCCCCGCCACCGTTGCCGCCGGGATTGCCAAATACGATTCAGTCATATCTCACGAATCATCCGACCGGCAAGCAACTCGCGCTTCTAATGAGTCTGCCGGCCAACGGCCCAACCCTCTACACCGATTCCGATGTTCTCTTTTTTCCGCGAGCCTGCGAGCTGGCCGATCTTTCCAACACACAATCGATCTCCGCTCTTTATCTTGCCGATTATCAGTTCTCCGGCGACGAACGGCTCATTCGCGATCCGTCAGAGAAACGAAATCCGGCCAACACCGGATTCGTTTTCCTGTTCCGAAGATTGGACTGGTCGCGGGGGCTCGAGCGATTGCAGATGTTGAACGGTGAACCGAATTTTTTCACCAATCAGACTGTGATGCATTTTTGTATGCACGCCAACGGCGCGGTCGCATTCGATCCGGGCAAGTTCGTTCTGCAGGTGGACGATCAGTTCATTTACCGCGACCGATACGCCGGCCGATCGCTCGCCATCCGGCATTACGTCAATCCGACCCGGCACAAATTCTGGACCGTCCTCGCACGCCGCTTTCCTAACTAAAACCCGTGGACAAACAGCTTCGCATTCTCGGCATTGTGAATCTTCCGTGGGACCCGCGTCTGGGAGCAGCCCGCGTTTGGTTCGAATTGTCCGAACAATGGACAAAAGCCGGACACAAGATCGACAGATTCTGTCTCAACGACGCGTTTCCGAAGCCGACACGCTCGCGCGCGCTTTCGGCCTGGCGGCAAGCGCTCTTTCCGTATCGAGCGGCCCGTTACGTTCGGCGCAACGCCGGGAAATTTGATGTCATCGATTGCTTGATCGGAACGCTTCCCTTTGCGAAAAAATCGTTACGCTTCCAAGGTCTCTTGGTTGGCCGTTCGATTGGATTGTATCTGGCTTACGACGAATTTATCAGATTCAGTCGACGGCGTTGGCCGGATCAACCACGCGGAAAATTTCTGGGCCGCCTCCTGTACACTTTCACGTCATGGCTGCTGCGGCGCAGCGCCGATCGCGCGCTTGCTCATTGCGATTTATTGAACGTTCCAAACGAGGACGAAAAGCAACGGCTCGAAAAGTGTTCTACTGCGCCAGCGATTGCTCTGCCCTATGGCTTGAACGAATCAGAGCGCGCCGCTCTCGCTGCAGCCGCGCAATCAGCGCCAGAGCGTTTGGCTCGAAAAGAGATTTGCTTCATCGGGATGTGGGGATTGCGGAAAGGCGCGCGTGATTGGCCAGAAATTGTTCGCACCATTTTGAATTCGATCCCGAACGCGCGATTCGCATTTCTCGGCACTATGACCGATGAACAAACAGTTTTTGTCGATCTCCAGCTCGCGCCGAGCGAATCGATTCGTTGTCTCACGAGTTACGATCCCAAAGAGCTCCCGTCGTTGATCGGCGGATCGGCGGTAGGACTTTTCCCAAGTTACATTGAAGGATTCGGGCTTTCCGTGCTCGAGCAGCTCGCGTGCGGCATTCCCACGATCGCCTACGATGTGCCTGGCCCACGTCACATTTTCGATGGCACTGGGTCGGAGCTTTTGGTTCCTGTCGGAAACGTGAAGGCGATGACTGATCGCGCGCTGGAAATTTTGGGGATGCGCGAGACCGATTACAGCGCGCTATCGGCTAAATGCCGCCAGATCGCCGCGCGCTTCGACTGGGAGCAGATTGCTGCTGACACAATCCGGCAGTACACCGCAGCGCTCTCCCGGCAAAAGTCGGGAAACCAGCAGCGCCAAGCGCAAACCGCTTCCGTTTGAGCACGCTTCTCCAAATCGTTCCGAGAGTTCCCGGAGGAATCGATGGCGTCGGGGATTATGCCCTTACCATTGCCAAAACATTGCGAGAGAAATTCGGGTGCGACACTTTCTTCGCCACTTTCAAGACTTCGTCAGCGGAAAATGCGGCCGGCTTTGAAGTTTTGTCGCTCGATGGTTTGCTCGAGGACACATCCCGAAAATACGATCATACGCTGCTGCATTATGTGAACTACGGATTCCAGAAGCGCGGCATTCCATTTCGTTTGTTGTCGATCTTGCATGAGTTGCGTCGCCAGCATCACGGGAAACTAGTCACGATTTTTCATGAGCTCTACGCGTCAGGGCCGCCGTGGACGAGCGCGTTCTGGTTGCAGCCGTTGCAAATCCATCTGGCCAAGTCGGTTGGCCGTTTATCAGACGCGTGCATTGTCAGCAGCGATAATTTTCGTTTTGAGTTAAAACGCATAGTCCCAGATACGCACCTTGAACTGCATCCGGTGCCGTCGGGTTTGGGAGAGCCGTCGCTTTCGCCGAATCAAATTACCGATCGCGATCCGCATCAATGGGCGATCTGGGGCGGCACCGCGTTGGTTGAGCGATCTCTGCGATCGTTTCGTCAACTTCTACCGAGCATTCCGGATTCAATTGCTCCGAGGAAGTTGTTTGTTCTCGGCGGCTTCGACAATCCGGTGACGCGCACGCTCGTTGTCGATCTTGCAGTCGAATCCGATTACCGTCCTCGCATCGCCGCGGCAGACGCATCGGAAATTCTCAAGACTTGTTCGTTCGCATGGTTCAATTATTTCCATCGCCCTGACGTCGAGACCTCAGTCATTTTGAAATCAAGCGCTTTCGCCGCTGCTTGCGCACATGCCGTGATCCCCGTTTTTCCCCATCGTGGTTCCCCCATTTCCGTGGACGGCGATCGGTTGCCCGGTCCGTTTTTTGTTGAGCCAGATCGCGCCGAAATTCCTGATGCCCAGGCGCGCCCCAAAATTGCGGCCGACATTTATGCCTGGTACCAACGCCATGCCTCCTCGGAACATTTGGTCCAGGGCATTGCTAAGGCACTCGGTTTGGGCGCATGAAAATCCTGTTTTCCTCTTATCTCTTTCACCCCAGCGTCGGTGGAATCGAATCGGTCTCGAGGGTCTTGGCCGAAAAATTAGCAGCCTCCGGCAATGATGTGCATGTCATCACGCAATCAGCCGGAGACGCGGTGCCTGGTGCAAATTATAAAGTGACGCGACGCCCTTCCATCGCGCAATTGCTTACTCTGCTTCGGTGGAGCGATCTGTTTTTTCAGAACAACATCAGTCTCCGCAGTTTGATTCCAGCTTTGATCTTACGGAAACCGACGCTGGTTGTTCATCAGACCTGGCTGCAGAACACGCGCGGCGTCGTCGGTTGGAACAATCGCATCAAGCACGGACTCCTTCGTTGTGTCACCAATGTCGCGATTAGCAAGGCGGTGGCCGACGGCATCAGTGGACACTCGTTTGTAATTGGCAATCCCTACGACGACCGGATCTTTCGATCGGTCCCGAATCTCGCCCGCGACAAAAATTTGGTTTTCGTTGGGCGGCTCGTTTCCGACAAAGGCGTCGACCTGCTTTTGCAGGCGCTCAAGCTTTTACAAAGCGACAATTTGTTTCCGGACCTGACAATTGTCGGCAGCGGACCCGAAGAGGGAAGTTTGCAACGGCTGGCCGCGGAACTTGGCTTGGATCGACAACTGACATTCGCCGGCCAGCAATCCGGCGGGGCGCTCGCTGAAATTTTGAATCGACATCGCATTCTGGTTGTTCCGTCGCGGTGGGCAGAGCCGTTTGGTGTTGTTGCGTTGGAAGGAATTGCCTGTGGTTGCGTTGTGCTCGGTTCGGAGAAAGGCGGATTAAGCGAAGCGATCGGTCCGTGTGGTCTAACTTTTGAAAACGGAAATATCCGCGCGCTTGCCGATCAACTGAAGCGCCTGCTCAATGATTTAAACTTGCAGGCGAAGCTGCGAGATCACGCTGCTGAACATTTGGCCAAGTTTCAATCGGACGCGGTCGTTGCCGCTCACCTGCGGCTAATGAGAAAATTGGTCGCATGATTTTACTTTCGCACGCTACCGGTAACGAATTTGTCCGCCAGGCCCTGACAGCCTTCGATGGCGCTGGAATGCTGGGTGAATTCTGGACGACGATCAATTGGAATCCGGCAGCGCCAATTAATCGGCTGTTTCCGCGATCGGTTCGCGAGCTTTTCGGCCGGCGCTCGTTCTCTGAATCGGTGCGACCTCGAACGCACACCGTTCCTTTTCGGGAGGCCATCCGTTTAATTGCGGGCGCCGCGGGTGTTTCCCCCTGCCACGAGACCGGCGCATTCAGTATCGATGCGGTCATGCGGGAGCTGGACCAGAACGTCGCCGATCGATTGCGGAAGATCGACAACTGCCGTGCCGTTTATGCTTACGAAGACGGCGCGATCCAGAGTTTTCGCGTTGCGCGTGAGCTTGGTCTGAAGCGCGTCTACGATCTGCCAATTGGGTACTGGAAAGCAGGGCAGCGCATATTCGCGGAAGAAAAAGAGCGAGAACCGGAATGGTCGCCCACGCTCACCGGCACACTCGATAGCGCCGAGAAACTCGCTCGAAAAGATGAAGAGCTGCGACTTGCCACGTGCGTGGTCGTTGCCAGCACGTTCACAAAGCGAACTCTCGCTGACGCACCCTGCGCGGCAAAGATCGAGATCGTTCCGTACGGCGCGCCACCGCCGATTTCCAATGAGATCGCAAAATCATCTGGTCGATTGAAAGTCCTTTTTGCCGGTTCGCTTGGGCAACGCAAAGGTTTGTCTTATCTGCTTAAAGCCATCGAGATGCTCAAAGACTCGGTCGACCTGACGTTGCTCGGCCGAAAGACCGCGTCCGATTGTGCACCACTCGAGAACGCCGTCCGAAAATATCGTTGGGTGCCAAGCTTGAGTCACCCTGCCATGTTGCGCGAAATGCAGACCCACGATGTGCTCGTTTTGCCTTCGCTTTTTGAAGGCTTTGGCTTGGTGATTCTCGAAGCAATGGCGCAGGGGACACCGGTAATTACAACCGACCACACTGCCGGCCGGGACGTGATTCAAAACGGAGTCGACGGATTCATTATTCCCATCCGCTCGGCGACAGCGATCGCAGAGAAACTCGACACGCTTGCGCGTGATCCTGACCGGCTCATGGCGATGAAATTGGCAGCCAGACGCAAGGCGATGCTGTGGAGCTGGGAAATTTATCGTCAGCGTTTGCTGGAAGTGGCACGGGATGTGATCGCAAGCTAAACTGCGCCCGTAATGCCAGCACTTATCGCTGTCGAGGAGCGCCCTTGACCTGCCAATGATCGAAAGTCCCGAAGAAAAAGCAAAGTATCGCATCCGCCAACTGATCTGGCTTTATTTCTGGTTACTGCTGATCGAAGGCGCGTTGCGCAAATGGGTCGTCCCGCGCTACTCAAATCCGCTCCTTCTCGTGCGCGATCCGGTGATGCTGGGGATCTATTTTTACGCGCTCCGGGCTCACGTTTTTCCACGAAACTTTTGGGTTACTTCCCTCTGGATCATTGGATGCATGTCATTTGTGGCCACTATTTTCCTGGCAAGGTTCAGCTTGGTTTCTTTTTACTTGCCAGTCGTTCCGATCTTGGAAGTGGCCCTTTACGGTGCGCGCACCAATTTTCTCCATCTCCCACTCATTTTCATAATGGCGAGTGTGTTTGACCAGGAGGACGTCAAAAAATTCGGTTGGTGGATCATTGTGCTGATGATTCCGATGAGCCTCCTCATGGCCGTGCAGTTTGAGGCGTCGCCCGATTCGTTTATCAATCGGACTGCCGGTTTGGGTGAAGCAGAACAGCTGACCGCCGGCGGCGGTAAGATTCGGCCGCCCGGAACGTTTTCTTTTATTTCCGGCCCCGTTTTTTACATGAGCGTCGCGGCAGCGTTTCTTATTTATGGCGCGCTTACTCGAACCGTTTATAAAAACTGGCTGCTCATTGCCTCGGCCGCAGCATTAGTCGTCGGTATTATTGTTTCCGGGAGCAAGTCGTCGGTGGGTGCCGTTCTTCTTGTCGTGTTCGCGGTGATCGTCATCCTACTTGTCCGGCCTCGCGCGGTGAACCGATTTGGTTGGACTCTCGTCATTGTCGTCATCGGCGCACTAGTTGTGAGTCGACTTCCGATTTTCAAAGAGGGTTTCCAGATTCTCTCGGATCGGTTCGCCTCGGCAGCTGAAGCCGCTGACACAACCATCATCCGTGGGACGATTGACCGGGTCATCAGCGATTTCACCGAAAGCTTTCAGAACATCGATAAGTTTCCGCTTTTCGGTTACGGACTGGGCATTGGGACAAATGTCGGCGGTCGTGTCCTGCTTGGTCGGCCCGCATTTCTCCTTGCCGAAGGCGAGTGGTCGCGTGTTATAGGCGAAAGCGGTCCCATTCTCGGATACGCATTCTTGGCTTGGCGAACCCTTTTGGTCTTGCAGCTCGGACGTTTGAGTTTCGCCGCACTCAAAAGCGTTAACCTTCTTCCCATCCTGCTTTTTGGCTCCAGTTTTATCGTACTCTTAAACGGGCAACTTGGTCAGCCCACCATTCTTGGCTTCGCCGTGATTCTCAACGGTCTCTGTCTTGCTGCCACTCGCCCGCGCCTTCCCGACTCGCCCGCAATAGTACCGTCGATGACCGATCAGCCGGTAGCAAAGCCGCTGCCGCGCAGATCGGCTTTCGCAAGTCGTCTTCACGGTCCCGAGATCGGCGCCGAACATAACAATGGTTCTGTTGATCGGTAATTATTCGCTCGATCGGCAGCAAAGCATGCAGCGTTTCGGAACGATGATGCTGCATGGTCTTAACAATTCCGGTATTGCCGCGAAGCTGATCGCGCCGCAACCGCGGTTCGGAAAATTTCGCGGCGCTGGAAGCTTTGCCGCCAAATGGCTCGGCTACATCGACAAGTTCGTTTTATTTCCGCGGCAATTGCACGCCATAATCGCGAAAGAGAAACCTTCCATCGTTCACATTTGCGATCACTCGAATGCCATGTACGGCGACTGGATAACGAACACACCCGTGATTGTGACCTGCCACGATCTTCTCGCCGTTCGCGGGGCTCTTGGCGAAGAAACAAATTGTCCGGCCTCCGTCACTGGAAAATTTTTGCAACGCTGGATTCTGCGCGGTCTCCGTCGCGCGACCGAAGTAGTGTGCGATTCGCAGGCGACTGAGGCGGACGCGCGCCGTCTCGTTTCGCCCGGCGCTGCTTCACCGAAAATCAAACTCGTGCGACTTGGTCTGAATTATCCATTTCGCAAATTGCCGGAAGCTGAGGTTTCAGCGCGCCTCGCAAAAATTCCGAATTTCAATCCGCAGCTTCCGCTTATTCTTCACGTCGGTTCGAATGAGCGACGCAAAAATCGGGGTGGAGTGCTGCGGATTTTCGCGCGCAACAACGAAAAATGGAGCGCGCATCTCGTTTTTGCCGGCCATGCGCTCACACCGGAGTTACTGGCGCTGGCGGAAGATCTCGGAATTCACGATCGCGTCCTACAAGTTCCGGATACGCCCGACGAATTGCTCGAGGCGCTCTATAATCGCGCGGTGGCCCTTCTTTATCCGTCGCGCTTCGAAGGCTTCGGTTGGCCAATCATTGAAGCGCAAGCTTGCGGCTGCCCGGTTGTTTGCAGTAACGCCCCCCCACTGCCCGAGACAGCGGGCGACGCCGGTCTTTTCCACGATGTAAATGACGAGGTAGGTTTCGCCGCTGATTTGTTGCGATTGAACAATCCGGCGGAACGAGCGAACTGGAGCGACAAAAGTTTACGCAGTTCCCAACGATTTTCTACGAGCCAAATGATTTCGCATTACATCGATATTTACCGCAGCCTGGGCGCAGAATTGTGAAAATTCTGCAACTGGTGCACACGCTCGATCCGAGCGTTGGCGGCGTGGCGGCGGCCGTGCTCGCGCTCAGCCGCGGGCTTGCGCGTCGCGGGCACAAGATCGACATCGTGGTGCTCGATGATCCTTCCGCCGCGTGGATCGCAAATGTCGATCTAAACGTGAACGCGCTCGGCTCCGGCCTGACAAGTTACCGCTATTCGCGAGCTCTCTTGCCGTGGTTTCGACAGCATGGCGGCGATTATGATCGCGTAATCGTTAATGGCCTTTGGCAATACTTGAGCTTCGCGGCCTGGCGACGTTACGCCGGCTCTTCGATTCCTTATTACGTATTTCCCCACGGCATGCTCGATCCATGGTTTAAGGAGACATTCCCGCTCAAACATCTCAAGAAGTGGCTCTACTGGCCATGGGCGGAGTATCGCGTCTTGCGAGACGCAGCGGCAGCCATTTTCACTTCGGAAGAGGAACGTTTGCAGGCGCGTAGGTCGTTCTGGCTTTATCGCGCTCGTGAAAAGGTTTCACCTCTCGGTGTTGAAGCGTCGCCCATTTCGCCGAATGCGAAGTCGGAATTTCTCTCGCGCTATCCGCAACTGCAAAACACGCGGAATTTTCTTTTTCTAAGTCGATTACATCCGAAAAAAGGTTGTGACATTTTGCTGGATGCGTTTGCGCGGATTCAATCCAACGATCCCGTCTCGCTAATCATGGCTGGACCGGACCAGATCGGTTGGGAATCCGATCTGCGTTGCCAGGTGGCGCGTCTGAATTTGACCAACCGCGTTGTTTTTACCGGAATGCTTCAAGGCGCGATGAAACAGGGTGTGCTCGCCAGTGCGGACGCGTTTGTTCTCCCATCGCATCAGGAAAATTTCGGCATCTCCGTGGTCGAAGCGCTCGCCGCCGGTGTTCCAGTTTTGATTTCCAATAGGGTAAACATCTGGCGCGAGATCGACGCGGATCGCGCCGGTTATGTTGAATCAGACGATCTCGCTGGAACAGCTCGTTTGCTTCAACGCTGGATCGACACGCCCACGGCGGAACGCGAAACGATGCGACAAAATGCGAGAAATTGTTTCGAGCAACGCTTTGAAATCGATCGAGCGGTCGATTCCCTTTTGCAGGTCCTAGACGAAGTGCCGGTTTGGCAATGAAAATAACAATTGTCCTGGGCGCGTTCTTTCCCGTGCCGCCGGCAATGGGCGGCGGTGTGGAAAAAGTTTGGTTCAGCCTGGCTCCCGAATTCGTTAAACGCGGTCATGAAGTCGTAATGGTCTCGCGCAAAATGCCCGGACTTTCGGGTGAAGAAACGATCGATGGCGTAAAACATTTGCGCGTTGACGGATTCGACACCCCGCGCTCGCTCGTTTGGTTGAAATTTCTCGACCTGATTTATTCGCTCCGGACGATGTCGATCCTGCCGGACGCGGACATCATCGTGACGAATACGTTTTGGCTCCCAATTTTGCTGCGCAATTCCAAACACGGTCGCGTTTACGTTCAGGTCGCCCGTTATCCGAAGGGACAAATGCGTTTTTACGGCAAGGTGGCGCGGCTACAGGCCCCCTCTCAGGCAGTCGCGCGCGCGATTGCTGCCGAAGCCCCGCGACTCGCACAAAAAGTTTCTGTCGTTCCAAATCCAGTGTCGGAATCGAAAATTGCCTCGCCGCCACCAGCGATTGCTGGCCGCGACAAAATCATCCTGTTTGTCGGACGGGTGCATCCCGAGAAAGGCGTGCATGTTTTGGTCGATGCCTTCGGGAGCGGCGCGCGGGCTGCTTTTGCTGATTGGAAATTGATGATCGTCGGCCCAACTCAAACGAAACTTGGCGGTGGAGGCGAAGCATATTCGGCTTCACTTCAGCGTGCTGCCGCGAAAGCGGAAGGGAAAATGAGCTTTGTCGGGCCGATTTTTGATGCCACTGAGCTCGCGTCCATGTTCCGCAATGCGCGGCTTTTTATTTATCCGTCGCTAGCCGAGCGCGGCGAATCGTTTGGACTCGCGCCGCTCGAAGCGATGGCGCATGGTTGCGGCGTGCTGGTTTCAAACCTCGACTGTTTCCGCGATTTCATTCGCGACGGCGAA
>CAAGKR010225630.1_pt1 | contig 14582 bp, 13 predicted proteins | sample 2556971 | NCBI WGS metagenome assembly CAAGKR01 (sample SAMEA5207829, study PRJEB30636) | soil metagenome | biome: forest; feature: boreal; material: soil | place: USA | collected 2011-09 | depth 1 m | reverse complement strand
CCCGCGCATTTTGAGATCCTTCCTTCGACAAGCTCAGGACCGCCACTCGCTCCTCAGGATGACGGTGCACATTGCCCCAAGAGCGATCGCCGGGCGAGGACGCCCGGCGACCGGCAGCGGGACGCTGCCCCTCCTAAAGCCCGAGGTCGGGGGCGATTTCGCGGAGTGCGCTCAGAACGAACTCGATGTGAGCGTCGAGATCGACTCCCAGCTCTTCCACTCCCTGGCGTATGTCTTCGCGATTGACCGTCTTCGCAAACGCTTTGTCCTTCAATTTCTTCCTGACCGACGGCACTTTCACCTCGGCCAGCGATTTGCCCGGCTGGACCAGAGCACAGGCTGTCAGGAAGCCGCACAACTCGTCGCAGGCGAAGAGTACGCGAGCCATCGGGGTGTCCCGCGGGACGCCGGTGTAGGTCGCGTGTCCCATGATCGCCCGGCGGAGTGCTTCGTCGAATCCGGCTTCCTCGAGAATGCGCGAGCCGACGAACGGATGCTGATCGGCGTTCGGAAACTGCTCGTAGTCGAAATCGTGAAGCAGTCCGCAGATGCCCCACCGCTCCGGATCCTCGCCCTCTTTTCGCGCGTAAGCCTTCATGGCGTGCTCCACAGCCAGGGCATGTTTCCGCAGCGAGTCGGACCTGGTGTACTGGTGGAGGGTGGCGAGCGCGTCAGCTCGAGTTTTCATATGGCAGTACGCAGTAGGCAGTTAGTCTAATCGCGCTTCTGCCCTCTGCCTACTGCCGACTGCCGACTACCGACTACCGACTGAATCAGAACCTCCAGCGGATGCCGGCGCTGGTGTGGACGTTCTGCGGCCGCGGGATATCGACGCCGGAATCCGCCGTGGACCACTCTTCCCGATGGAGCGGCGACGAGGTGATTACATCATCGATCTCGCCGCTCAGGGCGAACCTCTTCGAGACCCACCAGTCGATCCCTCCACCGCCCACCACGCCGAAGCGGCCGCGCGCGCCTTCATGGAGCCCGCGGCTGCCCGAGGCACCGGCTGTCCGCTGCAGGTCGTAGATGGCGTACGCCGGTCCCGCGAAAACGTGAAGGCGCACCGCGCCGGAGCGGTTGATGTGCATCACCAGCGGAGCGGTGATGGTCGTGACGTTGATCTTGCCCGTGTCGAGCGAAATGCCCGATCGACCGCCGGTCTTGATCGAGAGTGGCGCTTGCGCGAACGTACCCTGCAGCCGGAAGGCCCATCTGCCGCTCAGCTCGCGTTGAAGATCGACGGCCACACCAGGCCGCACCGCCGCTGAAAGCGAGGTGGTCAGCGGCGAACCGCTGCCGGGGATGCCCACCAGCGAGGTCTGTCTCGCGAACTTGCCAAAGACGAACGGCCCGGTCGCTGCGCGAAAGCTCCAATCCTGGGCCGCGGTTCGGCCGGGGCAGAAAAGGACAGGCATCAGAAAGAGGAAAGTCAGGCGGCTCAGTCGCATCGGTCACATTTGTGTCGCAAGATGCAGGCCCGGCAATTCTTTCCGGTACTGTACGTGCGGTTCGCACGAAGCTCCTCAGTCCCTCGGTTTCTCAATTCTCACGGGGGGGAAACGACCCTTCCTTGATTCCGGGAGGCCGCCAACGAACCGAGGAACCGAGGAACTGCCCGCATCCCTTGGCCCAACTCGTGCAAATCACCGAGGCACTATGCAATGGTTATCGAATTCGGTTTCGAAGCCATTTCGCGCGGATCCAGCCCAAATCGTCCGCGCTAGTGACCGGTGCGGCTCCCTCCTAAACTATTGGACCGATTTTGGACGATTACTCACATAGCCTCCTTGAAAACCCTCCAGATAGCCGCAGCGGTCCAACCAGGAACTAAACACACTGACCGAGCCAAAAGGCCGGTCAGTAGTGTTTTCGGGCACTTCTCAAACAGCTCGTCCCCTTTTTTCGCGCGACTATAATGCCCCGGCCCATGAAGGAGACCCGCCGTACCCTTTTCATCGTCGACGGCTCGAACAACCTCTATCGCTCCTATTTCGCTATCCGCGGGCTGACCAACTCCGCCGGGCTGGCCACCAACGCCGTCTACGGCTTCACCCAGATGCTTCGCAAGATGCTGAAGGATCACCAGCCTCATTCGATCGCCGTGGCCTTCGACATCGGTCCCTCGACGATCCGCCACGCGCAGTACGAGGACTACAAGAAAGATCGAAGGCCGATGCCCGACGACCTCTCGGTCCAGGTGCCGCTGATCCATGAAGTGCTGGAAGGCTTCCGCATCCCGGTCATCGGCATCACCGATTACGAAGCGGACGACCTGATCGGGTCGCTGGCCTGCACGGCGCGGGACCGTGGATACCGCGTGGTCATCGCCACCTCCGACAAGGACTTCTTCCAGCTTGTGGGCAACGGCATCCTGCTTTATCACACCGGCCGCGAAGTCCTGTACGACGAGGAGGGAGTGAAGGAAGCATTCGGCCTTCCTCCGGAGAAGGTCGTCGACGTCATGGCCATCTGGGGCGACGCCATCGACAACATCCCGGGAGTCCCGGGCATCGGGGAGAAGGGAGCGAAAGCGCTCATCTCTCAATTCGGATCGCTCGATGAGCTGTACTCACACCTCGACGACGTCAAAAAAGCCTCGCAGCGCAAAGCCCTCGAGACTTACAAGGAGCAGGCGCTTCTTTCGCGCGAGCTGGCCCGCATCAAGTGCGATCTGACCGTCGATGTCGACTTCGACTCGCTCGTGCTGGGCGAGCCGGACCGGGCCCGATTGCATGAGGTCTTTTCCCGTCTGGAGTTCACCTCACTGCTGCAGGAGTACCTCCCCGAGGCTCCCGCGGTGGAGAAGGACTATCGGGTGGCGGCGAGCGCGGAGGACATCCGCGAGATTTCCAGGGGCGACGGTCCGATCGCCATCTGGGTCGAATCGGAGACCCCGGAAGGATTCGACTCACCGATCGCCATCGCTCTGTCGGTCACTCGAGGAGAGTCGGTCATCGTCCCGCTGACCGCGGAGCTCGGCGGAACAGCCGAAATGAAGGCCGAGATCGAGACGCTTCTGAAGAGTGATCGACTCTTCGTGGGCTACGACATCAAGCTGCAGATGCGCCGGCTGGCTGCGGTCGGCTGGCCTCTTCCTCAGCGTTTCGCCGACGCCATGATCATGTCCTACGTCATCAACCCCGGTCTGCCCAGCCATGCGCTCGGCAATGTCGCGCGCGATCGGCTGAAGCAGGACATTCTGTCGCGGAAGGACGTAGCCAAGACCGCTCCGCTCTTCGCCCTGGATCACGAGATCGGAGCCTCCCGCATCGGTCCCTATGTCCAGTACCTCGGCGAGAAGTCCGACGTCGCGCTGGCCTTGGCGAATCTCCTGGGACCCGAGCTGCAGAAGGATACCGAGCTGCAGAAGATCTACGACACGCTGGAGCTGCCTCTGATCCCCGTTCTGGCCCGGATGGAGAAGCGCGGGATCCGGATCGATACGAAGCTGCTCGAGAGCATGTCGCGGACGATGGGCGCGCAGATCGCCGAGCTGGAGCAGAAGATCTACGCCGAGGCGGGTCAGGAGTTCAACATCAACTCACCGACGCAGCTCGGGTTCATCCTGTTCGAAAAGCTGCAGTACCCGGTCCTGAAGAAGACCGCGAAGACGAAGAGCTACTCCACCGGTGTGGAAGTTCTCACGGAGCTCGCGGAGTCGGGGTTCGCCGTTCCCGGGCTGATCCTGCAGCACCGCGAACTGCACAAGCTCAAGTCGACCTACGTGGATGCTCTGCCTCAACTCGTCGGTGCCGATGGACGGGTGCACACGTCGTTCAATCAGGCCGTGGCGGCGACAGGCCGGCTTTCGTCGTCGGATCCCAACCTGCAGAACATCCCGATTCGAACTCAGCAGGGCCGTGAGATCCGCAGAGCGTTCGTCGCGGACGAAGGGAAGCTGCTCCTGGCCGCCGACTACTCGCAGGTCGAGCTCCGGATCCTGGCGCACATCACACAGGATGAAGATCTCATCGAGGCGTTTCGCCGGGGCGCGGACATTCACCGGGCTACCGCAGCGAAGATATTCGGGGTGATGGATGAGCGGTTGGTAACGTCGGAACAACGGCGCGCGGCGAAGACCATCAACTTCGGGGTGCTCTACGGCATGTCTGCGTTCCGCCTTTCGCACGAGCTGGGCATCTCCGGGGCGCAGGCCAAGGAGTTCATCGAGTCCTACTTCGCGCGCTACCCCAGAATTCAGGGATACCTCGATCGAACGCTCGACGAGGCGCGCTCCACCGGCAAGGTCACCACGCTCTTCGGCCGCGTGCGTTACATCCCCGAGATTCACAATCGCTCGTTCACCGTGCGCGGCAACGCGGAGCGGATGGCCACCAACGCCCCGATCCAGGGCACGGCGGCGGACCTCTTGAAGCTGGCCATGATTGCGCTCGACCGGCGCCTGGCGGATGAATCTCCTGAGGCGGAAATGCTGCTGACGGTGCATGATGAGATCGTCATCGAGGCTCCCGAGAAGGAGATCGAGCAGGTCGCGGGGACCGTCAAGCAGACGATGGAGACGATTTTCCCGATGGCCGTGCCTCTGGCCGTGGAGACCCGTTGGGGACGAAGCTGGTACGACGCGAAAGAGTAGCCGCCCCGGGAACGCCCGGTTCCTCGGTAGCAGGTTCCTCGGTTCCTCGGGGTGTCACCAATCAAAGATCCCGAGGAACCGAGGAACCGAGGAACCGAGGAACTCTGTCCGCGTTCTGCGTCGTGTCGCTCGCCGTGCTCTCGAGTTGCTCGCGCCAGAACGCCGCGCCGGAGCCTGTGAGCCACGAGCCGCAGGTGCGGGCCACCGTGCTCACCATCCGAACGATCACCCATCCATCCAACAAGACGTACCTGCACTGGCTGGTCATCGCTGCCGATCGCGCGCGGCTCGGAAATGAAGTCGATCAATGGCGGCTCTTCGACTTCCAGAAGCAAACCGTCACGTTCGTCGACGATCTCCAGAAAACGTACAGGACCGAACCGATCGCCACAGTTATGGAGGCCTATCGCCGCGGGGCTGACGCCGATCTGCCCGACGGTCTTCCCAGGGCGCAGTACGTCAGGACCGGGCAGCAACGAGAAATCAATGGGGTGACCGCGTCACAGTCGATCATCAGGATGGGTGGGTATCAGCGCGAGCTCTGGATCGCTTCGCCCAGCGAAGTTCCTCCTGAGCTCTTCTCCATGGTCGTGGCCAGCGAACCGCTGCGCTCGGGATTGAGCGGCACGATGCGGGAAGTTGCCGAGCCGCTGCTGAATATCAGGGGCTTTCCGCTGCTGGATCGGGCGCAACTGAGGTACGGCAGCGCCAACATGGACATCGTCCGCGAAGTGGTGAAGATCGAACAGAAGGATGTCCCCGCAAGCTGGCTCAACGTCGATAGCGACTATCGCCAGGTCGTGTATCGAGACGCTGGGCCGGCCCCGGAGAGCGCGGCTCCGTCGGCTCCTCCGTCCGAGCCTTTGCATCCGGCACCAGTCTCCACGCCCACGACGAGCGATCTTCGCGGCCGGTGTGGCGCGGCCGCTTCGGCCGCGTCTGGGCGGGCGGCATAGGCATGGGCAAGCTGCCCAGGCCCCCTCCCAGAGGCGGCCGAGGCGACCGCCCCACACCTTGGTGGTTGGCTTCCCGGCCCCGAAATCCCTAGAACAATTGCCGTTCGCTTCCCGACTCGAAATCCCTACAACACCTGCCGCACATCCCCTTCTCGCCGCGTCACGCCCTCGCGATCGAACAACTCGAGTAGTGGAATCGCCACCTTGCGTGACAAGCCGAAGAGATCCTTGAAGCCCCCCACGTCGATGGTCTGACCTTTCCGCGTGGCCATCTTCGCGCGCGCCTGCGTCACCACGTCGCGGTGAAGGTACACGCCGTCTGCAATGCGCACCAGAATGCCCTGCTTGACCAGGTAGCTGACCACCCCTTCAATCACCTTGGGCCGCTGCTGAATAGTGTGGATCAGCTCCGACACCGGCGGCGGCTGCAACGCCGCGCTGCGGAAGCGCTCCTCGAGGAGGCGAGCCAGCTCGCCCTCCGCGCCACCCAGAGTCTTCGAGCGGCCTGGGACCTCGATCGAGTCGCCCGCAACGGCGATGATCTTCTCGCGCTGCAGGTCCTGCAGAACGAAATTCACCAGCGCGGAATCGGCCGCATCAGACACGAGCTTCTGCACGAACTCGCTCTTCGGCACCGAGACCGAGGTCCGATTCGCCTCGAACCACTTCTGAAGAAACGCCATGGCCCGGCGCCGCAGCTCCACGAGCGTGTCGCGATGCAGCCATCGCCTGCCACCCGGACCGTCGAACTCCGCCAGCTCGGGCAGCACCTTCGCGGTGAGCTCCCGGCGGAGCGTGTCCTGTCGGATGCCGGTGCGGGCCTCGAGGTCCGCCAGGCTCAGACCGGACGCCCCAGCCAGCCGGGCAAGCAGCGAAGCGCGCTCCGCGAGGCTGCCGCGGGCCAGCGTCTCTAGAAGATCGGGCCTCGTCCCGCGGCTCAGGCGCGGCAGATGAGCATCGAGAATCACACCTCCTCCGATAGTGGTCGCCGGCGAGTACCTCCTGATCACGAACCGATCCCCTGCGGTGGCCACGACCGGCGATTCCAGACGGATCTGCACGAATTCCGATGCTCCCGGCGCAACTTCTTTCCTGTCTGCGGCGATGAGACGGACAGATCCGAGAAGCTCGGCAGCGAGATGATGGAACCGAACGCGAGCCTGATCCTTGAGTGGTCTGGAGTCCGGAAGAAGATTGAGCCGCGCCGTGATGATCTGCGACGGAGTGAGCGTTCGCGGTTCGACTACCTGCTCGCCCCGCTCGAGCTGATCGAGCGCGAGATCGGCGAGGTTGATCGACGTCCGCTCGCCGGCCACTGCCAGCTCGCGCGCCGCACCGTGCACCTGAATCGTGCGAGCCCGGCTGCGCAGGCCGGATGGAAGAATCTCGACGTCAGCGTCGCTTCGGAGCTCGCCCGAAAGGGCCGTCCCGGTGACGATCGAGCCGAATCCTTTCAGCGTGAACGCGCGGTCGATCGGTAGCCGGAACACGCGCGTGGTGTGATCGCGATCGGGGACCGATGCGACCGCGGCGATCAGCGCGGCCTGTAGCTCGGGGATCCCCTCGCTGGTCACGCTGCTGACCGGTACGATCGGTTTCCCCTCCAGAAAACTGCCGGACACCAGCTCTTCGATCTCCAGTCGAACCAGATCGATGATGTCGCGCTCGACCAGGTCGCTCTTGGTGATGGCCACGACGCCGGCAGGGATCTCCAGCAGCCGGCAGATCGCCAGATGCTCGCGCGTCTGCGGCATGATCGACTCGTCGGCAGCTACCACGAGCAGCGCGCAGTCGATTCCGCCTACGCCCGCCAGCATGTTCTTGACGAAGCGCTCGTGTCCCGGTACATCGACGAACCCGATCTGATACTCCTCGGTGATCCAGCTGGCGAATCCGAGGTCGATCGTGATCCCGCGGCGCTTCTCTTCGGGCAGCCGGTCGCAATCCACGCCCGTCAGCGCCCGCACCAGGGCCGTCTTGCCGTGGTCGATATGTCCGGCGGTTCCGATGACGCGCTTCTTGCGATCGGGCATAAGCGTGAAGGATAACCCCACGTCAGCGGACAGCGAACAGCGAACAGAAAAGGGGCAGTTTCAACCGCCGCCTATCATCCTGTTCGCCGTTCGCTGTTCGCTATTTGCTGTTCTCTGTCGCCCTCAGGATGGCGGAGCGACCCTCTCTCCCCAAACCTCGACCAGCTGCGGCGGCGGCTCGGCGGGTTGTCCCAACTCTCGTTTCAAATCGACGGCATTGACGACCGCCTGCCCGCGAAAGTGGTTGTTGGTGATGGCGTAGACGTCCTTCTCGGTGGCCATCTCCCGGATGCGCCCAACCCACGGTCTCAGCTCTTCCTTCGAGTAGAGATAGTCGTAGCGCTCGTAAGACTCCTCGTGAGCGAACCACTTCTGGTAGTTGCGGCCATGAAAGCGCGCATACGCCACAGGTCCGGTCACGACGGCCGACGGCCTTACCGAGTCGGCGAAGAGCGGCTGGTCGACATTGACGAATCCGACGTCGAGCTGGCGCAGGAGTCGAAAGAACTCGTCACTCTCGAACGAGCTGTGGCGGACCTCCACGACCTGGGGAAACGAATTGAAGGCCTCGAAGAGCTGCTCGAGCCGCGCAAGATTCTCCGGCGAGTTCCGGAAGCTCCACGGAAACTGGTGCAGGACACATCCAAGGCGCCCGGCGTCGGCGAGAGGAGCCAGAAAATCGCGGAAAGCCTGGATGTCGGTAGGCGAGATCGGCGCCTTCTCGTGCGTGAATCCACGAAAGGACTTCGCCGTGAAGCGGAATTGTGGATTCGCGCCCACTCTGCGAACCCAGCTCTTGGCGTGCGTCACGGGAGGGACTCGATAGAAGGAGGAATTGACCTCGATGGTGTCGAAATACGATGCCAGATAGGCCAGAGCGTCGAAGCGGGAGCCGTGGGGAGGATAGACTGTTCCTTCCCAGTCTTTGTAGCTCCAGCCGGCCGGACCGATGCGCACGAGATGTTCGCTCATTCGAAGGTCAATGGCTTGACTACGTTATTTGTAGCAGTCTGTTCCGCGTTGCCTTCCATGAGCCAAACATGCTAAAAGTTGGTCGGAAGATTCCCAACAACACCCTGTAATATCGGTATCTTGCGGTCGTTTTGTATCCATCGGAAGGAGGTCGATCAGCTGATCCGGTTTTGAAAAACCTCTTTTCGCGGGGGCGAAGGTCGCGGCACCCCGCCCGTGTTTACGCTGCGGCACAGATTCAAGGATTCATTCATTAGGAGATCATTGGTTCATGGATACTTTCACGGATAAGACCCTCAATTGTGCTGACTGTGGCGGAGAGTTCATCTTCACGCGCAACGAGCAGGCTTTCTATGCCGAGCGCGGATTCACCAACGAGCCGAAGCGCTGCAAGAATTGTCGCGACAAGCGCAAGACCGCGCGCGACGGCAACGGCGGCGGGCAGCGCCAGATGGTGACGGTGACCTGCGACAGTTGCGGCGTGCAGACCGAGGTTCCGTTCACTCCGGTGAGCGGCAAGCCGGTCTACTGCCGCGATTGCTACAATCAGCGCCGCCAGCAGCCGCGACCCTCCAACTGGGCGTAAACCCGACCAACAAACAGCAACGATCGACAGACGGCGGGCATGCGGCCCGCCGTTTTCATTTTCTCGAGCGTCGTCCCTTTCGCGCTTCGCGTTTGGTTCCGGGTTCCAGGTTCCGAGTTCCAAGTTCACACCCGAGGTTTGAAAGTTGAAAACCTGAAACTCGGAACTTGAACTCAGAACTTGAAAGTTGAAACCCGGAACTCGGAACCCGGAACTCGGAACCCCGCAACGCCGTAACCGCTCGCCACGCCTTGACCTTTCTTTCTACCCCTACCTACAATGCCGCGGCATTGACTTCCCCCCACCCTCCCGTCATCTCCAACATTTTGGACCTGGTCGGCAACACGCCGATGCTCCAATTGACGCGAATCAGCGGACCGCGCGACGCGTCGATTTTCGCCAAACTGGAGTTTCTCAGCCCCGGCGGCTCGGTCAAGGATCGGATCGGCGTGGGGATGATCCGCCGCGCCGAGCGCGACGGGCATCTTCGACCGGGCGGCACGATCATCGAGCCCACGGCCGGCAACACCGGCATCGGCCTGGCGCTGGCCGGAGCGCGCATGGGCTATCGGGTCATTCTCTGCGTCCCGGAAAACTACTCCGTGGAGAAGCGCGAAGTGATGCGGGCGCTGGGGGGCACAGTGGTTCTCACGCCGACGGACGACGGCATTCAAGGCGCGATCCGGAAGGCGGAGGAGCTCAATGCCGAGATCCCGAACTCCTATGTCTGCCAGCAGTTTCGCAATCCGTACAACAGCGACACGCATTACGAGACGACCGGGCCGGAGATCTGGCAGCAGATGGAAGGCCGCATCGACGCATTCGTCGCCGGCTCGGGAAGCGGCGGCACATTCACCGGCGCCGCCCGTTTTCTCAAAGAGAAAAATCCAGACCTCTACGCGGTGATCGTCGAGCCTGAGGGATCGGTTCTGCAGGGTGGAGCGCCGGGACCTCATGAAGTGGAAGGGATCGGATCGTCTTTCATCCCCCCCGTTCTCGACCGGTCGCTGGCCGACGAGATCATCATGGTGCTTGACGAGCCGGCGTTCGCCATGGTTGCCCGGCTGGCCGCTGAAGAAGGAGTGCTGGGCGGCTCCTCGGCTGGCGCGAATGTCGAAGCAGCGCTGCGGGTGGCGCGCAAACTCGGCGCAGGCCGCAGGATCGTCACGCTGATCCCGGACGGGGCCGAACGGTACATGTCCAAAGGAATCTTCTCGAAGTGGCGGAAGGAAGGCAGTGGGCAGTAGGCAGTGGGCCGTAGGCAGGTCAGTTGGTCTGTTGGCATTGCTGTTCGGCAACTCTTTGACGAGTTCTCTGAATCGCTCCCGAAAAGGCAACGCGGAAGGAAAACAATCAGCAGCGCCGTAACGACTACCGAGGCCCGACCGCCTGCTGCCTGCTGCCAAAAGGCAACCGCGCACGACGACGAACAACGAAAGAACAGGGAGTCACCCATGGGCTTTTCCACCGATTGCATTCACGCCGGCCAGGAGCCCGAAGTCGGAACCGGTGCGGTCACCATTCCGATCTATCAGACATCCACCTACGTTCAGCCGAAGCTCGGTGAGCACAAAGGCTACGAGTACGCCAGGACGCAGAACCCCACCCGCGGGGCTCTGGAAGCCAATCTGGCGGCGCTGGAGAAAGGCCGCAACGGACGCTGCTTCGCCTCCGGCATGGCGGCCATCGATACCGTCTTCCGGCTGCTGAAATCGGGCGACCACGTGATCGCCGGGGAGAACATGTACGGAGGCTCCTACCGGCTGTTCAGCCGCGTGCTGGAGAAATTCGGCCTGCAGTTCACCTACGTCGACACGTCGAACAGCAAGGCCATCGAGCAGGCTTTTCGACCCTCGACCCGTTTCCTGTTCCTCGAAACACCGACGAATCCGATGATGACCCTGACTGACCTCGCGGCGTGCGCCAGGCTGGCCCACGCCCGTGGCGCGATCGTGGTGGTCGACAACACCTTCTGCTCGCCATGGCTGCAGCGGCCCATCGAGCTGGGATGCGACATCGTGGTGCACTCCACCACCAAGTTTCTCAACGGCCACTCCGACTCGGTGGGCGGAGTGGTCATCACCAACTCCGATGAGATCGGGGAGCAGATCGGCTTTCTGCAGAACGCCGTTGGAGCCATCCTCTCGCCTTTCGACTCATGGCTCGGTCTGCGCGGCGTGAAGACTCTGGCGGTCCGGATGAAGCGGCACGAGGAAAACGGGATGGCCATCGCTCAGTACCTGAGCAGACACGCCAAGGTCAAGAAGCTCTACTACCCCGGCCTTCCCGATCATCCGCAGCACGCGCTGGCAAAACGGCAGATGAGCGGATTCGGCTCGATGATCTCCTTCGAGCTCGGTTCCAAAGAGAACGCCGCCCGCTTCCTCAATCGCGTACGTCTTTGTTCGCTGGCCGAATCGCTCGGCGGAGTGGAAACGCTGATCTCCCATCCCGAAACGATGACCCACGCGTCGGTCCCCATCGCCGACCGCACGCGACTGGGGATCTCACCCGGCCTGGTGCGGATCTCTGTGGGTATCGAAGACGTCGAGGATCTGATCGCGGATCTCGAGAACGCGTTCGCGGGAATCTGAAAGGCAGTAGGCAGAAAAACACGAACTGCCTACTGCCTACTGCCGACTGCCTACTGCATCTAGAATGTCCCGGTGAACGCGCTCTCCATCACCGAGCTGCTGGTTGTTTCCTACCTCCTGGGCTCGATCCCCTTCAGCTTCCTGATCGTGAAGCTCCGTTCCGGGAGTGACATCCGCACGCTCGGCAGCGGTAACGTCGGAGCGACCAACGCGGCGCGGGCGGCGGGAAAACTCGCGGGCGTGCTGGCTCTGGTCCTCGACGCAGCGAAGGGATACGCCGCTGTGATGTTCGCGCAATGGCTGATCGCCCAGCGAGGCATCGTTCCGATTCCGGGCGACATGAGCCCGATGCATTCCCGCGCTTTCTGGCTCGGCCTGGCCGGCGTGGTAGCCATGCTCGGCCACATGTTTCCCATCTGGCTGAATTTTCATGGCGGAAAAGGAGTGGCCACCGCCGCGGGGGTCTTTCTGGCCATCGATCCTCTGGCCAGCGCGGGCGGCGCGATCGTCTTCCTCATCGCCGTCCTTCTGTCGCGCTTCGTCTCCCTCGGATCGATGGCCGCCGCGGCAGCGATGCCTCTCCTGCTCCGATTCATGACCCACGCGCCGTTCTGGATCGTCGTGTTCAGCATCGTCATCTCGTTCGCCGTGATTGCCAAGCATCACACCAACATCGCCCGACTGGCCGGCGGACGGGAGCGGCCGGCGGGCAGCGGAAAGGGAGACGATTGAAGATCTCCGTCATCGGCGCCGGCTCTTTCGGCACCGCGTTGGCCATCATCGCCGAGCGGTGCGATCACGAGGTCCTGCTGTGGGCCCACAATCCACGCGTCGCCGACGTCATCAACGCCTGGCACGAGAATCCGGGATATCTGCCCGCGGTGACGCTCAGCCCGAAGATCACCGCCACCGGCGATCTTCGCCGCGCTGCCACATTCAGCGACACCATCTTCATGGTCGTGCCGAGTCATCACTACCGTGCCGTCCTCTCGGACCTCGCCGGCAGTCTCACTGGCCCGATTCGCGTGGTCTCTGCGACAAAAGGAATCGAGAACGAGACGCTGGAACGGATGGCCATCGTCACTGCCGGCGTTCTCGGCGATCGGCTGCGCGATTACGCGTCGCTTTCCGGTCCGACGTTCGCGCTGGAGACCGCGCGCGGCGATCCGACGACGGCCGTCATCGCCTCGACAAATCCCGACTTCGCCGATGAGGTGCAGCGGCTTCTGTCCGGCGGAACATTCCGTCTCTACACTTCCGATGACGTCGTGGGGGTCGAGCTCTCGGGTTCACTCAAGAACGTCATCGCCATCGCCGCCGGTGTGGTCGAGGGGATGAAGCTCGGGTCGAATACGAACGCGGCACTCGTTACGCGAGGGCTGCATGAGATCCGAAGACTGGGGATGGCCATGGGCGGCCGTCCCGAAACGTTCGCCGGTCTGGCCGGCATGGGTGATCTGGTCCTGACCTGTACCGGGAATCTCTCGCGCAACCGGCGCGTGGGAATCGCTCTGGGCGAGGGAAAGCGGCTCGATCAGATCCTCGACGAGAGCCGCTTCGTCGCCGAAGGAGTTCGCACCAGCAAATCGGCCAGAGATCTGGCCGAACGCCACGGCATCGAAATGCCGATCACCAGCGAGATGTACCGCGTCCTTTACGAGGGGGAGTCGCCTCCCAACGCGATCCGACGGCTGATGACGCGCTCGCTGAAGTCGGAAGGGGCCAGGTAATCGTCATCCTGAGGAGCGAATGGCGACGAAGGATCTTAGGGTCCGGGAGACGGGGCAAGTGCCCCCGCATCAACGGTCTGAATCGCGGTTCTTGCCCCAGGTTCGGGAACCTAGGATCCTTCGTCGCCTATCGCTCCTCAGGATGACGGCATGTCTGATTAAATCATTATGACTAAATAGATTACGAACGTAACTCTCTGGCCTTTCGTTTGCAAAATAAGTACTCGACGGAGGCAACTCATGTTAGTGCTTCTGAAAAAGCTCCTGCTGTTCCGCATCGGCCAGAAAACATCGCGCCGCGTCGCCCGCAAGATGGGTTTCCACGCCCTCGCGCCTCTCATCGGCGTGACGCGGCGGGACGCGGTCCACGCGTAAACATTCCTGATCGTCTCAAAATCTCCTATGCTTCAGACCCCGCCCTGGCGGGGTCTTTTTTTGGCTGTAACAGGCTCCTGAAGCGGGCTCTCCCGAATCTTGCATTTCACTTGCCGCAATGTCACCAGAAGCGCTACTGCACAAGTTCGGCTACCTGGCCGTCTTCGTCGGGACATTTCTCGAAGGCGAGACGATCCTCATCCTGGCAGGCTTCTTCGCCGAACGCGGCTACCTGGAGATTTTTCTCGTCATCCTGACGGCAATGCTCGGCGCGTACGCGGGACACGTCTTCTGGTTCTGGCTCGGACGAACCAGAGGTGTGCGCGTCCTGGATCGATTTCCGAGGATGAAGCGACACTTCGGAAAAGGGATACGAATGTTCGAGCGCTATGGCGCGCCGGCCATCTTCATCACGCAGTACCTTTACGGCCTGCGTATCACGTGCGCCATCATCATCGGGATCTCGAAGATCTCGACGATCAAGTTCCTGATCTATGAGGCATTGAGCTGCATCCTGTGGGCGGCCATCATCGCCTCGCTTGGATACACCTTTGGCCGCGCTGTGGAGTCGGTTCTGGGAAAAGCGGCGCACGTGGAGAAGTACGGTCTGATCGCTCTCATCCTCATCGGAGGCGGCATCTACGCCTATCACCAGTGGAAGGAACGACGGGCGGCCGGCGAAGTCCCCGCCGAGGAGTAGGTGCGCGCCTGGTGTGGGGCGGCCGCCTCGGCCGCCTCT
>CAAGKR010396417.1_pt1 | contig 14583 bp, 14 predicted proteins | sample 2556971 | NCBI WGS metagenome assembly CAAGKR01 (sample SAMEA5207829, study PRJEB30636) | soil metagenome | biome: forest; feature: boreal; material: soil | place: USA | collected 2011-09 | depth 1 m | reverse complement strand
CCCCCCCCCCCCGGCCGCGGGCGGCCCCCCGCAACGCGGTGCCCGCCGGTTGGGGCGATTGAGCGAGCGGCGCGGCCCAGGGCCACGGCAATGAGCGCGAACCGGAGAAGGCGGAGCGCTAGCGCGATACTGCGATGAGCGTGAACCGGATAGCGATGAGCGTCGACAGGCGACAGCTGTGAACGAGATCGAAGAGCGCCTGGCCGAGTTCGAGCGCCTCGGATTGGAGCGCCAACGGCGGATCGTCTCCGGGCCTCAGGGTCCGCGTGTGGTGCTCGACGGCAAGCCGGTGCTGCTGCTGTGCTCCAACAATTACCTGGGCCTCGCCGACCACGCGAAGGTGCGCGAGGCGGCCGCAGACGCCGCGATGGAGTGGGGCGCGGGCGCGGGCGCGTCGCGGCTCGTATCGGGGACGATGACGATCCACGGGCGCCTGGAGGAGCGCCTGGCGGCGTTCGAGGGCAGCGAGACGTGTGTGCTGTTCGGCTCGGGATATCTCGCGAACCTGGGCACGATCGGCGCGCTGGCGGGACCGGGCGATACGATCTTCTCCGACGCGCTCAACCACGCCTCGATCGTCGACGGGTGCCGAGTCTCGCGCGCCGAGGTGGTTGTGTACCGCCACCTCGACAGCGACCATCTCGAGCGCTGCCTGCGCCGCCACGGTAACGAGGGTCGCCGCTTGATCGTGACCGACTCGGTGTTCTCGATGGACGGGGATGTGGCCCCGCTCAGCGAGATCGTGGGACTCGCGCGCGCGTACAGCGCGCAAGTGACAGTGGACGAGGCCCATGCCACCGGAGCCCTCGGGGACGAGGGACGGGGAGCGGTGGCACAAGCTGGCCTCCAGAGCGAGGTGGACGTGCTGATCGGGACGCTCGGCAAGGCGCTGGGCTCCTACGGCGCATACGCGTGCGCGAGCAAGCAGATGGTGCGCTACCTCGTCAACGTGGCCCGCCCGCTGATCTTCTCGACCGCCCCCTCCCCACCGTCGGTCGCCGGCGCGCTCGCCGCGCTCGAACTGCTCGAAGAGCGGCCCGAACAGGTGGCTCGGTTGCACGACGCCGCTCGCGCGCTGCGCGGGGCGCTCGCCGAGGAGGGCTTCGCAGTCGAGCAGAGCGACATGCACATCGTGCCGCTCGTGGTGGGCGACTCAGGCGACGCCGTACGCCTCTGCGAGGCGGCACTCGAGCGAGGTGTGTTCGCGCAGGCGATCCGCCCCCCGACCGTCCCGGACGGCACGGCGCGGCTGAGGCTGGCGGCGATGGCGACGCACACAACCGCCGAGTTGCGCCAAGCGGCAAGCATGCTCGGGGAGGCAGCGCGCGAGGTGGGACTCGACCCCGCGACGATCGGCTCGCTTTCCGCGGTGCCAAGTGCCCACCCCCCGAGCGGCGCGCACCCCGTGACGCCCGGTTCGCACCCCCCACGCGGGCCGCGGCTCGCTCGCGTCGCCTAGCCCCACACGCGTGCGGGGCCTGTTCGTATGCGGCACCGGCACCGGCGTCGGTAAGACGATCGTGAGCGCCGCGCTGCTCGCGGCGATGAGGGAGGCAGGCGAGCCGGTAAGGGCTCATAAGCCGGTCGTGACCGGGCTCGCCGAACCATCGAGTGCGTGGCCGCCAGATCATGAGCTGCTGGCGCTCGCCGCCGGGACGTCACCCGAGGAGGTGACCCCGCTGCGCTTCGACCCGCCCGTCTCCCCGCACCTCGCTGCGAGGCTTGCCGGTCAGAGCATCGACCCTGCCGCGGCGATCGCGAGCGCGCGGGCCGAGCCGGATCGCACACTCGTGGTCGAGGGCGTCGGCGGCCTGCTTGTGCCGATTGCCAAGGGCTTCAGCGTGCGCGACCTGGCGGTTGCGCTCAAACTGCCGCTGGTCATCGCCGCGCTGCCGGGGCTCGGCACAATCAACCACACGCTGCTCACAATCGAGGCCGCCAGGTCCGCCGAGCTGAACGTGGCGGCCGTCGTGCTCACGCCGTGGCCGGCCGAGGCGGGGCAGATCGAACAGTCAAATCACGAGACGATCGCGCGACTGGGAGCAGTAGAGGTCTCCACGCTCGAAGAGATCGCAGGCCCCGAGATCGCCGACTTGGCGCGCGCAGGGGACCGCCTGCCCTGGCCCGACTGGTTGACGCGATAGACCAGGGCAGCCTGGCGGTGGCAGCGAAGACGACCCCGGCGACCGTCAGTCATAGTAGCAGACAATAGTCATCGGCTATCTACGGCCGCAACAACGGCGCTAGCAATCCGATCCAGATCGTCGTCGCCAATGACGTAAGGCGGCATCGTGTAGATCAGATCTCGAAACGGACGCAACCAGACCCCCCGCTCGACGGCGGCGGCCGTGGCAGCCGCGATGTCCACTTCGTGCTCGAGCTGCACGACGCCAATCGCGCCGAGCACGCGCACGTCCGCAACGCCCGGAAGCTCGCGAGCGGGAGCGAGCCCAGCCAGCAACCCGCGCTCGATCCGCGCCACGTCCTCACGCCAGCTGCCATCGGCAAGCAGATCCAGCGAGGCGAGCGCGACCGAGCAGGCGAGCGGGTTGGCCATGTAGGTGGGACCGTGCATGAGCGCGCCGCCCTCCCCGGACGAGATCGCCTGAGCGATCTCGGTCGTGCAGAGCGTGGCGGCGAGCGTGAGGTAGCCGCCGGTGAGCGCCTTGCCGACACACATGATGTCCGGGGCGATATCCGCGTGGTCGCAGGCGAACAGGGCTCCGGTACGCCCGAAGCCGGTGGCGATCTCATCAAGGATTAGAAGCTGTTCGTTCTCGTGGCACAACCGGCGCAAGAACGCCACACAGTGGGGCGAGTGGAAGCGCATCCCGCCCGCGCCCTGTACGACCGGCTCCACGATCACGGCGGCGAGCTCGTGGGCGTGGCGGGCGAATAGAGACGTGACGTGCTCCTCCCAAGCCGCGTCCGATGGGGCGTCGAAACCGTCGGGTGGGCGCTCGGCGAAGACCTGCTCGGGGAGTGAGCCGGCGAACAGCGAGTGCATCCCACCGACGGGGTCGCACACTGCCATCGCCCCAAACGTGTCGCCGTGGTAGCCGCCCCGCACGGTGAGAAGGCGCGTGCGCTCGGGATGGCCGACCGCCCGCTGGTACTGAAGCGCCATCTTGATCGATACCTCCACCGACACCGAGCCGGAGTCGGCGAAGAACACGTGCTCGAGGCCCTCGGGAGCGATCTCGACGAGGCGCTCGGCAAGACGGATGGCCGGCTCGTGTGTGAGCCCACCGAACATCACGTGAGCCATGCGCTCAAGCTGCTCGCGCAAGGCCGAGTCCAGGGCCGGGTGGCGGTAACCGTGGATGGCACACCACCACGAGGACATCCCGTCGATCAGCTCGCGCCCGTCGGCAAGACGCAGGCGAACGCCCTCGGCGGAGACCACCGGCAGGGGCGCCTGAGCCGCCGGCAGCGACGCGTACGGGTGCCAGACACGCTCGCGGTCGATCGCGAGCAGATCGTCCCAGTCGGTGCGCGGGCCGATGATTCCGCCTATGCCGAACAATTGCTCATCGTCAACCTAGCCGCCAGGGTGGTCGATGAGCAAGCCAGGCAAGGACGCAGGCCGCGTGGTGTGCTACGCACACGAGCGGCCGAGGACGCAGCATGGCGCAGCTCAGCGGCCGCCCTGGCTAGTCCTCGTAGAGAGTGAAGTCTCGCTTACGCGCGCCGCAGACCGGGCAGAACCACGTGTCGGGGATGTCCTCGAAGGCGGTTCCCGCCGGGATGCCCCCGTCCGGGTCGCCGTCCTCGGGATCGTAGATATAGCCGCAGGACTCGCAGATCCAGCGTTGCAGGGTTTGGGTGGTGCTCATGCACGTAAGACTACCTGCCGGTAGATTCCATGACATGAGCACCGCGACCCCCGGCGGCCACGCGGAGCCCGGCCAGGAGCCCAACCCCGCCGGCCATGTGGAGCCTGGCCAAGGATTCAACCATGGCGAGGCCACCCCTCCGCGCCAGGCCGCCACTGTGATCCTGCTGCGCGGCGGCTCACAGGCGCTCGAGGTGTTGCTCGTGAAGCGCACCGAGCAGGCCCGCTTCATGGGCGGAGTGTGGGTCTTCCCCGGAGGCGCTGTCGACGACGGCGACCCCCCATCGCGGGGGGCAAGCGGCGATAGCGCTCACCGAGCGGCGGCGGTGAGGGAGCTTTCCGAGGAGGCTGGGGTCGTGCTGCCGGACGCCCACGCGCTCGTGGAATTCTCGCGCTGGATAACGCCCAAAGAGGTGACGGTGCGCTTCGACACGCTCTTCTTTCTGGCGGAGCTGCCGGACGGGCAGGAGCCGGCCGTGGACGGCGAGGAGTGCGTGGACCAGGGTTGGTTCACCCCGCAGGGCGCGCTCGATGCTTTCGCCCGCGAGGAGATCGCGCTCGTGTTCCCCACGATCAAGCACCTCGAGCAACTCGGCGCGTTTGCGAGCGTGTCGGAGCTGCTCAGCTATGCGAGTGGGCGCGAGGTGGTGCCGGTGCAGCCGAAGGTGTGGTTCGACGGCGAGGTGGCTCGCGTCTTGCTGCCGGGCGAGCCCGGATACGAGTAGCGGCGAGCCTCACTGGAACGTGTCTTAGGTCCACGACAGCGACCCCCTTAACTCGACCGCAAGCCGTCCATGACGTGCGTGACGGCGTTGATCAGGGCGAGGTGGGTGAACGCCTGCGGGTAGTTGCCGAGGTGGCGACCGCTCGATGCCTCGAGCTCCTCCGCGTAGAGCCCGAGTTCTGAGGAGTACCCGAGCAGTCGCTCGCACAGGCGCCGCGCGTCGACGTGCTCGCCGATCTCGCACAGGGCCGAGACGAGCCAGAACGAGCAGATCAGGAAAGTGCCCTCCTCGCCGCTCTGACCGTCGTCGGTCTCATCGGTCCGATAGCGCAGCACGAGCCCGTTCTCGGTCAGCTCATCGCGAATCGCCATCACCGTGGCGCGCACGCGCTGGTCGTCGGGGGGCAGGAAGCGCATCAACACGATCAAGAGGTTGGATGCGTCGAGCGCACTGGTGTCGTAGTGCTGGCGGAACACGCCGCGCTCGTCCACCCCTCTGTCAAGGATGTCGGCCTTGATCTCATCCGCCACCTGCTGCCAGCGCCCGGCCAGCTGGTCGTCCCCGTGCCGTTCGGCAAGGCGCGCCCCGCGGTCCATCGCGACCCAGCACATGAGCTTCGAGGAGACGTAGTGGCGCGGCTCCCCGCGCGCCTCCCAGATCCCCTGGTCGGGTTCGTGCCACACCCTTGAGGCACATTCGACCTGGTCTGAGAGCACAGGCCACAAGCGCTCGGGGATATGGTCGCGCTGCTTGGCGTGCAGGTAGACCGAGTCGAGCACCGCTCCATACACGTCGTTTTGGCGCTGGTTGTAGGCGCCATTGCCGATCCGCACGGGGCGCGCCCCCTCGTAGCCCTTGAGGTGATCGAGCGTGGACTCGCGCAGGTCCTTTTGGCCCTTGATTCCGTACATGATCTGAAGCGAGCCATCCTCGTTGCGCTCCATGTCGGCCACGTACTGGATGAAGTCGTCGGCCTCCCAGTCGAGGCCGAGAGCGTGCAGGGCCCACAGCGTGAACGATGCGTCTCGCATCCAGCAGTAGCGGTAGTCCCAGTTGCGCGACCCGCGCGGGGTCTCCGGCAACGAGGTCGTCGGCGCGGCGACGAGCGCACCGGTCGGCATGAATGTGAGGCCCTTGAGCGTGAGCGCCGAGCGCTGCAAGTGAGAGCGCCACGGATGGTCTGGGTAGTTGCCTTCCGCCAGCCACGTGCGCCAGAAGTGATTGGTGCGATCGATGTGCGCCTCGGCCTGCTCGACGGTGCGCGGCCCGCGCAACTCTCGTGTCCAGGAGATCGCGCAGAAGCGCTTCTCCCCCTCGCTCATCGTGTGGCGCGAATGGGCGCGATTGCCCTCGATGCCCATACGGGTGTCGCTGAACAGGCGAAACGCGGTCACCCCATCGGTCGCGTCGAGCCCGGGCCCATGGTCGTCTTCCATGTGACTCCACTGGGCCGGCGTGGTGCCGTAGTCGAGCATCGGCTCGCACACCATCTCGACCTGCACCTGGCCCTGAATACACTCGACGACCCTCACGAGCAGGTGGTCGGCGTCGAAGTCTGTCGGCGGGCGTGTGTGGCTGGTGTTGCGGTCCTCGTCGTGCCAGTCGCTGATCGTGAGCGCGTCCACGACGCGCAACCACCCCTGCGGGGTCATCCATGTCGTCTCGATCACGTTCGTGCCGGGCAGGTAGCGCCGGCCGACTGGCACATACATGCCGTAGGGGCCCACCCTGAAGCTGCCGGCGCCGCGATCGAGCATCGCGGCGAACACCGACGGGGAATCGAAGTGCGGCAGGCACAGCCACTCGATCGATCCATCCGAGGCGAGCAGCGCGCCGGTGTGACAGTCCGAGAGGAAACCGTAGTCGGCGATCGCGGGGAACGGCGAGTCCCGCAGGGGAAGTGTGCTGGACCCGCCGGGCTGCGCCGCCGGCCCGGGCGCGGTCGCCTCGGCGTCCGAGGCTGAAGTGCTCATCGGCCGTGGCCGATTTGCAAGGCCGCGGTGTTCATCGGCAGGACCCGATCTGCGAGGCGAGCGTTCATCGCGCAAACGGTAGCGGCAGGCGTCCCTCTTCGCCGAGCTTGTCGAGATGGGCGGCGAGCGTGACCGCCGCGAGCGGACGCATTTGGGCGGGTACGTCCGACCAGGCCGCGTCGAGCAGCTCGTCGGTCGAGCGACGGCCCTCGGCGATCGCCGCCAGCAGCCGGCGCTCGCGATCGAGGCGGTGCTCGATGTATTCGGAGAGGCGCTCGCGCGGCGCCCAGATTGGGGGTCCGTGCCCAGGGCACAGCACGTCGAGTTCGCGCTCGCGCAGGCGTGCGAGCGCGCCGAGGTAACCCGCGAGGGCACCGGGGTCGGGGGCGACGAACACGCTACCCTCGCCGAGCACGGCGTCGCCGCAGAAGCACACCCGGCCGACGATCAGGGCGAAGTGATCGGGGGCATGGCCGGGAGCGTAGAGCGCCTCGAAAGGGCCGAAGCGGGTGCCGTCGCGCAACTCGACATCGGCCGGTCCACGTCCGGCGGCAAGCGGAGCCGGAAAGCGCCGGCGCAGCGTCGCGACCGACTCGGAGTGGTCGATGTGATCGTGGGTGAGTGCGATGCCGCCGAGCCCGCCACGCTCGCCGAGCACGGCCGCGAGAGCCTCGATGTGCTCGTGGAGCGCGGGCCCAGGATCGACGACCCAAGCCGGATCGCGCCCCACCACCCAGGTGTTGGTGCCGGACATGGTTAGCGGCCCGGGGTTCTCGGCGCGCAGACGGAGCACACCCTTGCTCTGTAGCCGATCGGCCTCGGAGGGGGAGGGGGAGGGACTCATGCGGGCGACGTTAGCCACTCAGACCGCTACTTGCGAGGCCGGCGGCTGTTTGTGGAGGTAGCCCACCAAGGAGATGACAATGCCCAGATCGAACGATGCCAACTCGAGCCGGCCTCACGGCCGCGCCGCCAGAGCGAACACGCAGGGCCGCGGGACCACAGACGAGCATTGCCGTCCACGCGCGCCACACACGACGCTGCTCTTGGCTTGCCTCGCGGTCGCGGCGCTGGGATTGCCCGCGACGGCGCTCGCCGCGCCCAAAGTGACGGTCACGGCGAAGGTCTTGCCGGTTCCCATCAACCCGGCCTCCGCGAAAAGCAAGAATTACCCGAAAACTGGCAACATCCTTGGGGCGGGCGCCTCGGTGGAAACGAAGTTCACGATCAGCGGCACCGAATATGGTGGCTTTCCGTTGCCACTGACAGGGGTGCAGGTGTACCTGCCCGCCGGCACGAAGCTGCACCCACAGGGATTCGCGACTTGCTCAAACGCGATACTCGAAAGCCACGAAGTGCAGAAGTGCCCCAAAAGGTCAGTCGCCAGCCCGAAGGGGGAAGTGCTCGGAGTGGTCAGCTTCGGCAGTACCCGCGTCCAGGAGAAAGCTAGCGTCCAGGCGTTCTTTGCTTCAGGAAACAAACTCGCGTTCTTCACCGAAGGCACCTCGCCGACGTTGATTGAAATCCTCTCTACGGGAAGCTTCTCCGCGGCCTCCAAACCGTTCGGACAGAAGCTGAGCGCTGTGGTGCCGCTCGTGGAAACCGTGCCCGGGGCCCCATTCGCCTCAGTGCTGTCAATCAGGATCAAGGTCGGCGCCGCGTTTATGCAGGGCAAAAAACTGATCTCCTACGGAACCGTTCCCAAGAAGTGCCCGAAAGGCGGTTTCCCCGCCAAGACAGAACTGAAATTTCTGAACGGGGAAACGTCGACGGCAAGCATCAGGGTTCCCTGCCCAAAGAAATAGAAACCAACCTCTTTCCGCCCATCGGAGAGGGGCGATATCGACGGCTGAGCTCATCCTCCGGCACGAACCAAGAGTCCCGCCCGCGCGCGAATGGAGTGAACCGCGGCGGTGAGTGTGTCGATGTCATAGGCGCCGTGGTGGCGACGTCCGTTGATGAAGAATGTGGGCGTGCCGGAGACGCCGCTCGCGTCGGCGCTTGCGACGTCCTCGGCGACTCGCGGCGCGTGCTCGTGATGGCGCAGGTCCTCCCAGAAGCGCTCGACGTCGAGTCCGAGATCTTGCGCGTAACGGCGCAGGTCGGGTGGGGTGAGCGTGTCCTGGTGAGCGAGCAAGGTGTCATGGAGCTCCCAGAACTTGCCCTGCGCCGCGGCTGCCTCGGTCGCCTCGGCGGTAAGCTGCGCGCTGGTGTGCACGTCGTTGAGCGGAAGGTGACGCCACACATAGCGCAGGTCGTCGTCGAAGGATGCAAGGAGTTGGCGTATGACCGACTCGGCCTGGCCGCAGTAGGAGCACTCGAAGTCGCCGTACTCGACGAGCGTTACGAGCGCGTCGTGCGCGCCCCGCACATGGTCACGGGCGGGGTCGACGTCGTCTGAAAGGTCGAGGATGTCCTCGGCGGTGCTGAGGATCTGGCGCGCGCGAACTCGTGTCGGCAGCCGCTTGACCAGTCCAAAGACGCTGAAGGCCACGAGCGGCGCCACGATGGCTGAGGCGAGCACCCCGAGCTTTGCCTGCTCCAGGAGCGCGCCGTGGAAGGCGAGGCTTGAGATCAACAGCGAAACGGTGAAGCCGATGCCCGCGACGGCCCCGCCGCCGGCAAGCGAGGGCCAACTCAGCGCCGGGCGGACACCACTCAGAGCCGGCCGCGAGGCAAGCCAGGACGCGCAGAGGATGCCCAAGGGCTTGCCCACCACATACGCAACGAATATCCCGAGCGTGATCGGCGAGGCGAGAGCGGCTCCGAGCAGACCACCGGTCACATGGATGCCGGCGTTGGCGAGCGCGAACAGCGGGACGAACACGTAGCTGGTCCAGGGGTGCAGACCGTATTGGAGTCGCTCGTTGGGCGAGATCGCCGAGAGGACCCCAAGCTGCGCGGAGCGCGCGAGTTCGGGGGTGGGCTGCTCGCGAAACGAGCGCGTGAGCGCGATCGCGCGCTCGAGATCGTCGCGTGAGGGCGGGTAGGCGCTTGTCACAAGCCCGACGGCTAGGCCAGCGATCACCGGGTCGATGCCCGACTTGAACATCGCGACCCACAGGGCCACGCCGACGACAACGGAGACCTGGCGCCGCCAGGGCGGCGCATAGCGGAGCGCCGCGAGCAGCCCGAACAGTCCGACGGCGACGGCGAGAGGGAGGATCGACACGTGGCTGCTGTATGCGAGGGCGATCGCCGCCAGCGCACCGAGGTCGTCGAAGACAGCAAGCGTGAGCAGGAAGACGCGCAGCCGCGTGGCGCGGCGCGGGGTGAGCAGCGCAAGCGCACCCAGGGCGAATGCGGTGTCGGTTGACATCGCGGCGCCCCAGCCGCGTGCGCCGGGGCCGCCGGCGTTGAGGGCAAGGTAGATCGCGATCGGCACGAGCATCCCCCCGATCGCCGCGAACACAGGGATCGTGAGCCGGCGCCGCTCGCGCAACTCGCCCATATCGAGCTCGCGCTTTGCCTCGAGACCAACAACGAGGAAGAAGAACGTCATCAGGCCCTCGTTCACCCACACGCGTAGATCGGCCGCGATCCCGCGTCCGCCGAGTGAGATCGAGAGCCGAGTGCTCCACAGCGACTCGTAGGACTTCCACCAGGGCGAGTTCGCCCACAGCAGCGCGGCGAGCGCCGCCGCTACGAGCACGATCGCGCTACCGGTCTCGGTGCTGAGAAAGTCGCGGACGGGCGCCGCGAGGTTGCGTGCCCATGCCGTGCGAGCGTTGTAGGAGGTGGCTTGAGACTCGGCCATGCCTGGCGATTATTGCGATACGCATCGCTGGGCCCCGCTCGGACCGAAACTCGATCCTCGTTCTCGACAATCTGCGGTGAGCCCACTCAGCGATCGAACTCGAGCACCGAGCGGATCCCGTCCCGGCGCTCCATGAGCGATGGAGCAGGCGCACGCGAATGGCTCGTGCGATCCTGTTTCCGGTGTGCACGCTGGTGAGCCAAGCTGAAGGGGACGCCCCTCGCGGGCTGCGGATCGCCGGCGAGTTGACGATCCCGCTCTCAGAGGTGACGGTGCGCGCAAGCCGCTCCTCCGGCGCGGGGGGACAGCACGCCAATGTGACCGCCTCGCGTGTGGAAGCGAGCTTCGATGTGCTCGCTTCGCCCACGCTGACCGACGCACAGCGCGAGCGGGTGCTGGCGCGAGCGGGGCCGCGAGTGGTGGCGATCGCACAGGACGAGCGATCCCAAGCACGCAATCGCGAGTTGGCTCTGACTCGTTTGGCTGAGCGGCTGACGAGCGCGCTCGCGGTACCCAAGCGCCGCCGCCCCACGCGTCCGACCGCGGCATCGCGCGAGCGCCGCCTACAGGCCAAGCGCAGGGGCACCGAGCGCAAGCGCGAGCGGCGCCCACCCGAGGACTCGTGAGCAAGCCGGCCTCGCATCGCCCACCCCAGCTTCCTTTCGATGAGGATACGCGGTGAGAATGGCCGGGCGAGTACGTTGCCCTCCCGTGCCAACCACGATCTGACGAGAAAGCGAGTGCCGATGAACCAGGAGCAGTGGACTGAGATGGACCGCTACATCACCGACCTGCTGGTACCGCCCGACCCCGCGCTGGATGCGGCGCTCCAGATGAGTGCCGCGGCCGGTCTTCCGCCAATTGCCGTAGCGCCCAACCAAGGCAAGCTGTTGCAATTGCTGGCCCTCCTCCAGGGAGCGCGCACGATCCTGGAGCTGGGCACGCTCGGCGGCTACAGCACGATCTGGCTCGCACGGGCGCTTCCGAGCGGAGGCAGCCTGGTCACCCTGGAGGCCGATCCGCAATACGCCGAGGTCGCTCGCACGAATATCGCGCGGGCGGGGCTGAGCGACATCGTCGAGTTGCGCGTCGGGCCCGCGGGCGACTCGCTGGCGCAACTCGTGGCCGAGGACCGCGGTCCGTTCGACCTGATCTTCATCGACGCCGACAAGAAGAGCAACCCAGAGTATTTCGAGTGGGCCCTGAAGCTCGCCCGTCGCGGCAGCCTGATCCTCACCGACAACGTCGTGAGAGGGGGAGCGGTGCTCGACCCCGCGGGCGAGGACCCCAGCGTGGGGAATGCAGGCATCGAAGGCATACGCCGGTTCTATGAGATGCTCGCGCGGGAGCCGCGTGTGAGCGCCACGGCGATTCAGACGGTGGGTAGCAAGGGGCACGACGGCTTCGCGCTCGCGCTGGTCATCGCGGATCGGTAGGGCCGGGCGAGCAGCCGATCGCCCGCGAGATGCCCAAACGTGTCAGACCATCGGCCGAATCCGCGTCACGAAGGCGTGAGGCGCTCAACCGCTTGCGCGGCCGAGACGATGTCGTGGAGACGACTCGCGGTCTCTCCCGCGTAGAGCGCCGTGCGGTCGACGGTGTCCGATGACATACCGGCTAGCGGAAGCGCGGGGCTGAAAAATGGCATTCCCGGCCGTTGCAGCGCCACCAGTCGTCCCATCGCATCGAGTGGCGTCAAGCGCCCGACGGGCGCACTGAGCCAGCCGGCCAAGCGGGCGATATGAGGACCAAGCTCGGTAGTACTACACCAGCGTTCGGTGGCGGCGTTGGGGATGACTCGGTGGCGCAATGGCCAGCCGATCCCGAACAGAAGCGTCGCGAGCGTTCGCTCGGCTTCGACCACGCGGCGCTTGTACTCCGGGTGCGCGGCCGACTCCTCGGTGAGCAGAAAGCGGGTACCGGCTATCGCCGCCGCCGCGCCCAGGTCGAGCAGGCGGCCCACGTCCCGAGCATCGGCGACACCGCCCGCCGCAATGACCGGCACGTCACCGGCGACATCGAGCACTGTGGGCAAGGCACGCTCGATCGGCTCGACCCCCAGCAGGTGGCCGCCAGCCTCGACGCCCTGGACCACGAGCCCGGTCGCATGCGCGGCGAGCGCCGCGATGGCTTGCTGGGGCGTGCCAACCGTGACGAACACCTTTAGTCCCCGCTCACGCAGGCTCGCGACCCACCTCCGCGAGAGGCCACCGTGAAGTACCACGAGAGTCGCGTCTCCCTCCACGCAGGCATCCACGTGAGCCTGCCCGATGAACGGCACAAGCAGGTTCACAGCCACGGGATGGCCAGGAGCGACGCGTCGTGCCTCGCGCATAGCCGCAGCGAGCGCTCGCGGCGCCATCATGCCGACCGTCCCCAGGCCCCCGGCGGCTGACACGGCGCCCGCGAGCTCGCCACCGGCGACGCCACCGCCCATCCCCGCCTGCACTACCGGGCACTCGATCCCGAGATCGTTCAGGAAGCTGTCGGTGCCCGGTGTCATCACGCCGCAGACGCTACTCCGAATCCCCCGGTCCTCTCACCAGCACGATGTGGTTGCAGCGACGGGGGCCGTCTCACGAGCGCTCACAAAAAGCCCCGACTCTCACCAGCATCCCGATCGAGCGTCCCGAACCGACGCCAGAGTTTCCGCAGGGACTGTGCCTCGATCGTGGCTATGACTCCCCACCCATACACGACCCAGCGGCCCTAACATGCATACAGGAAAGCTGTCGCACAGTCGAAGGCAGCTCAGATGCTACACTTGTACGTACATTGATACGCACATCTGGGGGATTGCCGTGAGCACGATCGGCGTCCGTGAGCTTGCCAGGCACGCAAGCTCCATCGTCAACGACATCGAGCAGAACAAGGAGCCAGCACTGATCACGCGTCGTGGTCGGCCTGTCGTCTACATGCTCCCCGTCGACTCGATGGAGTTCGAGGACTTTGTGCTCGCCCACGCACCCCAGTTCATTGAGGGCATGGCCGCAGCTGACATCGAGCTAACGGCCGGCGAAACAGTGTCGCTCGCCGACGTGCGCGCGGAACTCGAAGCAGACAGTCCCACCAGCGGTCGGTAGAACCGTCCGCGTTCGATCTCGATGTACCGCGTCGAGCTGTCCAAACGTGCGCTACACGACCTGCGACGCATCGACAACAAGAGCCGAAAACGCCTGCTGGACCTACTCGAAAACGACCTCACCGCTGAGCCCCAGCCGGCGAATCTCGACATCAAGCCACTGACCGGACGGGCGCCGTGGCTGCGACTTCGTCGTGGCGAGTACCGCATCCTCTACCGGCCACTCACGAACAGCGAGCTACGAGCCCTAGTCGTGGCAGAGCAAGCCGGTTTCCTCGTGGAGCGTGTGATTGAGCGCGGCGAGCTTGAGCGGGCAGCCTCGACATTGTCGACGTAAGCCGATACGAAATCAGCCTCGGTAACCGTTCTCGCCGTACCCCATCGTCGCGGGCTTCGTCATCTTTCTGCTCGTGGGCATCGTCGCAGCGCACTCGATGACGAGGCGACGTCGCCATCGGGCTCGGGTCCTGCCCAACACATGTTGAGTTGCTCATGCTGGGCTAATCCTGAAGAGGCGAACTGTCGGTCTAACTTAGAGGTTGAAGAGACCGGGGTGCGTGGGGGTGGGGGTGGGAACCCCGTCACGGTGAGGCAACCCCGATGCGGTACCCGAGCACGCGGCCCGAGGGCAGCTCCACGTAGGTCTCGGAGATGTCGTTTTTGTGGTTGGACTCGATCAGGAGGTGGTCGGGGTCGGCGAGTTGCACGTAGGCGAACCTGCCGCGCAACCCCGTCACGTCGATCCACTGTTCGGGATACTCGTACGGGTAGGAGTCGGTCCAGCCAACGGACGTTCCCAGCACGTCGCTCCTGACGTTCGGGTCCTGGTTACACGCGGGGTACACGGGCGCGCTCGGAGAGCGAGGCGAGGGAGAAGTGCGCAAGAGGTCACGCAGGCAGTAGTCCACCTTCGGCCCCCTCTTCACCAGTTGCACCGCTTGGCGGTGAGAGTCGACCGACCACAGCTCAAAGCCGGCGGCGTGCTGGAACTTCCAGTAGCTGAAGGCTTCGATCGTGGGGAAGCCATAGCGTTCGCCCGGGACGTACTTGAACACGAGTTTCGCCGCCGTCTTGAACAGGTGGGCATGGCCTTTGCGGTCGTAGATCGCCTGATACACCACCCACCGGTGCGCTCCCTCGCGATGGCCCCTCACCTCGAGCGGCCCTTGCCCGTGGTTGTCGATCGAGCTGGTCGCCCTCAACAAGACGTG
>CAAGKR010440305.1_pt1 | contig 14585 bp, 16 predicted proteins | sample 2556971 | NCBI WGS metagenome assembly CAAGKR01 (sample SAMEA5207829, study PRJEB30636) | soil metagenome | biome: forest; feature: boreal; material: soil | place: USA | collected 2011-09 | depth 1 m | reverse complement strand
CTGGGCGTCAACGACGCTCCGTGACCCATCGCGGGCATCCACGGCAGGACGGCCAACGAAAGACCCGTCTCTAGAGTTGAGGTCGACGCGTCCCGGATCACGAGCTGTACGGCCTGTACCCCGCGCGATGGCGGTTGCTGCGGCGCCGTGCGCACATCGATTTGAAGCTGGCCGGACCTGCTCGTGACCGTTATCAATGGCTGCGCCGCGAACGTGAGAGGGCCCGTGCTGGTGGACGTGTCTTCGGGACCCGAGGTGCATCCCACGAGCGCGTGGACGAGAAGCAGAAAGGCGAGGCGACGCATAGACAGTGACGCTGGGGTGGATTCTTCCCGACGTCCATGCGTCAGAGGGTCGCAGGGGACAGGTGCGACAATTTACCGCACCCGACCGCACCATCACGAGCGCTAGCCTGGCCTCGCCGATGGGGCGGGTCGTTCGTCTCGTTCGCGCGCGTTTGCAAAGGGAAGTGGCCGTGAAACCGCGACTTGTGACTCGCCATGCATTCTCGTTCGCATTCGTCTCGCTGGTTGTCGCCGCAGCTGTGGCTTGCTCGAGCTCGACCACTCCAACGGCCATCGGACCGGCGGGGCTAACCTGTGCGAGCCCCGGTGAAGCCACGGTGGGCCCCGCAGACACGCATTGCATGGGTCAACCGACGCAGGAGGTCAACGCGTCTTCGTGCTTCGTGACCGACGCTGGGGCCGTGAGTACCGACATGGACGCGAGCGTCAACGGAGCCACCGAGGATGCAGGGTCGGGCGACGACGCAGGCGCGGCCGACGACTGCCCGTACGGCGCGACGATGTTCGGCGGCACCGATGGCGGCGGCGCGGCCGCCGGAGAGGGCGACGACGATGACTGCAAATACCACCTGTCTTGGACCTCGACGCCTATCTGCCAATCCGCGACCCTCGGCGTGACGTTCACCGTGACGGTCACGAACTTGACCACCGGACAGCCCGTCACTGATATCCCGGCCAGCGAAGGCATTCTTGCGGAGGCGTTCATTCCCATCTCCCTCACCGCGGCGTGCGATAACATGAGCAACCACATCAGCCCGACAATGTTTGCGCCGGGCTCGGGTCTCCTCCAGACGAGCCCCACCTCCGGCGTCTATGTTGGGTCGATCATCTTCGATCAGCCGGGCGAGTGGACCGTGCGCTTCCACATCCACGAAGAGTGCGACGACGTTCTCGACGATTCGCCTCACGGGCATGCCGCGTTCCACATCAACGTCCCCTGACATGCGCGGCGTTGCGCCCGCGACTGAACGCCACCTCGCGAAGCGGGTGGGCGCGCGAGGAGGGCGCCTCGCCGTCGCAGTAGCTTTCCTCGCGGGCTGCACCGATCCGCTCGGCAACGATCCCAATGTTCCCGACCTCGAGCCGGACGGCACCGTCCTGAATCTCGAGAGCGTTGCTGTATGCCCCCCGGCCGCCCCGAGTGCGTGCGCGCGAACTCCAAGCTACGCGAAGGACATCGCACCCCTGGTCGAACGCTCGTGCGTTGCGTGCCATTCTCCCGGAGGCATCGCGGCAGATCGCGACCTCACGAGCTACAGCCATTTCGTACGTCTCGAGACCACGGATTTCGTTCAGGTCAGCGATTGCCTCATGCCACCGGCGGACGCTGGCCCCGACGCCGCCTTGACCCTTGGAGACCGGACGGAGCTTCTGCAATGGTTCGTGTGCGGTTCGCCCAACAACTGATCCTCGCAGCCGTACTCTCGGTCTGCGGCGGCTGCGGTCACGTGGCGGCGTACGAGCGCGGCGCCGTCGCTCGACCCGACATGACGACTTCCGATATGGCAGGACCCGCGCTGCAACACGCCACGCAAGTGCACGAAGGAGCGACCCGGAGCGGGGCGGCCGCCGAAGCCGGCTGTGGATGCAACTGACGCCAGCGCGCTTCGTCGTCGGTGTTTTCGTTGCCGTCGTCGCGATGAGGCCGTGGCGACTCACCGATGCGCGCGCCGGCGGAGGGAGCCTCGACGTTCGGGCCTCGAGCGAGATTGCTGGCTACGCGGACTCCGATCACGTTGCCGTCTTTACTCCCAGCATTGCGGGACACGTGTCCAATCCGATGGCGGGTTGGGCGGTGGATGGGGCCTATCTGGTCGACGTCATCTCGGCGGCGTCGGTCGATATCGTGTCCACGGCGTCGCCTCGGTGGACGGAGGTCCGCCAGGCAGGGAGCGCGCGGGCCGCATACAAGCCCGGCGACCTGGGCGCGAGCGTCGAGGGTTCCGTCTCGAGCGAGCCGGATTACCAGGCCTACGCCGGCGGCGGTTCGGTCACCCAGGATTTCGACGATCGCAACCTGAGCCTTGTCCTGGGCTACGGCTACGGGCGCGACACGATTGGGCGGACCGGGACGCCGTTCTCTGTCTACTCGCACGCCTTCGATCACCACGCGTTCGACGCTGGCCTCACGCGCCTTCTGGATCGCCGAACGGTCCTCTCGATTGCGGCGGACGTCACGATCGAGAGCGGCGACTCGTCCAAGCCGTATCGCTATATCCCCCTCTTCTCGGCGCAAGTGGCTCCGTCGGTGCCGGCGGGTGCCACGGTTCAGGAAGTGAGTCGCCTGCGCCTGCCCGACAGCGTGATCGAACGGCTTCCGCTCTCGCGCGATCGCTTCGGGGTCACGGCTCGCCTCGCTCGCCGTCTATCTCACGCGACGACCCGGATCGAGAGCACAGTTTATCATGACTCGTGGAGTCTCAGCGCGTTCTCGGCCGACGGGCGCGAGCTCTTTGACATCGGGAAGCGCGGGTCGATCGGCCCCCATCTTCGCTACTACGTCCAGTCTCCGGTTTCGTTCTGGAAGGTCGGGTACGTGGGTACGCCCGACACCGTTCCCGTCTTTCGCACGGGCGATCGGGAGCTCGGTCCGCTGATGAGCCTCTCCGCGGGTGGATGGGCGCGGTGGGCGCTCGGCCCTCCCGCGGCGCTCGACGCGTGGGCAGTCATCGCGAGCTTCGACGCGACCTACACGCGATTCCTCGACGATCTCTACATCACGCGCCGCCTCTCTGCGCTCGGCGCCTTCACCCTGGAAAGTTCATGGTGACGCGAATCCTGACCGCGGGGATCATTTGCCTCGCGACGACCTGCTCGCTCGATCCCGTGCGTGACGACGCCATCGCCGACCTCGGGCCCGAGGCTCCCGGCGTGCCTCCGGGCCCGCTGCATCGCCCGGGACAGCCCTGCTTGGTTTGCCACGACGGATCGACGGCTAGCCCCGCCATGAGCGTGGGAGGAACGATTTACGCGGTCCTAGGCGGCACCGCGCCGCTCCCGGGGGCGGGCGTCGAGCTCACCGCCGAGGACGGATCGACGTTCACGGCGACGACCAACGCCGCCGGCAACTTCTTCGTCGACGCGAGCGCCTGGCAGCCCGTCTATCCTCTCCGGGCGGCCGTCGTCGTCGGCGCCCTCACGTCGACGATGAGCACTCTCATCGGCCGTGACGGCTCGTGCGCAACCTGCCACGTCGATCCGCCCAGCCGCATCTCCGCGGGCCGCGTTTACGCAGCACCCAGCGCCGCGCTGCTCCCCGAAGGAGGCGCGCCGTGATTCACCGTCTTACCGTGTTGGTCCTCGTACTGGCGCTCGGCGCATGCTCCGCGCCCGATCCCAACGCGACCACGACTCTCGCCGCGCCGGATCGCACCGCCTTCGACTCGGTACAAGCGTTTTTGGACCATCGCTGCGGCATGCTCGATTGCCATGGGACCCGTTACCGTAACCTGCGTATGTGGGGACACGACGGGATGCGTCTCGCGTTCGGTGACGTCCCGGGGGCCACGCCGACCACGATTCAGGAGGTGGACGCTTCGTACGCCGCGCTCGTCGGGCTGGAACCGGAGATCATGAGCGCCGTCGTCGCCGATCACGGCGCAAACCCGGAGCGGCTCACGTTCATTCGCAAGGCGCGAGGCATCGAGAAACACGCGGGCGGCGCGATCGTCGTCGCCGGCGACGTGCGCGACGTCTGTATGACGTCGTGGCTCGCAGGCCAAACGAACGAAACCGCGTGCGCGGCGGCTCTGGTCTACCCGTGAACCCGGAGTCGAGTACCGTCGTTTCGTCTCGCGGTTGGCAAGGCGCTGTCTTGTTGTCGATCGCGCTGCTCACGGGATGCGCGACCGCCGGTTTGCCGGCCAGCGGGATGCCAAGCACGCCGCTCGTGGGAGTGGACGGTTGGTCACTTGACGCACGAGGATGGACCGCGCGGGCGCCACTCACCGTCTTCGTCTTCTTCTCGACTCACTGCCATTGCCTAGACGCGCACGACGTGCGGTTGCGTGTGCTTGAAGGCGCCTATCACCCGCGCGGCGTTCAGTTCGTCATGGTCGACTCGGAGGCCGACGGGTCGCCCGCGATCGACGCGGCCGAGGCGAAGCGTCGCGGATACCGCTTCCCGCTCGTGCGCGATCGAGGCGCAAGGCTCGCCGACGCGATCGGCGCCGAGTACGCGACCTACACCGTCGTCGCCGACGTGGAAGGGCGGATTCGCTACCGCGGCGGGATCGACAGTGACAAGGCCCACCTGCACGAGGACGCGAGCCTTTATCTCCAGAACGCCCTCGATGACCTGCTTGCGGGGCATCCGCCGCGGGTGCCCGAAGGAAAGACGCTCGGCTGCGCGCTCATGAAAGAGTGAACCTCGCTCGCCTCACCGCAGACCGGGTAACTTGCCCAGTTTTCGCTGGAGCGAACGGCGGTGCAATCCGAGAAGACGGGCCGCCCTGGTGACGTCCCCCCCGCACTCGACCATCACGCGTTCGATGTGCTCCCATTCCACTTGCGCGAGGGTGGGGATCGTCGCGGGGGGAGGATGCGCGGACGGACGGGTGGGCTGCTCGAATCCCGCCAAGAGCTCGTCGATGTCCGCCGGCTTGGTGAGGCAGTGGAGCGCCCCGAGCGCACGGCGTCGAGCGCCGTGGCGATGCTGCCGTAGCGGGTCAGGACGACAATTCGCGTCGTCGGCCCGAGCTCGTGGAGGCAACGCACCACGTGCAGGCCCGACGTGCCGGGCAGGCGCAAGCCCACCACCGCGTACTCGGGCGTCTCGCGCTCCGCGAGAGCGATGGCTCGCCCGTCGTGGCGGCTCCCCATGCGTCGAATCCGCGTTCCTCGAGCGCTTGCATCAAACGCTTTCGAAACGAGTCTTCGTCGTCGACGACGAGGACGCTTTTGCGATCCGCGTCGACGGCCGACCCGGCCCCCCTCGGCTCGTTCACGAACGGGCCCCTATTGCGTCTAGCGGGAGCGCCAGCTCGGCGTCCACTCCGCCGCCTGCCCGCGACGAATAATGGAGGTGTCCGCCGAGGCGTTCGGCGAAGCGGCGGGCGAGGTAGACCCCGAGTCCGAGGCCGCCGACGGGCCCTTTCGTCGTCACGAAAGGTTGCCCGAGACGCTGCTGCACCGTTTCCGGCAGCCCGGTACCGCGGTCCAGTACGTGAAATTCGAGCCGCTCCGCGATCGAGATGGCCAGCTCCACGGGAGCGTCGAGGTGCCTCTCTTCGTGCGCCTCCGCCGCGTTCTTGACGAGGTTCGTCAGCATCTGCGCGAGTGTGTCTTTGGGCACGACGACAGGGGCGGTCGCGGCAGCGTCGCTCTCGAAGCGGACCGTGAACCGGGCCGCGTGGGCGCGCGCGAGTGAACGGTCCACGTGTTGCACGATCTCCGCAGGCGTCGTGCGCGTCGGCATCTCGCCGACGGACTCGCCCGCCCGCGCCGAGATGTCCGCGAGGATCTTGCGGCAGCGCGCGACCTCGGCGCAGATAAGCGTGGTGTCCGCAAGAACCACCTCGCCGGAGCGCCCGAGCGCCACGTGCGCCGCGAGCTCCTTCGCGGCCAGCCCGATCGTAGCGAGCGGCGTCGCGAGCTCGTGGGCCGCGTTCGCAGAGAAGCTCGTGAGCGTCGTCAGCCGTTCGTTTTGAAGCGCCAGGTGTTCAACCGCGACGAGATGCCGCTCGCGGTCGCGCAGCGCCTGCGACACTTTGCCGACGAAATACGCGACGAATGAAGCGGTAAGCCCGTACGAGACCCACATGCCGACCAGGTGCATCGTCCCCAGCGCGCCGTGCATATGCGCGTGGTGTCCTTGGGCCGGCCAGAGAAAGAGCGAACCGAACGCGAGAACGGTCAGCCCAACGAGCCCCCACGCCGCGCGCTCGGGCAACAGCAGCGACGCGAGCGATACGTGCACGAGAAAGAAGACGCTGAACGGATTGGCCGGGCCGCCGGAGACGAAGAGCATCGCGGTGAGCCCAAGGGCGTCCACCACCAGCACGATCGGAATGAGACTCTTGGGCCGCATCGCGGGTCGCATGCGTGACAGAGCCAGGTTCGAGGCCGCGGTCAGCGCGATGATCGTTCCCATGACGAGCCAGGGCAGATCGACGCCCAGGACGATGCGCGCCGAGAGAAGCGTGATCACCTGGCCCGCGACCGCTCCCCAGCGCAAACGAACGAGCCACGGCAAACCGACGAACGTCTCCGCGATGACTGGCGGCGCCGCCGCCGTTGCCTCGTCCGAGGCGGCGGCGCACGCCGGCGGAACAGGCGGAGCAAGCGTAGCGGTTTCGGCGGTCGGCGGCATTCTCTACTCCAGTGCGCTCGCGTGTACTCCGGCGGAGCTTAGTGCAGCGTCTGGCGTGCAGCCTGCGGCAGAACGTCGCACCCCCCGCGCCGGGACCGTCGGCGAAGCTTCCGGCGCGCGCCGGGCCGGCCGTTACTGGCCGAGAATGACCGTGTCATAATACGAAGCGCGCGGGACGCCGCTTGCCTAGGCCTGCGCGAGCCGAGACAAGGGACAGCAGCTGCCCATCTACGCGGCGCGGGCCTTGGGACACGCGTGGCTCGTCGACCCGATCGCCAGGACGCTGGACGTCCTGCGTCGGGACGGGCGTGCTGGGTCCTTCTCTCGACGCATGCACGGGACGAGAGCGTCCGGGCCGAGCCGTTCGACGCGGTCGAGCTCGAGCTGGGCGCGCCTATGGCGCGGACCTCGCGCCGATCGACAACGCGCCGTAAAACGGCGCTTCGTGCGATCGGCTTCGACGTCAAGGGGGCGTGCGCGCCAGGGGGGCACCGAGACGGCCGCTAGCGCTCTCCCATCCGCTTTGGTTCAATGGGCCATGCCGCGCGCTGGTCTTGCATCCCCCGAAGCGGTCGCGCAGCGCCTCGTCGCCGAGGGCGTCGCGCCTGCCTGCGCGGCGGGGTGCGCTGCGAAGAGCGCGCTCTGGACGCGCGAGGTGGGGGGCGATGTCCATCACTTCTTCGATCTTGCCAGCATCACCAAGCCGATGACCGCGGTGGCGATCGTGCGCGCCGGGATCGCGCCGCACACCCCCTTGGGCGCCCTCCTTTCCGAAGCGCGCGGCACGCCGAGCGAACATGTCTCGATCGAGCTCCTTCTCGCCCACCGCGCGGGCCTCGAGGCCCACCGCTCGCTCTACGCTCCGCTCCTGGCTGGCGAACGGGTCGACACGTCGGCGGCATTGCGCGAGGCGGCCAACGCCCGGCGTACCGAGGGCGCTGAAGGGTCACCCGCGAGCTTAGCTCCCGTCTACAGCGACCTGGGGTACATCCTCGCCGGAGCCGCTCTGGCGCGGGCGGTCGGGTGTCGCGACGCGGGGGAGGCCATCGCGCGGCTGGTCCTCGAACCCCTGGGCATCGCTGACGGCGCCGGGACGGTGCGCGAACTCGAAGCGAGGGGCCACCGAGGACCGTTCGTGCCCACGGAGAACGTAGCGTGGCGCGGCGGCCGTCTGATGGGCGCGGTTCACGACGAGAACGCGTGGGCACTGACGGCGCTGGGTGGCTCGGGCCACGCCGGGATCTTCGGCACGGTCGATGCCGTGTTGACGTTCGGCGCCGCCGTGTTGGATGCCGTGGAGCGCCGCGGTCCGTTCGCCGGCGCAGAGGTCGATTGGCTCGTGCAAGAGCGCCCGGGTGGAACCTTGCGCGCAGGATTCGATGGAAAGAGCCATCAAGGATCCAGCGCAGGCGCAAGCATGGGCCCCAGAAGCTTCGGCCATCTGGGCTTCGTGGGCACCAGCCTCTGGATCGATCCCGACGTGCGCACTGTGGTCACCCTGCTGACCAACCGCGTATTCCACGGACGAGACGGCATTGCCATCCGATCGGCGCGGCCCTGGGCGCATGAGCTACTCTGGGCGAGGGCGAGGGAGATGGCGAACGGATAGCGATCACGTGGCTCTCGAGCGCTGATAGAGTTCGAAATGTCGGCGACGTACGCGCGACGGGGCTCGCTTTACTCTGCTTTACGTCGTCCAAAGGACGTTTCCGGTCGTGTGGCGCGTCGTAAGGTACGGAGGCCGACAATCATGAATCGATGGATAGGAAAGGGCATCTTGCTCGCGTCGCTGTCAGGCACCCTGGGGCTCACGTTCGGCGGTATCGCCATGGCCCAAGTCGCCGAGGACTCTGCGCCGGCGCACGAGGGTAGGCACCCTGCGCATCGCGAGGGCCTGCTCGGACAAGCGCTCGTGCTGGATTCGCTCACCGGCGAGCAGCGCGCGAGCATCGAGCAACTCGTGGAGGCGCAGCGCGTGGCCCGTATCCCCGTGCGGCGGGCGGACGCGGGCCTTCTGACCGTGCTGGCACAACAAGTCGAATCGGGAGCGATCGATTCGAAGGCTCTCGCGCCGAGCGTTCAGGTCAAAGAGAGCGCTGAGGTCTCGGCCCGCGCTACGGGTAACGAGCTCGTGGAGAAGCTCCACGCTCTGCTAACGCCCTCGCAGCGTGGGCAACTCGTGGACGCGATCGAAGCGGGCAAGCAGGGCCACGCGATGCCCGATGGCGGCCCGGCGTTTGGGCACGGGGGCGAGGTGCTCGCACGGCTTTCAGGCCATCTCGGGCTGACCCAACAGCAAACGCAGCAGATCGCATCCAACTTGAAGGCAGAAACGCCGGGCCTGCCCTCGGAAGGAGCCGGGCCGGGACCGCGTCGCGCGTGGCTCGAGTCGTTCCGCGGCGACACCCTCAACGGGACCCCCGCGAACGCGACCGCGGTATCGACCACTCCGGATCGTAGAGACGGCCGCATCGAGCGGGTTCTGTCGGCCGCCATCCCCGTCCTCACGCAAGAGCAGCGCGCGGCGCTCGCGGGCCGGCTCCGAGCGCGCGCGGCGCATGAGAGCCGCAGCTAAACGATCGGGGCCCATTTTGCATGCGTTGCATGCGTGCATGCGTAATAAGCCCAATGATTCTTGCTGGATGGACCCCCCAAACGGGGCGACTGAAACGGACGGCTTGACGGGCGCGTCGAGTCCATCAGGCAACGACGCCGACGATTTGCCATCCCCCTTACCTCCCGCGGGCGCGTGGCGCGTGTTATCTTTGTTGAGCTGGATGAGTCCGCCCAAAGAGGAAAATGACCGCATTTCAAGGTCAGCCGCGCTGCGAGCGCCGGAAGATGACGATGACCGCCGTACGTTCCAGCGCCACGCCATCACGCTGCGGGTCGACTACAAACGCATGAACACGTTCTTCGCGGACTACGCGAAGAATATCTCGAAAGGCGGCACGTTCATCCGAACGAGCAAGCCGCTCGAAGTCGGGACCGAGTTCGTCTTCGTTTTATCGATTCCCGAGCAGCGCGAACAACTCCAGCTACGCGGCGAAGTGATGTGGACGGTCACCGACGCGCAGACCCTGGAAAACCGCCCCGCCGGCATGGGAATTCGCTTCCGGTTCGTGGACGACGCCGAGAGGCAAAAGCTGGAGAAGTTCGTATGCGATCTCATGTCGGAAGAGCTAGGAAGCCACGTCGCGGCAAAGCTTCTCGGCAAGGGCTGACATCGCTTCGCTGCGCGCGAGGGACTAACCTCTTTACGTATGGCCGTAAAACCTTCGACTCCGATGAACATCGAAGACGAGATCGATCGACTCAAGAAAGAGCGTAACGCCGTCGTCCTCGCGCACTTCTACCAGGAGAGCGAGATTCAAGACGTGGCCGACTTCATCGGGGACTCCCTCCAGCTCGCCCAGGCGGCGGCGAAGACGAACGCGGACGTCATCTGTTTTGCGGGCGTGCACTTCATGGCCGAGACCGCGAAGATCCTGAACCCTCAGCGCGTCGTGGTCCTGCCCGACATCGAGGCGGGCTGCTCGCTCGCGAGCGGTTGTCCGGCGGACCGCTTCGCGCCGTGGATCGCCAGGCACGCGGCGCACGCCGACACCGTCGTCGTCAGTTACATCAACTGCTCGGCGGACGTGAAGGCCCTCTCCGATTTCATCGTCACGTCGTCCAACGCCGAGAAGATCGTGCGCAGCATCCCGGAGAGCAAGACCATTCTTTTCGCCCCGGACAAGAACCTCGGCCGGTATCTGGAAAAGAAGACAGGCCGCACGATGGTGCTGTGGCAAGGCAGCTGCGTGGTGCACGAAACGTTCAGCGTGCGCAAGCTCGTGGGGCTCAAGGAGAGGTACCCCCAAGCGCTCGTCCTCGCGCATCCCGAGTGCGAAGCGCCTCTGCTCGCGATGGCGGATTTCATCGGATCGACGACGGCCCTTCTCACGTATGCCGTGTCGAGCTCCGCCCGGGAATTCATCGTCGCGACGGAGCCGGGCATCTTGCACCCGATGCGCAAGCAAGCCCCCGCCAAGACGTTCATCGCAGCGCCGCCGGACGCCAACTGCGCCTGCAACGAGTGCCCTTTCATGCGAAAGAACACGCTCGACAAGGTCTATCGGGCGCTCCGCGACTTGAGTCCGCGGATCGAGATGGCGCCCGAGCTCATGGCGCGCGCGCGCCTGCCGATCGAGCGAATGCTAGCGCTCAGCTGAGGGGCCGCTTGCGCGCGTGCCAACCCGCGGTCCCACGGGTTGGGGTTGACCACGCTCTACGCGTTGAACGCGCGTGTCCGCCGCCTCAGCGCTTCGGGAGCCCGGGGCGCGAAGTGAAGCGATCTCGCGGGGCCGGTTTGACCTGCGTGCTGTCTTCATCGACCACCTTGCGCGCGAACGCGCTGTCCAGGGGCGCGCTCGAGGGCGCGCGGTCGGTGATGATGAGTTCGTCCTCGAGCACGATATTGATGCCCTCTTCGGACGGGGGAGCGATCGGCATATCGTCGCCAACCTCGTCATTCTGGGAGGCGCTCGGAGCGCCCGGGGGCATGGACCAAGCGCCGTCATCGGCGCGGTCGGAGGGTAACGAGGTGCGCTCGCCGATCATGGGATCCATCGAGGGCAGGGAGACCTCCGCTTTCGCCTCCGGCTTTTCGGTCACCTCGAGACGTGGAGCCGACTCCTTCTGCGCCGCCACGACGAGGCCCACCTTTGCGACCATCGCGTCGAGCACCGCGACCAGCACTTCGTTCATGGTCTTGGCGACGATCTTGTCCCAGCCCAGCGCCGTGACGATGCCCTTGGGGGTGCCGTCGCCGGTTTCGTGGATGCGCCGCATCCAGGCCGTCAGGTCTTCCTTGCTGAGGCCTTCGGCAAGAACGTCGGTCCCTTTGATCAAGCCTCCCTTGGCGGTGAGCGCGTCGAGAAACCATCGTGCGTCGAAAAGGTAAAGCTCGTACGCCGTGGATAGAGCCTTGTGGATCGCCTGCTTGGTGAGCTTGCCCCCTCGCCAAAACGACCAGAGGTCCGCGAGCGGAAGCCAGCGGATCAGCGTGTCGGGGGCCAGGCCGTCCTCGAACGCCACGTGATCGATGTCGCCAGCCACGAGCGCGTCGTGAACGACGCTCTGCACCTTATCGTCTGCGTCGCGCAGCGCCGCCTTGATCCCGCGGATCCCCCACGCGGCGATGATGGGCCCGCGCACCTCGTTGGGCAGGTACTTGAAGACTCGATCGGTGCACGACCTCTCGTCGTGCGGAAAAAAGCTCGAAAGGAGCTCTTGCGACGTGCGTACACGCCCGTCGGGGGTCCGGCGATGCTCCTCGAGCGCCAGACAAAACTTGGGAACCGCTGCACTCAGATCGTTGCGTGCCTTGTCCACGGCATCTCCTCGGTCCGCCCGCGCCTTGTGTTCATTCGGCGGCCCTCCCGAAAGAGTACAAGAGACGCGCGGACAACCAAACGCTGTGCAAGCATTCAGCGCCGTGCCCGGCGTGGCGCCGCCCGCTCCGCCTTGCGCCGCCACCTCGCCGCCCCGCCTCACAGGTCCGTCAGGATCGTGGTGAGCACGTAGTCGAACGCGAAGATCGCCACGATGCTCGCGACGACGGCCTTGGCCGTAGCCTCCCCCACGCCGCGTGCGCCCCCCGAGGCGAAGAAGCCTTTTTTGCAGCAAATAACGCTGATGACGAAGCCAAAGACGAAGCTCTTGATGAGCATCATGCGGAGATCCGCAGGGGTCAAAAACTGGGTGATCTTATCGAAGAAGATGCCGGGGTCGATGCCCTGCCAGACGACTGCGACAAGGTAGGCACCGGCTTGGCCGGCGATGCCGAAACATGTTGCCAAAAGCGGCAACATCAGCGTCGTCGCCAGAACACGCGGCACCACGAGATACTGCATCGGACTCACGCCCATGGTCGTTATCGCATCGATCTGCTCGGTTACGCGCATGTTCCCGAGCTCGCTCGCCATGGTGCTACCGGCTCGGGCCGTGACGACGACGGCCGCAAGGACTGGGGCGAGCTCGCGCGCGAGGGCGAGGGCCACCACGCCGCCCACCATGCCTTCGGCGGAAAACTGGCGGAATCCGACGATGATGCTGACCGTGAAGGCCATTCCCGTGAACAGGCCGACGAGGACCACGATGAACGTCGAACCCGCACCGACGAAATCGAGCGCGAGAAACATCTGCGCGGGGCGCAGCGGCGGCCGAACCGCCCAGTAAGCCGCTTGCCATGCGAGCGCGCACGTCTCGCCGAGGTCGTCGAAAAAGCCGACCGCCGGCGCCGCGATCACGTCCACGAGCTTGGAAAGGCGCGCGAGGAGTGGCGGCTTCGACCGAGGGGGTGCGGCGTCGGTGGTTTCGGCCAAGCGCCCGCGAGTCTAGTCGAATGCGTCGATTCGCCCGAATCGTGCCGTCGGGCCGTCATGGCTCCGAGTCGGACGGGTTCAGGGTTGCCGGTAGAATCGTGGCACGCGGCGCGAAATGCTCGTGAGAATCTCCCATGCAATCGTGGCCGTGCGATCGGCAATCTCGTCGGCGTCGATGCACTCCCGGCCGAGGGGCCCTTCTTGCGCCCCGAGCACGACCACTTCGTCTCGTCCGCTCACGCCGGCGATGTCGGTCACGTCGAGCATGGCCATGTCCATCGATACCGCACCGACAATGGGGGCGCGCTTGCCCCGAACCAAGGCGTAACCGCGATCGCCGAGCTGGCGCGAGAGCCCGTCGGCGTAGCCCATCGGGATGGTGGCGATGCGCGACGGGCGCGATGCCCTCCACGTCCCGCCGTATCCGACCGACGCCCCGACATCGACGTCGCGTAACGCGACGACCTCCGTCCGCACGCGCATGACTGGCTTTAGCTCGTGCGTGAGAGGTACCCCCTCGACCCTCGGGGCGAGGCCGAAGAGGGCGATGCCCGGGCGCACCGCATCGAGCGACGCACCCCCACGAAGAATCGCCGCGCTGTTGGCCACATGGCGAGACGCTGGCCGAACGCCGTGGCGCGACAGCAGGACCGTGGCCTCTTCGAACCGCGCCATCGCGCAGGCCGTCTCGTGCCGGGACGGCGCGTCCGCGCTCGCCAGATGGCTCATGAGCCCGAAGACCCGCACTTCGGGGTACTCGGCGAGCTTCGCCGCGACCTCCGGCAGCTTTTGCATCGTGACGCCTAGGCGCGCCATGCCCGTATCGACCTTGAGATGAACATCGAGGGGACCCGGCGCGGTCCCGGACCGGACGAGGCGCGCGAACGCGGCCACCTGCTCGAGATCGTGAACGACCGGAGTGAGCCCGCGAGCGACGATCTCGTCGTGTGCGGTGCCGTAATGACCTCCCATGACGAGGATCGGCGCCACGATGCCGGCTTCGCGCAGCTCGATGGCCTCTTCCAAGAGCGCCACACAAAATCCGTCGACCCGGGATCGTTCGAGCGTGCGGGCCACGGCGGCCGCGCCGTGTCCATAGCCGTCGGCTTTGATCACCGCCCAGACCTGGGCCCCGGCGGCGTACTTCCGGACGACGCGGAGATTGTGTCGCAAGGCTTCTAGGTTGATTTCGGCGCGCGTAGGCCTCACGGCGTCCGCCGGAGCGGCGCGACGGGGCCGGAGGACGCGTGGAATGAACGGCTGGGTCATCGCGGTGGAACGCCCGCGCGGAGGACGCGGCTTTCCGCCTCAGTACCATGGGAGGCGATCGCTCGTCACATAAGCGGCCACTCAGAGTGGTGTTGCCACATGCGGCTGCGATTCGATTCGAGGCCAAGGCGGGCGCGAGCACCGCGCGAAATGGCCTTTTTCGGCTTTGAGCACGGAGCGCAGCGCCCAACGCCGGCATCGAATCGATGCGCAGCCGCCGGTGGCAACACCCTCTCAGCCGCCAACGGGTCCCTCGGCGCTCGCCACGCTCGCCTGCGACACGGTCGCCAGGAGCGACGTAATCCGTCGGGCGAACCCACCCGGGTCCTCGAG